>Ga0123338_10003731_pt1 | contig 13575 bp, 11 predicted proteins | sample grotaG_FD_89793 | JGI IMG/M metagenome (GOLD analysis project Ga0123338, IMG submission 89793) | Glacier valley bacterial and archeal communities from Borup Fiord, Nunavut, Canada, to study Microbial Dark Matter (Phase II) -... | ecosystem: Environmental > Aquatic > Freshwater > Ice > Glacier ... | reverse complement strand
TAAATTTATAGCAGATCACGTCCCTGATTTTGCATTTACTGCTAGTGATACTTATTTATGGGATATGACGAGTGTGATTGTAAATGATTCAAGCAAAGCTCGTACTGCAGTAAGTGCAGTATATCATAAAAGCTCAAAAGATTTTTATTCAGTTGCTTCATACGGACAAACATGTATAAATTATTTTTCACATAAACTCCCTGGAATTCCTTTCCCTTATCCAAACCTAACAATTTTTAATGGTGATGGTGGAATGGAGTTTCCCATGTTGGTTAATGATGGTTCTTTTGGTAATCAAGAAGCAGCTGAAGTTGCTGCGCATGAAATCGCACACACTTATTTTCCTTTTTTTATGGGTATAAATGAAAGAAAATATGCATGGATGGATGAAGGTTGGGCACAAACTTTACCCAACGATATTGTTATTAATGTAAAAGGGGATGCGTTTAAACCTCAACAGTCAAATAGTTTTTATTTTCAGATGCTATCTAAAAATAATGGTGATGTGCCATTAATTACACTTTCAAATAAATTGAATAATAATGCTTATACCAATGCATCATATTTTCGCCCATCTCTAGCTTATGCTTTTTTGAAAGATATGCTTGGCGATGAGATGTTTGGAAAAACATTAAGAGAATATATGCAGAGATGGAATGGAAAACATCCAATTCCTTTTGATTTTTTTAATTCATTTAATAATTATTTAAATGAAGATTTATCGTGGTACTGGAAACCTTGGTTTTTTGAAACAGGAATACCAGATTTAGGAATTAAAGAGGTAAGAACAGAAAAGGGGTCCACAATAATAACAATTGAAAAAAAATCAAATATACCTGTGCCAGTTTATTTATTAATAACCTTTAAAGATGGAAGTACCACAATAATAAAAGAAACAGCAAAGGTATGGAAGGAGGGAAGTATTTTAATTTTAAATAGAAAATTTGATAAACTAATTTCTAAAATTCAATTGGGAAATGATCAAATACCAGATTCCGAGATGAGTGATAATAAATATGAAGAACAATAAAAACGTAAAGGCTCATATTTAAATGAGCCTTTACGTTTTAAAAATATTATTGTTAATTAATTTTCTTCTTCGGGCTTAGCCATTTTACCATTTAAAAAATCAAGAATAACATCATTTAATTCTGTAAATGCATTCTCATCTTTTATTATGTAGTCTCTTACGCCATGGTTAATTAATTCCAAAACAATTTTACCATTTTCCTGACCTGTAAGCATAATTATTTTTGGAAAATAACCTAGTGCTTGAACTGCTTTTACTACATCCATTCCATTTAAACGCCCACCTGATTGCTGTAAATCAAAATCAAGAATAATAATTTCTGGGTCAATACCCATATTATTCACACATGCTTCACCAGAATCAAAAGTATGAATTTCTAATACTTCGTTCTTTGAAAGATGTTTTTTAAGCATTTTAACAATTGCATCATGGTCATCAACAATAAAAAGCTTTACTTTCTTTTGCAAATCCTGGCTCATTATTAAATTTATATTAATTGTTTTTACGTTTATTGTTATATCCTTAACAATTTTTCAAAGTTATTTGGGTGCAAAAATACATTTAATTCCTAATATATCTTATAAGATATATTTTTACTTTTTTTAATTAACGGTTTCAACAATTAAATTATGATTAGTATAAATACAAATATCAGCAGCGATGTGTAAACTTTGTTCAACAATTTCTTTAGCGCTTAAATGTGGAGCATGTTTAACTAAAGCCATTGCAGCAGATTGTGCATACATACTTCCTGAACCGATTGCAGCAATATGATTATCAGGTTCTAAAACATCTCCAGTGCCAGATATAATTAAAATCTCATCTTTACTAGCAGCAATTAACATAGCTTCAAGGTGCTTTAAATACCTATCTGTTCTCCACATTTTTGCCAATTCTATTGCGCCTCTTTTTAAATTTCCATTGTAAGCAGTTAGTTTTTCTTCAAATTTTTCTAATAGTGAAAAAGCATCGGCTGTCGAACCTGCAAAACCGGTAATTACTTTCCCATCCAATAATTTTCTTATTTTTTTTACGTTGGTCTTAGCAATTGTATTTCCCATTGTTGCCTGCCCATCAGCACCAATAGCTACTTCATTATTATGTAAAACCGCGAGAACAGTTGTTGATTTTATTTCGACTTTCATGAAAATTAAAAAATTATAAATATATTGGATCTTTAATTAACAAAAGTATCATGAATTTGTAAAAAACAACATTCGTAAAAAATAATTGTGAGTAGTTTTTTTAAATTTTAAGAATAAATTTGCATAAATTAAACTTTAATATTTATTTTAATTGCCACAACATAATAAATTTTAAAACCTATACTTAATTATGGAACAATCGATTGACAAATATTATCAAATGATAGAAAATTGTATCACTCAACTTGGCGTTGATGCAGTTTTATGCCGTACTGAAAAACCCGGACAATGGGATTTGCGTAAAGGTTCGGCAAGTGTGTGGATAGATGTATGGGAGCAGGAATACGATGGTCAGCCATCTGGTTATTTTCAAGCAATGGCACCTGTAGTGGATGTACCAACAAATAATAAAGAAAATTTTTATAAAGAAATTTTAGAAATAAATCATAAATTATATGGTGTAGGTATGACCTTGTTTGAGAACTGGGTTTATATAAAAACACTTCGCGAACTTGAAGGACTTAATGAAAGTGAAGCCTTAGCAATGATTAATAGAATAGGCAATTATGCTGATGATTATGATGATATGCTTCGAACTAAATACCATGCAGGTAGCGTAGGTGGAAGTTAATAATTGATATATTTATAATAATAAAAAACCTAAAGTTTCCTTTAGGTTTTTTATTATTAAATTAAAAAATTGTTTTTATACTTTTAAATATTTCTTCAGCCCATAGTTTATACATTTTTCCTGAAAAATGTAGTTGATCTGATGTAATCATTTCCGGATTATTAAAAGCTTTTCGGGAAATAGGGGTAATATCAATAAAATTAATTTTATATTTTTTGCATTCCTCCCTTGCTACCTCATTAAATTTATTTATTTCTTCGGCAATTTTTTTTGAATTGCTTTTTGATGCAAAGGGTGTAACTCCCCAATCGGGAATGGAAATCATAAAAACATGGTCAGGATTTTTATTTGCAAATAGGATAGAGATCTCTAAAAGTTTATCTAATTCAATTTTATATTCTTCAACTTTTCGCCCTCTATATTGATTGTTTACACCAATCGCAAGCGATACTAAATCATATTTATTTGTATTTGATATTTTAATTGCTTTGATAAGTTCATCCGTAGTCCAACCTGTTTTGGCAATAATATCAGGATAAGAGATTTTCTTTCCTTCTTTTCTTAATAAATCAACTAAATGATATGTCCACCTGTCTTTTTCTTCAATGCTTTCTCCAATCGTGTAAGAATCTCCAAGAGCCAGGTATTTAAGTTCTTTATCTGAATTTATTTTTTTTTGATTTTCTTGTGTGAAGGACATGATTAGAAATAATTTAAAGAATAGAAAAAAGGATTATTTTTTTTAAAAATAGGGGCTATGTAGGTCTCGTACGGGAATTGTAAGAAAAATGTTTTCATAGCTTTTATTCACTTGTGAAATTATCTAATAATCCTTCGTCAAAAAAAATCATTATAAAAGATAATCTTACACAGTAAAATCAATAATTAATATTTTGGTTTTAATCTACCAAAGTATGTTTCCTTTAGCAATGGTTCTACCTCGTTTAGTTATGATGAGAAAATTTAGTTTAACTATTTATTACAAATGTTTTAAAACATACATTGCAAATATTAAATTTAGATCGAGATTTTAGTAAATTTTCACTTTTCCAAGCAATTTTAATTTATTTAAAATATCAATATTTCGATATCAAGATATCAATAATTTCATTGCGCTTTGAATATAAATGACGAAATTTACTTTAGAAGAAAAAAGACATAAGACCTTAAAAAAACATAAAACTATGATCAATTCACTTACTTCCATTGCTGCTATCAAAACTGCTTTAATGAGATTGACCTGTAAACAAAAACAATTTATTTACCAGATAGCAAGGCTGGAATACAGGATTTACAAAAGTTTATTGAAATGGGACGAAGTAAATGCTCTTATTGAGGATGAAGAACAAAATTTAAAATCATTAAATGCCGCTATTCAAGCAGCTGGGAAGGGAAAAGTAGCCGACAAATTATTGATTTGGAAAACAAAGTCTGAATACAGACTTTTTAAGCTCAACCTTCGGAAAAATAAAATTGAAATAATAAAAGTGGTTATAAACCAATCAAAATTGGAACAAACCAAACAAGCCCTTGTTGCCCTTGAAAAAGATATTGCTCAACTTGAAATTCAAAAACAACAATTATCGGTTGTAGTAACTGAAAATAAAAATGATACAACAAAGAAAGGAATTTTTGAATCCTGGGAAAATTTCAGGCAAAACAATGAAGAAAACCCAATTAACAAATCGATCAGGGCCTTTATGAAAGAGAATCTTTTAATGGCTTCTTAGGAGGAGTTGTTTGGAATATTAATCATTCTAACCTTAGTGTTCCGAAGGGCACTAAGGATTTTATTATGAAAATAGGGACTTAGTCCAAGTATGGTTTGGTAAAATACAATGCATTTCGCAAATTACCCGTGTCAAAGACACTTCTATTCATGTATTAATACGTAGAGCCACTTCGTGAACTCTACATATAGACGGACCCTTCGGAACACTAAGAATAGTTGGGGTTTTTATATTTCTTCCCAAACAGTCAATAAAAAACCACTTCCTACCCATATCTTTTGAAACGTCAATTAAAGTGGATTTAGTAACTAATTTTCCATTAGGTACCTTCATAACAATTGTTTGAGGCAATGTGCATTGAAGTTCACCATTTACCAAGGATTGATTATATAAACTAAGTACTTGTACGGGTTTTTTAATTTAAATGAAATGTTTTCTCAAAATTTTCTGTGTTTTTAACAATCATACTAATGATTTTAATACGTTGAGCTTTGGATTAGCTATCGGTTTGCTGGAAAAGCATTTGACTGCAACAGAAAAAATAGTTTACTTACCATTTAATTGAAAATGTTGAATTGGTAATGTCAAATAACAAAAAATCTGATAAAATAAAACCCATCGAGGTCACCCTTTGGGATGCTGCAAATAAATTGAGAGGCAGCGTAGAGCCAGCCGAATATAAACACGTGGTATTAGGATTAATTTTTTTAAAGTTCGCCAGCGACAAGTTTGAAGAACACCGCACTAAACTCATTACGGAAGGCAAGGAGAAATATGTGGAGATGGCCGACTTCTACAATATGAGCAATGTTTTCTTTCTGGAAGAAAACAGCCGTTGGAGTTATTTGATAAAAAGAGCCAAAAAAAATGATATTTCCTTGCTCATTGATACGGCTTTGCATACCATTGAGAAAAATAATAAAGCCCTGAAAGGCGCTTTGCCCGACAATTATTTTTCCCGTTTGGGTTTGGATGTTACAAAACTAGCTTCTCTTCTCGATACCATTAACGACATTGACACTACTAAAGACCCCAAACATGATGTAGTTGGGAAAGTGTATGAATACTTTCTATCCAAATTTGCATTGGCTGAAGGGAAAGGCAAGGGAGAGTTTTACACGCCCAAGAGCATCGTAAACCTGATTGCCGAAATGATTGAACCTTACAAAGGCATTATCTATGACCCTGCTTGTGGTTCGGGCGGTATGTTTGTGCAATCTATTAAGTTTATTGAAGCTCACAACGGCAATAAAAAAGAAATATCTATTTACGGACAAGAATACACCAACACCACTTACAAACTGGCAAAAATGAACCTTGCCATACGTGGCATTAGTGGCAACCTTGGTGAAAAAGCTGCAGACACTTTTGGAGACGACCAACACAAAGACTTGAAAGCTGATTACATAATGGCTAATCCACCTTTTAACCAAAAGGACTGGCGTTCAGAAAATGAATTGAAAGACGACCCACGTTGGAGAGGGTATGATGTGCCTCCCAAAAGCAATGCTAATTACGGTTGGATTTTGAATATGGTTTCCAAACTTTCCGACAATGGTATTGCGGGTTTTATATTGGCAAATGGAGCTTTGAGTGGCGGAGGCGAAGAATATAAAATACGCAGAAAGCTGATTGAAAATAATTTGGTGGAAGCCATTTTAGTATTGCCCCAAGATATGTTTTATACTACTAACATTAGTGTTACGGTGTGGATATTGAACAAAAACAAAAAAGCCCACAGCCGAAGCATTGGGGATGAACAACGACATTACCGCAACCGTGAAAAAGAAATTCTTTTTATGGATTTGCGACAAATAGGCGAACCATTTGAAAAGAAATTTGTCCAGTTCGGTGAACAGCATATTAAAGATATTGGTAAAACTTATCATACTTGGCAACAGGAAAAAAATAACTACATGGACATTCCTGAATATTGCTACTCTGCATCGTTTGAAGAAGTTGTAAAAAAAGATTTTTCACTCGTGCCAAGCAAATACATTGAGTTTGTAAACCGAGATGAGAACATTGATTTTGATGAAAAAATGCAAACCCTTCAAACCGAATTTGCCGAATTGCTAAAAGCCGAAGCCGCCTCAAAAAATGATTTACTAACTGTGTTTAAAGAGTTGGGTTATGAATTGTAAAATCGGCGAAGCCAAATCAAATTATATAAAGATAGGTGAACATATTCAGCTTGTTGATGAACGAAACAAAGGTCTGCAAGTAAAACAGTTATTGGGTTTAAGCATTTCAAAGCAATTTATTCCTTCAGTTGCTAATATCATTGGAACGGATATGGCGAACTATAAAATTATTCGCAAAAATCAATTCGCTTGTAGTACTATGCAGGTAAGGCGTGATAAAAAAATGCCAGTTGCTTTGTTGAAAGAAGTTGATGAAGCTATTATTTCACAAGCCTATCCAATTTTTGAGGTAAAAAATGAAAAAGAACTTTTACCCGAATATTTAATGATGTGGTTTTCCCGTTCGGAATTTGATCGTGAGGCTTGCTTTCACGCTGTTGGCGGTGTAAGAGGAAGTTTGGAATGGGAAGATTTTGAAAATTTGCAATTACCTATCCCTACCATCACCAGACAAAGAGAAATAGTAAAAGAATACAACGTAATCCAAAACCGCATAGCCATAAACCAGCAATTGATACAAAAGCTTGAAGAAACCGCACAGGCTGTCTATAGGGAGTGGTTTGTAGAATTTGAATTTCCTGATGAGAATGGAAAGCCTTATAAGAGTAGTGGAGGGGAAATGGTTTGGTGTGAAGAATTGGGAAAAGAGATTCCGAAGGGGTGGGAAATGAGAACATTGGAAAATATCACAAACCAATTAATGGGTTTTGCATTTAAAGGTGAGCAATATGTAAGTGACTCTGGTGTAAGTGTTCTAAGAGGGGAAAATGTTTCTGAAAAATTTCTGAGATGGGATAACCATAAAAGATGGAATGAGGAAATCAATCCAAGAATGAAAAAATGCTATCTACTCGAAAATGATATTGTTATAGGAATGGACGGCTCGAAAGTTGGCAAAAATTGGGCTGTGGTAAGTAAATATGATTTGCCTTTATTGCTAGCACAACGTGTTTCTTGTTTAAGGGGAAAGAAAAAAGTGTATCAAAATTTTATTTTCTATTCGATGTGTGTTTTAGATTTTGAAAATTATGTATCACAAGTTCAAACAGGTACATCAATTCCGCACATAAGTGGACAGCAAATATTTAATTTCCCCATTCTTGTACCTGATGATATTGTTATCAATAAATTTGATCATTCGATTTCTAAAATGGTAACTCACAAATCAAATATTGTTCAAGAAAACCAAAAGTTAACGGAACTTAAAGATTTGCTTCTTTCGAAATTAGCGACAATAGAATAAAGAAATGAAACTATGTTTATAAAATGCATTCAGATAAAAAACTTCAAATTGTTCTCACCTGATGAGTTCTTTGAAATAAGTGATTTGAACATTCCTGATGGTAAAAACACAGGTTCGGGGTTGACGATTTTTGTTGGTGAAAATGGTTGTGGTAAATCTACATTATTAGATGCATTTGCTATGCCTTATGTGTCTTACAAAACTGATTCGTTTTCTTTATCGGATATCAATAGCCCTGAAAAAAAAGTTGAAATTAATATATTCACTGATAAAGTGTATAACTACAAAGGTGCAATGCCAAATTCAGATTTGAAAGGAAAAGGGTTTTCATTCTCAGGCGGAGTAAGAGCAAGGGGAACGAAAGAATATTTGTCTTCAATAATTGTTACAGACCAACAGTATATCCGGGCAGATGGAGAAACAAAGCCTAAAGACAATTCACCTGATTTACGGCTTTCCGTAAACAATCCTTGGAGTGGTTCTAGATTTAATGAGATAGATTATTTGATACTTGATAAGAATAGGACTTATCAAACCCGAAAAGGAACTTACAACGATACTCGATTTGACAGGATAATGGAGGATTTAAATTACCAATATATTCAAAAAGAAAATCATCCTATTGACTGCAATGAAAGTATTAAAGATGTAAAAAACATTGAAAATAAAGGTGTAATTATAGGCATAACAGAAGCAATTTCAAAATTTAAAGAGATTAGTGGAAACACCTTAAAATTAAAACTCATTGATAATTGGAAACCCTTTTCAAATGCTTTTTTCGGTACTGAAAAGGAAAATCTTCAATCTATATCTCTAAATCAGTTGGGGTCAGGCTATGAAATGATTTTTTCACTTATCTATTCCTACTACCTCTCGAAAAAAGTAAACAAGAAATTGATTGTGTTAATTGATGAACCTGAACTTCATCTTCATCCAAAATTGCAATCTGATTTTATTCAACTGCTTTTAGAATTTTCAAAAGATTCTCAGATTATACTTACAACTCATTCACCGCTGTTTGTAAAACAGTCAATGAGTAACAGTAATGTAAAGGTTAAAATTTTGACCAAAACTGAAAACTCTGTTTCGGTTGCGAATCCTGAATTAACAGTTTTACCTTATTTTTCCGCTAATGAAGTAAATTTTATTGCATTTGAACTTGCCACGGAAGAATATCACAATGAACTATACGAGCAGTTGAAACTAATTAAAGGTGAGGATAAAAAAATCAAGCAATTTGATAATGACTTTTTTATTGGCGAAAAGAATGAATCTAAAAATTCACCTTGGATGGGATATCAAAACGAAGTTTCAATTCATACTTTTTTGAGAAATCAAATTCACCACCAAGCAGAAAATGGCAAAGCAGATTTTGAAAATATGAAATCATCAATTGAAGAGATGCGGAAATACTTAATTGAAATAAATGATTTGAACTAAATTAACTTCATCAAAGAAAAACTAGAAAAGGTATTCACCAAGTTGTTGGAGCAACAAATAATGTCAAGTTTTATGTGCAGAAAACTTGACATTATTTTGAAAAAACAACTAACTTTGTAGTATGAAAAAGAGCTGTTACGTAGTTCCATTCGACCAATAAAAAATAGAAACTTACGAATGAATTTAGCAACGCAAATACGAACTCGAATACAGAAGCTACCCGAAGGCAAAACCTTTGGGTATGCTGATTTGCGTATTGATAAAGAGGAGTATCAAGCTGCGGCCAAAGCTCTTGAGCGTTTACAAGCTAAAGGCATCATCAAAAAAATATCGAAAGGTGTTTTTTACAAACCCGAGCAAACTGTATTTGGAGAATTAAAACCCGATTACAGCGAACAGTTGCGACCTTATTTGTTTGAAAACGGTAAACGCATTGCCTACGAAACAGGTTATTCGCTTTACAACCGAATGGGGTTAACTACACAAATGGCTTTTCGCATTAAAATAGCCAGTCGCAGCAAACGTATTTCTATCAATAGAGGAGAATTAAAGGCAGATGCCGTTAAGAGTTATGCCGAAGTAACCGAAGCCAATTATGAACTATTAGGATTTTTAGACACCATTAAGGATATTAAGAGAATACCCGATTGCTCGGTGAGCCAGGCTGTAAAAATATTGAGCAGTAAAATCAGCAAACTGAACGAAAAGCAAATTTCGGATTTGGTTAAATATTCTTTGCTTTATCCCACACGTGTTAGAGCATTGACGGGTGCAATGTTGGAAAACCTGAACATACAAGCAAATACCGAAAAGCTAAAGCAAAGTCTGAACCCACTTACAAAAGTGAAGTTGGGTCTAAAAGAGACAGAATTGCCCACCATTCAAAACTGGAATATAGAATGAAGCTGCATCAGAATACAAAGCTATTTCAAGATGCAATAAGAGCAACTGCTCAACAAATGACTATTCCACCCGAGTTTGTAGAAAAAGACTATTGGGTTACCTATGCTTTGTTTACCATTTTCAACCATGAAATTGGCAAAGACACGGTATTTAAAGGCGGAACAGCACTATCCAAGTGTTACAATATGATAGAACGTTTTTCGGAAGATATTGATTTGGTGGTATTGAGACGAGAAGGAGAAACAGACAGCAAGTTAAAATCGAAATTAAAAGTAGTAAGCGCGGTTGTAGAAACCATATTGCCCGAAGTACTTATTGAAGGCATTACTCGTAAAATGGGAATGAACCGAAAAACAGCCCACTCCTACAACAAAGAATTTAAAGGTGATTACGGACAAGTAAGAGATGTTATAATTTTGGAATCAGCTTGGTTGGGGTACTACGAACCATACACAACCAAAAGCATCGTTTCATTAGTTGGCCAAATGATGATGGATAATAAGCAATCTACTTCTAATATTGCTAAAGAAAACGGATTACTCCCTTTTAACTTACTGGTATTAGAACCTATAAGAACTATCTGCGAAAAAATAATGAGCCTGGTAAGGTTTTCATACAGAGAAAACCCAATTGATGAGTTGAAGAAAAAGATAAGGCACACCTACGATTTACATCAGCTACTTAAACAAGATGTATTTTCGGAATTCTTTCATTCAACGGCTTTTGATGTAATGCTTTTGAAAGTAGCAAATGATGATGTGGCAAGTTTTAAAAACAACAATAAATGGTTAATCTATCACCCTACTAAAGCACTTATTTTTAAAGACTTAGAAAATGTATGGAGTGAGTTGAAAACAGTTTATAATGGCGCCTTTAAAAACTTGGTATATGGAGAATTACCAAGAGAAGAAGCCATTCTGGAAACTTTAATATTGATCCAAGAAAGATTAAAAGAAATTTCTTGGACCATAAAAATTGAAGGCAAGGAATGAAGTTACAAAAATTAGAAAAGTGACATGAACAGTGAAATCATCATATACAAAAACCCTGATGGTAAAGTCAAAATAGATGTTCGCTTAGAGGAAGAAACTGTTTGGCTCACACAGGCACAGCTATGTGAGCTGTTTCAAAAATCTAAAGCCACAATAAGCGAACATATCAAGAATGTATTTGAAGAAGGAGAGTTAGATGAAAAAGTGGTTGTTCGGAAATTCCGAACAACCACTCAGCATGGTGCCATTGCTGGAAAATCACAAGAAGTAGAAGTAAATGGTTACAACCTGGATGTCATTATTTCGGTAGGCTACAGGGTAAAATCACCGCAAGGTACCCAGTTTCGTATTTGGGCTACGCAAAGGCTTAAAGAATACATTATCAAAGGCTTTGCCTTGAATGATGACCGATTTAAGTCGGGCAGTTCCATGAATTATTTCAACGAATTGCAGGAACGCATTCGGGAAATAAGGCTATCTGAACGCTTCTTTTACCAAAAAATAAAAGACATTTATGCTACCAGCATTGATTATGACCCGAAAGACGAAAAGACCGTAGAGTTTTTTAAAATAATTCAGAATAAACTGCTTTGGGCCATCAGTGAGCAAACCGCAGCAGAATTAGTTTTCAGACGTGCCGATGCAAATTTACCATTGCTGGGGATGCAGTCGTTAGATAAAAAGAATACATTATCTATCAAAAAATCAGATGTAAGCATTGCCAAAAATTACCTGAACGAAGATGAAATCAAATTGCTTGGCTTATTGGTAGAACAATATTTGGCTTTTGCCGAAACAATGGCTCAGCAGCGAACACCCATGTATATGGCAGATTGGATTAGCAGATTGGATTCTATTCTGCAATTGAATGGAAGAGAATTGCTTTCTCATGCAGGTAAAATAAGCCACGAAAAAGCATTGAATAAATCTGAAGCTGAATTTGAAAAATATAAAATAACTCAAAAAGCAATTGAAAAAGAACATAGCTTGAAAGAGATTGAGGAAGATATTAAAAAACTGAAAAAGCCTAACAAATGAAACATTACACCGAAGCTAGTTTAGAAAGCACTTTTGTTGAATTATTAGGTGAAGAAGGTTTTGAACATACTTTAGGTGTAAATATTAACCGCAAACCTGATGAAGTTTTGATAGAGGAAGATTTACAAAACTTTCTTCTAAGCCAATATGCTGGGCAAGGCATTACGGTAAACGAAATCAAATCTATCATTCTTCAGCTCAAATCCCTATCTGCTTCTGACCTGTACGAAAGCAACAAAACATTTTTGCAACTACTTTCTGACGGTTTTATTCTCAAACGGGAAGATCGCAACCAAAAAGACATTTATATCCAACTCATTGATTATGCAGGATTAAACAAACAAAAGCAACCCACGGCCGAGCAATTACTTTCTATTGCTGCAGAACCCGAAGAAGTATATTCTCATGATAATAACATATACAAGTTCGTCAATCAACTGGAAATTATTGGTTCAGAAAAACGTATTCCTGACGGCATTGTTTATATCAATGGTTTGCCTTTGGTAGTGTTTGAATTTAAATCGGCCATCCGTGAAGAGGCCACCATTTATGATGCTTTTAAACAGTTAACCTTTCGGTATAGCAGGGATATCCCTGAACTCTTTAAATACAATGCATTTTGCGTGATTAGCGATGGAGTGAACAGCAAATCAGGTTCTGCATTTGGTAGCTATGAAATGTACTATGCCTGGCGGAGAGTGGAAGGCTTGGCAAAAGAAGTGGACGGCATAAACAGTATGTTCACTCTCATTCAGGGAATGTTTCATAAAAACCGTTTGCGTGATATTATCCGTAACTTTATTTACATTCCTGATAGCTCAAAGAAAAACGAGAAAATTGTTTGTCGCTACCCACAATACTATGCAGCGAGGGCTTTGTATGACAACATCAAGTTAGCCCAAAAGCCCGAAGGAAACGGAAAAGGCGGAACTTACTTTGGTGCCACAGGTTGCGGTAAAAGTTTCACAATGCTTTACCTCACAAGGTTGTTGATGAAAAGCGAATATTTTGAAAGCCCCACCATTGTACTAATTACCGACCGCACCGATTTAGACGACCAACTTTCCGGGCAATTTACCAATGCCAAAAACTTTATTGGCGACAATACAGTAGTAAGTGTAGAGAGCAGAGCTAACCTGCGGGAATTAATTCAAGGCAGACAAAGCGGAGGCGTTTTCCTAACCACCATTCATAAGTTTACAGAAGACACACAACTGCTTACCGACAGATCTAATGTGATATGCATTTCAGACGAAGCACACCGAAGCCAGGTAAACCT
>Ga0123338_10003727_pt1 | contig 13588 bp, 11 predicted proteins | sample grotaG_FD_89793 | JGI IMG/M metagenome (GOLD analysis project Ga0123338, IMG submission 89793) | Glacier valley bacterial and archeal communities from Borup Fiord, Nunavut, Canada, to study Microbial Dark Matter (Phase II) -... | ecosystem: Environmental > Aquatic > Freshwater > Ice > Glacier ... | reverse complement strand
ACGGAAAAACGATGTGGAAATCAAGCAGTGACCTGTTTTCCAGCACAACGGGACCGTATTACAAAGGGGATTGGCATCTTGTAGAGGCGTATGTAAAAATGAACAGCATCGTCAATGGCACTGCCGTCAAGGATGGAGTACTGCAATACTGGTACGATGGCAAATCTATCGTGAGCAACACAAATATGGTGTTCCGTACCGGACAAAACCCCGATATGAAGTTTAACCAGTTCCTCATCGGTCCCTATATCGGCGTCGGGTCGCCGGTGGATCAATCAATGTGGATCGATAACCTAATTGTGGCAAATGGGGTGCCGACACAATTATCCCCACCACAAAACCTGAGAATCATCGGCCAGCAATAGTAACTATTCCATGTAGCATGAATATGAATCAAACAGTGTCGTAAAGGAGATCTAAATGGTTAGTTTAATGAGAAATAGGAAAAAATTTGTTTTATTCAATATCTTGTCGCTATTGTTATTTTTTGCATCAGGGCAGGCATTTGCCTGGACACAAACGGCAACATTTGAAAGTGGTGCAAATGGTGCTAAGGCAAGTGGTTCAAGTGGTTTTTCTGCCGCCGGTACTAGAACTACATTTTCATCCGACATGGCACATAGTGGGACGAAAAGTGCAAAAATGGTTTGGAACAAAGGTGATGAAGGATTTGATGCAGATAGAGGAGAGCTTGCTTATCCTTCTAGTGTTGGAAATGGTGGAGGAGTTTGGATAAGGGGGTATTACTATTTTCCTGCCGGTTGGAGTTGGGTCGATACTGCTGGTAGTAACACACATGTTAAAACCTTAAGAATAGCTATTCCAGGGGCAGGTTTTATTTCTTTCATTATCAGAAGTGGAGGACAGATAATGTATTCAAATGAACCAGCCGCCGCTTATGAAGAAAATTTAAACGCTTATGTAGATACTGGAAGATGGCAATGTCTTGAGTTATATGTAAAGATGGGAAACCCCGGAATAGTTAGAATGTGGAAAGATGGTGTTTTAATTAAGCAAGACACTTCCCATACAACGGGATCAAGTGCAGTATATTCTTATATAATGTCACAATGGAACAATGGCCCTGCTCAAAATCAGACGGAATATTTAGATGATTTTATTGTAACTACAGATACTCCAAGTGGAAGAGATAGTGCTGGGAATCCTATGATTGGGCCTACTAATGGCACGAGTCAAGCCCCCCTCACCGCTCCAACCGGCTTGCGAATAGCTGCCAATTAAGCAACTGGATTAGCTCTAGAGTGAAGTCAATTGAAAAATAGCGCTCAATCTGTTGACATGACTCTTGAGCGCTATTTTTCTGTGCATTCAGCTTGTTCTCAATATCCGTGCAAATTCAACAAAACAAGCCAGACCAATGCCATGCAAGAGAATAGTAGAAGACTTGGGAGTAGGTACCGGTTGATCAACGGTCAATCGCAACATCGACCATGGAAACTGTGCGTGCAGTAAAATAGACCACGTAAAGGAAGACAACGCCCCAAACCCCTGAATCGAGCTTACCTCGATATCTATGGATAGAGGCGGCCACCGATACTCCTGCAATGAAGAAAACGTAAGCACATGGAAACGTGAACCAAGGTTGGGAGCAGATGATCATACCGGTTATGGATATAACTGCCATACAAAGGTTTGCAAGGCTCACAATCGCTGGTTTTGAAGAAGTAAGCGCCTTGAGGGATTTGTAATCACCACGGGCGTGCCACCGCTCCCTGGAAAAAAAACGCTTTATACTCTTGGGATAGCCAACATGCACCACTTTCAGCTCTGGGTCGTTTTCGATCTGAGCCCCCATCATCCTTGCCCGACTACAAAAATCATAATCCTCTCCGGTTTCCAACTCAGGATCGAATCCTCCAACCCGTGAGAACAGACCCCTGTGGATGACCAGATGCCCACTATTCATGTAGTTGATCTCCTCATTCCGATTTGTTCTGGGGGCAAACCAGACCCTCTCAATCCAGTTGTTCTCCTCGCTGATTCCGCAGAAGGAACCGGTAATGATGTGAGGATGGCTGTGCAATTTTTCCATGCTCCACGCTACCCGCTCGCCCCAGTCCTTTGTCAGATAAACGTCCGCATCCAGGAACACTAAGATTTCGGAACGGGCTTCTGATGCCCCTAGGTTCCTCAAGGACGAGATGGTGCATCCTGGCGCATGGAGACAGGTGGCACCCTTTTCCTGAGCAATTTCAACTGTCCGGTCCCGGGAACCGTTATCGATCACTATTACTTCGTAGATAAAGCGCCCTGCGACATTCTTCTTAATAGAATTCAATACGCCGTTGATATGCGCCTCCTCGTTGAGCGCAGGGATTATAAATGAAATCTCTTTACCATTCATAACTGATGCCTGGTTTCCTTGAGTTTTTGGGAACACTGTAAGCTCCTCTATTAGCAGGTTGTTTAAAAGCATTGCAGCCAGCGTGCATTGTAGAATGCATATTCAATAAGTTAAGGTGCTGACTGTTATTCGTTTAGTTTTTGCTCACATGCCTTTTATATCCAAGCCGCATCATAGCGTTTTCAGCAGCATGCTAAAGCAGAATAGATCCGATAGGCCAAAAATTGTTTATTACATGACACATCCTGGTGTAGCCCCACTCTCTTCAATTCAAAAATCGGAGTATCAGGCCGATTCCAACCGCAACTAGTTGTGAAAGCGCAAGAATAGTCTTCTGCAGGCAGTTGACGCAGTGCACTGCTATTATAGTTACCGTTCGGATAGCAAAAGGATATATGCTCTTTCTCAACAGCACCTTTTTCTAGCAGACGCTGCTTTGAAACCTGGAGTTCAGTCACGATTTCATCTTCAGTCAGACCGGTAAGAATGCGGTGACTATCTGTGTGTGAGCCAAAGGTAACTAACCCTGACCGACGCATTTCCTCGATCTGCTCCCAGGAGAGGAAATCGTTCCGGTCTGGTGACAATGAAAGGTCGAAGTAGCGTTCGAGGACATCAAGGAGCTTCGTGATGCGTTCAACGTCGATTTTTTTGAGTTCACAAAGAACATCCTCAAGAAACTTCTCCGGCAAGGAGGAGGGTACCCGACTCTCTTGAGGAAGTTGGCGTATTACATATTCCCGGAACTTTGCAAAAAGGCCCTGTCGTGTAATCATAGTTAAAATAGCAGCAAACCTGTCAGTCCAAAATGATTTTGATGACCCAATAAATCCTGTGGGAAGGTAAACCGTTGCCGGAACCTGGTGTTTGACCAATAGAGGAAATGCATAACGATAAAAATCGCTCCAACCATCATCAAACGTCAGGTAACAAGCGTGCTTATCATGAGTTGTCATCCGTAGCGACGTCTCACGTACGCACAAACTTCTGACAGGCAGAATATCGAAATACTGCTTCAGGAAATGCAGATGCAGGTCGAAGGTTTCAGGCTCCACATACATTCCCGGCTGTAGAAACCTCCCACCCTCGTTACGAGGGATTATCCGGTGATACATGAGAGCCAGGAACCAGTCATTGTCCATTCGGTTCAATCTGGCGGTAAATAGTCCTGAATTATAAACCATATATGCAACTATATTTTTAAGACTAATCCGAAGATCAAACATTGCATTCTCCAATGTAAGGTTCTGGAAATGCAAACCTGATCCTGGCTAATACCAATTTACGAAAAAGCCTAATTTTATCGTGCGCACATAATAACAACGAGCTCATCACGTAATAGATACCAGCTGGCTGTCAACAGCAGCAGCTTCCGAAACCCTCAAAAAAAGCACAACTATCAGTGCAGATACGTTCCAAAACAACGGGTAATAAAGCGCTGAAAGAAAGGTTCCAGACACCAAGAAAGTAAACATACCGATTAGGAGGGCAATATTCATGTTCTTGATTTTAATAAAATTTGCGGCAGATTTCGCGTTATTGCATAATGAATTTATTCTTTGATATGTGCGAAGAGATTGCTTGAGCATCAATCCAAAGAGAATTACGCCAACAAGCCCAAGTTCCGGCAAAAGTGTAAAATAGACCGAATGGATTGACCTCCCCCATAACCCACGTTTCCAGAAACTTTCCCCCTCTGTAGCATCATACTGGTATTTTTGCATAACTATGGGCATATTCCCTTGACCAACACCAATAATCGGATTGTCCAGAAAAGCCCTCCAACCGTTTTTCCAAAGCTCAATCCGGTCTTTGCCGGTGTCCTTGTCAGCGCTGTCAAAACCAATTCCCATGATTTCTTCTTTGGTAACAGGGGAGGTAAAAGTCCAAGCCATGGCGGCAAATATAGCGATCACCGTAACCGCTCTGAGCTTATGTTTCGAATAAACCCAGCTGGCTACCGCCACAGCCACCAGGCCGATAAAGCCTCCTCGAGAGCCGCTGTCCACAACGCCGAAAGTAAAAAGAACAGAGGCCGACCAAAAAAACCACTTTTTAAATCCTACCTCATTTTTCCCAAGAAAAATACTAATCGGCAGCACGACATTCATTGCCAATGCAAAATCATTTTCGTCCCCTATACTACCAGTTGATCCTATGAATCCTGCACCTAACACCTGCCATCCGCCTACAATTCTGTCAATAACGCAGCAAAACAGTACAAGTACAAAAAAGGTAAGAAGCATGCTCAATTTCCGGCAAGTATCGACAAAAATACATAATGAAATCCCAATAATAAAAAAAGTTATCATTCTCACAAAATGCATGAAGGCCCAGAAGTTGTTTTCAGCCAGGAAAATATGAGGAATCATCAAAACCAGTAACAACATATATAATTTATAATATTTATCTTGTAAAATCAGAGTTAACTTTTCTTTGTTTCCTATCAAATAAAATACAAGCAGTATCTGTATAATCAAAGCTGGACGTATATCTACTAAAAATGCTGGTTTAGCATATTCGATAACAAAGTAAAAAAGCAGAAGAATAAATGGCAGATTCATGCAGTCTCTCATCTTATATTTATCTCTGAAGGTTGTTGTATTGTTGTTCAACATCCAATCCTCCCCCTATTAAGAATGCATTCAAACAGACGCTCCTGTTTTGCGGTAAGCAGATGAGGCATTCTTTTCAATTCTGTTGCTTCAGATTACTGACAAAGCTGATCGTACAGTGCTTCATACTTGCCAACCATTTTGCATAGACTGAAGCTAGAGATGACTCTGGCTCGAGCGACTTCACCATCGTTCCTGCACCTCAAGGGGTTCTGCAACGCGTTCCGCAGCCCATCTGCCAAGGCAGATGGATTATCCGACGGCACCAATCTATGGCGCAGTTTTTCTCCGAGCACCCTTGCATTCCCACCTACGTCTGTCACAACGGGGCAGACGCCACAGCTCATAGACTCAAGAAGGCTTATTGAGGTGCCCTCGCTGCGCGAACCAAGCAGAAATACATCAAGCGACCGGTAGAGATCAGTCACATCGTCCAGCCACCCGGGAAATAAGACGCGGTCGGACAAGCCGAGCGTTTTTGTTAACTCGCGCAGGTTTCCGGCTTCACTCCCTTCACCAGCAAGTACCAGGAACGGGTCCGCCTCCTCCGGCCAAGTCCGTCGCATCTCGGCAAATGCCCGCAGCACCACATCGTACCCCTTGATGTGGTCGAATCGCCCGAGACTTCCCACGACCGGGTGCCCATCAGTAACTCCGAGTTCCGCGAGGAGTCGACGATCCGGCGAACCGGGCGCGAAGAGGTCAGTGTCGATGCCGTTCGTAATAGTACATATCCGGCTTGGGTAAGCAACGACCTTCCTCGCAAGGTGTTCTGACAGAGGTTCGGATACCGCTACCACTGCACTTGTCCAACGAGAGGCTATGTTATCGACTACGCGTGATGCGAGTGGATCAGGAAAATGGCGTCCATGATCCGTGTGCACAAGGTGAGAAATGCCGATCATACGTGCGGCAAGGGCCGTCTTATACCAAACGCCGCTGTGAGTGTGCAATATATCTGGCGCGAGGCGTTGGAGCACAGCGACTAGCGAGCGCGGCCAGATCATTGTCCATCTCGTCATTGGGGGGGCCACGTGCAATCCACAGTACGGCCTCAGACCGTCCGCATATCTCCCGAGGAATCGCAGGGCAAGCAGATGCAAATCGTACTTTTCGGGATTGAGGCGGCTGAGCAGGTCCGCCACCATACGTTCGAGTCCACCCGCTTGAAGATCAAGCACGACGTGTACAACCCGCAGGCGCTTGGAAGGTGCTGTCACTGATAGCCTGTGGATATAGCCCATAACCCACCCTTGTGTTTTCATTTTATATAAGTAGTTTCTCGCCCAGAGTTAACGGATAGAAACCAAGTGATACGGGATCCTGAAGAAAAGACTTTAAACCACCACTAACAGCCGAAGATCCATCTCATCCTATAAGTTTTCCATAGATATCCGCCATTTTTCCAACATTCCGTTGGGTACTAAAGCATTGCTCAACCCGCTCCCTGCCAGCTAACCCCATCATTAAACGTAAGGCGGGCTGGCGTAACAATGTCATGACCGACTGCGCCAAAGCTCCACTGTCACCCATTTCCACCAGAAATCCGGTTTCCTCTTCAATAACAATTTCAAGTGGACCTCCTCCCTTGGTGGCTACCACCGGCTTTTTCATAGCCATACCCTCTATTACCACCCTTCCGAACGGCTCCGGCTGCTTAGACGCGTGAACAACAATATCCATAAATCCCATTAAAGCCGGAACATCCGAGCGGTAGCCGGTAAATATAACTATATTTTCCAGATTCAGATCCAAAACGAGTTTATGCATTTCTTGCATGAATACGTCTTCACCATCTGATTTTCCTCCAACAATGAACGCCTTGGCGGCAGGAAATTCGTGTGCAACTATTTTGGCAGCTACAATAAATTCTCTAATACCCTTCCAATCGATAATCCGGCTAAAGATGCCATAACGAAGCTGGCGTGTACCAATTCCAAACTCCTGAAACAAATAGGTATAGTCAGGGCTGTCACTAAACTCATCCAGGTCTACACCGTTGTGGATTACTGAAATTCTTCGATCCGGGACGCCCAATTTGAGCAGGTTTTCCCGAACTGCTCCGGATATTGCCACGTGGTGGTCGATCATACGCGCATAAAAACGGGTGATTGGATGAACCTCTTCAAAGTCTCGTAAATGGGCGACACAAGGAACACGCAGGAACTTTGCTGCAAGAATTCCGGCTAACTGGCTCCCGAAAATATTATTAAGATGTACCAGCGTTACACCATGCTTGCGACCCAACCTGAAATATTTGACTGCCTCCGGGATAGTCACGAAAACGATCCAGTACAAAAAGCGCGAAAGATTGAGCATTTTTCGCAGCAATCGAAAGTGAAACAGCCGGAAGGCAGCAATCTTCCTGTATTTCAGATTGTTCACCCAGGGAAGTTTAGGAACATAGTGGTACCACGTGCAGTCAAAATGTTGCGCAAGAAACTCGCTGGACTGCCCGGTAACCAGTACCGGCTCAAACCGTTCCTTATCAAGAGCACGAATCAAACAACAAAGGCTCTGCGTGGATCCGCCAAAGGTTATACTGTTGTCAAGAATCAGGATTGGTAGTGGATTTTTCATGTAATCAGCCTCATTCGATTCACTCCTCGACCGGCCAATAACCGGGGAGAACCTGGAGAATATGACCGACAAAAGCAGAAACTTTCACTTCGGCAGCCGCGACCGATTCATCCGGCACTTGCATGGTAATCTGTACAAAGGCACCATCATTGCGGTTATGAAGCAAACGCCCCCAAAATCTTTCAATATTCTGCTGCATTCCCGTAGACACCACTGTTGCTCCTGCGGTCTGATACCAGTGAAGCATAACGGTATTAACGCCGTTCCTGCGGGCCCTAACGTAATTCAACTCTGTTTCTGAAGGCTTGTCAGGTTGACGGATTCCTGCTTTCCGGGTATCGACTATTGCCCATCCGGCTCCGGGCAAACAGGCATAGGGATTATGTCCTGTCCGTCCCCCCTTGGCCGTGCCGTAATACCCAATATACAGATCAATCTGACTACCGTCACTTGACCTATAATGCCGGTAAAGCTGTTTGTCGGCATTAAGTTCTCGATTTACTGATTCCGGGAAAAAATCATCCACTCCTTTGTATCCAGCGATCTCTTTCGGCAAGTATTCGAGATTAGTGCTCGCAATAACCGGCGTTGGTCGTATTGACAGTAAGCCCACGACCACCAGCGTAGTAAACAGGCTTACAAGACAAATTACATATGTTTTATTGGATATCATCAGTCGATTTCCTGTTTAAAAAGAAGAAAACTGCAAAAAGCACTGCAAAGCCAAAAGCAAATATTGCTATCCCTGAAAATTCATGGAGAAAGCCCCTTGCTACACCGTCCCCGTAAAAATGAGCCAGCACTCCGGTTCCAGTCACCCGAAATATATTCGCCACTATGGCAATCGGAATTGCGGCAATAACGAGAATTACTCTTCTCCACCAGCCATCTCTGGATAAAAAACAAAATATGAGGCTGATCATCGTTAGCGACATTATCGATCTGATGCCGCTGCATGCCTCCGCGACCTCCAGCTGAGTCTGGATAAAATAAAGCATGTTTCCTTCCCGGTAGACCGGTATTGAACAGTTTCCTATGAGTGCTGCAGAAATATCGGTCGCCATCAGCTGTAGTGGAAGTGAGACCAGACTTATCAAGGAATATGGCACGGGGACCATAAAAAGCAGGAAAGCGATGGGGAAAGCGAGTTTTTGGATAAATTCTTTCCCGAGGCAGAACCAGACAAGCCCGAAAAGGGATGTCACCATGGCTACTCTCGCAGGGAATACAACGCCCCCAGCACTACTTACAATATAGGCAAGCAGACTTAACGCAAGAAGTCCCCCTCCCCATGCAGACGTCGCGACACGCATAATTTGCAGCGCGCTTTTTCTCTGCCATACAAAATACAGAGCTATCAATGGCACAATAAAGGCGTGGGAATTATCGGAATTACCTAACCATTCACGGACCAGCTCCGGGTAGAGCGGATAAAAGGCCACGGCCCAAAGCAAAACAAGTATCACTATTTTTATCTTGTCGTTTTTAGACATAAGATCTCTCTTGAGCGAATAATTGCCTGATTTTTATCACATCATCCTCGCTCACATAAGGGTGCACGGGCAGAGTAACTATTCTTTCGGCAAGGTCTTTTGCAACTGGAAACGTATTACCGCCTAAAAGGTTCCAGAGTCCATCGATTCCATCAATGGAATTTGGGTAACCGTCTGATATTCCTAATCCCATCCTCTCGCTATTCTGGAGTATCTTTTTTTTGGTCTCAGTATCTGCAACCAACACTGGAAATCTGATTAAATCTGGGATTGTTCCCCTGCAAACACCCTGAGGTTTTATCCCGTATCCGACAATTTTATTGGCATTCACCAAACGAGCCGCCTTGAGTTTGTTAATTGCTGCCTTCCATTTTTTTGCCATCCCTGCCTGGAAAGACGACAACCTCCTGATTGGAAAGGATGGATTGAAATATGTTTCTCCCAGCTTCAAAAATGGTAACGATTTAGGTAGCCAATATATTTTTGGGTAGATGAGGACCGACAGTGCAATCGCATTAAGGAACAGTTTCAGACAGTCGAAGTTCCCATATCCCTTAATAGCGGCCAGTCGTTTTTCAAGTATTCGGCCAATCTGATCGTTGTCTGTCAGAATTATGCCACCTTCCACAGTAGAAAAGGCCTTTCCACGCCCCATACTGAACAGTCCCACGTCTCCCAGCGTACCTATCTTCTTTCCGTTCCACCCTCCCCCCATCGCTTGGGCGGCGTCTTCCAGCACGAATATGTCGCGCCGGCAGATCAAGGTCTTTAGCCGTTCCACATCTGCCGGCATGCCGAACAAATGGGTCGGGACCACACAGAGGAGACGGGGATTATCCAACTCCTCCGCGATACGGTCGAAATCAAAATCCAGCGTTCCGGGCGCTATATCGCATAACCGTATTTTGAATCCGGCCCTTGTTATCGCAGACGGTACGGAATAGCAGGTATAAGCCGGTATAAGAACTTCATCTTTTTCCGGGTATATCTCATGCAATGCTCGAAGTATTAGGACAAGGGCCGCCTTCCCGGAGGAAACGGCAAAACTGTATCTGACGTGGTAAAATGACTTGAGTTCATCCTCGAACCGCTGAACTATACCGGCCCCCTCGAAAAAACCGGCAACCCCGGACACGATATCATCAAGATGAAACGGTGACGCTGCCGGGGGGAGAGTTCTGCCTATACGCATTACCATAGTGGATTCCAGTCTCAAGTATCAGTAACTCAAGCAGCGTAATTCAACCAATTGGTAGCACTATTGGTGCCATAATTATTTGGTCATCTTTACAGCTAGTTGCAAATACAATTAGACAATAAGATGCGAAACAAATAAATTATTTTATCGTATGTAATGTCGTAGAGGCCGTATTGATGGGGATGGGAGCGGTTCGTAAAAATGTTTACATTGTTAGATTTGGGGCAGGGGAGTGTTCAGGGAATTTATCGGAATATAATCTGAGCTTTGGTGAGTGCTGTGCGGACAATTCCAGGAATATCACACCTGAAAAGGCGTACCCAAAAATGAGGATAGCAAGATATACAGAAGCGAAAAACTTTGTTTAGCATTGATGGAATAATTATAGTTGGATCATACCCCCCCCCTTTCCCCTTGAAAGCAGCCCAGAATCCATTAAGGCATGCGTTAAAGCCCTCTTCATTACCTTCTTCTGACAGACAATTCGCATAGTTAATTACCATTCCGATGTAATAACCGGGCAGGAATATCCTTTTGAACCCGTGCGTATTATCGCTCCACACGAAGTAAAGATTACGCGTTCCCAGAAAGACCTGGATTGGCGAATGTCTACCGGTTGATTTTGAACCCTTATGAAAAATACGGGCATCAAGCTTAACTATGTTTCGGAAATTCGCCCTCAATGCCCGAAACGAGTAATCGCGATCTTCGACATAGGCAAAATACTTTTCGGAAAGATATCCTATGGATTCGATCACATCTCTTTTTATGAGCAGTGCAGTACCCCAGAGGAAGAGATTACGCTGTACACATTGATTCTCCAACTCCTTCGAATCCATCACAGCGGTGACACTGAAATGAGTAAAATCCACATAGGCGCCCATAAATTGGACATGCTCTGGTCCTCCGTACTGATAAATAACTGGACTTACCAGCCCGATTTCCAGTGACTGTTCCGCCCCATCTACCAGCTTCAAGAGTGAGTCAGGTTCGATAATGGTATCATTATTAAGCAACCACACATAATCAGCTCCAGCCTTCATGGCATATTTCATTGCAACATTGTTTCCTCCGGCGAAACCAAGGTTTTTACTGTTTTCTATCAGGACAACTTGCGAATATTTATGGCGGATTATCTCAACAGAGTCATCAGAAGAGCAGTTGTCTACCACGATGACTTCAAAATTCGGGTAGTCAAGTTTTAAAACAGAATCAAGGCATTCGAGGGTGTCCTTCAGGCCGTTCCAGTTGAGGATTATGATGTAGACCTTTGGCATGAGAGCCCCCATAGACCTTGTATTCAGCCTGCAAACTGCCATGCCTTGATCTTCTGCATAATATAGCTATGAAAGAATCCAAGCTTCTCGTGAATGGTCATTATCTTGGCCGACTTTTGACATGTTTTATCCAGGGCGGCAGACATGGCTATGGCAGCATATGCGGTGGTGTAGTTATCAGTTATGAATTGTATAGCATTGGTGCGGATATCTTCATGGAGACAACTGTCATTCAGCAATTCTAGGACGGCAGAAGCAAAACCGCCGGGAGAATCTGCAATCATGATGTTTTTTCGATCGTCAAGGCCCATCCCTTGTGCTCCTACTGAGGTGGTCACTACCGGGACCCCGTGTGCCATGGCTTCTCCGATCTTGCCCTTCATGCCGGCACCATAACGGAGGGGCGCAACCGAAACTGAACTCCGGTGAAGATACGGCGTGGTTTCAGGCACATAGCCGGTCACAGTCACCGCTTCATTTTCCAGATCAAGAATTTCATCCGGTGGATTACTCCCGATAACCGTAAGATGCACATCCGGCTTGTCAGCCCTGACCAGCGGCAGGATATCCCGGCAAAAATAAAGGACCGCATCCACATTCGGCTCGTGAGAAAAACCACCGACAAAAATGAGCGTATTTTTATCGCGAGCTGTTGTTCCCGGGCATATATCATGAATATTGGGCACAACGACACATGTGATGTCCGGCGCCTCTTCAAGAAGTGCCGTCGCATCATCTTTCGTGACGGTAATTACCGCATCGGCCTTGCAGTAAACGCAGAGTTCCCTTTTTCTTGTTGCCCGGTATACGGACTGGTCAGCGTCAGTTCCGGTCAGATCGTATTTTTGCTTCAAGCGCAAATAATGTACATCTACCGTATCAATGACCACGCGGCACTCCGGCTGCAGGATCCTTATCCTGTCTAGATAGAATTCCGCCATGAAGTAAAATTCTAGGATCGCAACCTTAAACTGGTCGTTTTTCAACAAGTTCAACAGCGAGAACCGCCCTCCTGCATATACAGTAACTCCGACTCGCTCCAATAACGAAACGTACACATCGTCTCCAGGCCGGTAGTCATTGGAAACAAGGGTAATTTCATATTTTTTAGCCAATATTCCGATCAGTGAACAGAGACGCAAATCGCCGGAATTCATATCTGGTCGCGGCACAATGGGAGAAACAATCAGAATCTTTTCTTTTCCGAGTTGATTCATGGGTGATATTCCTGGTTTATGTTATCAGTAATCAGCATGAACTGAATTTCACAAGGGTATACTCTGCCATTAACGATTCGGCCTAGAATGGAGCTGCCCCAGACGCGTCAATTTAATTTTGACTGCATTACTTCTGTATAAAGTAGACAATAGTCTTCAGCCAATCGGTCCCATCCGAAGTTTTGTACAAACTGACGAGCATTATTACTTATGGTGCGACGTTTCGCAGTATTGGCTCGTAATTCATTGATTAGTCGTGCAATGCCATCCATTGAGTCTTCAATGAGGATGTCTTTACCAGATTCAGCTTTGATTCCTTCCGCCCCCTTGGCTGTTGATATTACGGGGACACCGGCGGCAAAGTATTCCAATATTTTCAATCTGGTGCCGCCTCCATCAAGCAAGGGGACCACTGCAACATCGGCCGCCTGAATAAAAGGAGAAAGCCTGTCCACTGCTCCTGTCAGGATGATATCGCTGGCTGCGAATTCAGTTGATGGAGATCTGCCGACCAAGAGACATTTGACAGAACATCCCATGGAGCGGAGACGGGGCATGATTTCCTGTGCAAGCAGGCGAACTGCATCATAGTTGGGTTTATAACAAAGAACACCATGGAACATAATGATGAAATCATCAGGGAGAAAGCCATATTCCTGTCGGATGGCACTGACCGCTTCAATATCCAGGTTCTTGTATTCTGATAAATCCACACCTAATGGGATAACGGACATTCGTGAGGCTTCAACGCCATTCTGAATCAATGCGTCTCTGTCCACTTCAGAAACGGCCACAACGCGATCACAGGATCTACATGCTTTAATTTCAAATTTCTTCATTTTT
>Ga0123338_10003725_pt1 | contig 13590 bp, 13 predicted proteins | sample grotaG_FD_89793 | JGI IMG/M metagenome (GOLD analysis project Ga0123338, IMG submission 89793) | Glacier valley bacterial and archeal communities from Borup Fiord, Nunavut, Canada, to study Microbial Dark Matter (Phase II) -... | ecosystem: Environmental > Aquatic > Freshwater > Ice > Glacier ... | reverse complement strand
TGTATGAGGGCGGAATCGCCAACATGAACTACTCCATCTCCAACAATGCTGAATACGGCGAATATGTCACCGGACCTAAGGTGATTAACGACCAGAGTCGTGCAGCGATGAAGGAGTGCTTGGACAATATCCAAAATGGCAATTACGCCAAGCAGTTCATCCTCGAAGGGGCGTCGAACTACCCGGAGATGACGGCACGTCGTCGTCTCAATGCCGCCCACCCGATCGAGCAGGTCGGCGAGAAGCTTCGGAGCATGATGCCCTGGATTAAGAAAATAGTCGACAAGACCAAAAACTAATTCCACTACGCGAGACAAGACACCCCTCTTCCACCCGGAGAGGGGTGTCTTCGCATTTAGGCAGGTACATGAATAACTCATCCACATTTGCCCGAGAAGGGTATCCATTCATCGCTTATTCAGTAGGATTAACCGTTCTGCTCTCTGTTGCCTCCTGGAGACTCAGTTCAGCAGTACTGTTTATTCCCGCCGCACTTTCTCTGTTGTTAACGCTGTTCGTACTCTATTTTTTTCGTAATCCGGAACGTACGACCCCATCCGACCCCACTGCAGTAATTGCCCCGGCTGATGGAGTTGTTATTGTCGCTGAACGGGTACCGGAAACTCCGCTCGGTGTAGAAGCATTGAAAATAAGTATTTTCATGTCAGTATTCAGTGTTCATGTCAATCGTGTCCCTTTTAACGGCAAGGTTATTGACACGTTTCATCATAGTGGGAAGTTCTTTGACGCCCGCGATGGGCGAGCCTCCTGTGAGAACGAGCGCAATGGCATCGTGCTGGAGATTGCCGGGGGAGCCAGAATCGCGTTTGTTCAGATCGCCGGACTGATTGCACGCCGTATCATCAGTTATCCATTGGTTGGAGATCTGCTGGTGCGTGGCGAAAGATATGGCTTGATTCGCTTTGGCTCAAGGGTTGATGTCTATCTGCCACCGGAAGTCGAACTTCTGGTGAGGCTGGGTGACAGTACGGTGGCGGGCGAAACCGTGCTGGCCAGAATCGGCTGAATAAGGAAAACTACATGAGTGATGAAACAATTGCAGCGGTGGGCGGAAAGAGAGAAAGCATGAAGCGGGGCATCTACATTCTCCCCAATCTGGTGACTGCCGCAAGTCTGTTTGCCGGTTTTTACAGCATTGTATCGTCCTTGAACGGCAACTACAGTACGGCAGCTATCTGGATCTTTATCTCTGCAGTATGTGATGGTCTCGATGGCAAAGTTGCCCGCTTGACCGGCACTACTAGCAAGTTTGGTGTCGAGTTTGATTCCCTGGCCGACCTGGTTGCCTTTGGTGTTACTCCGGCGCTGTTGATGTATGCCTGGGCACTCAAGCCGTTCGGCAGGCTTGGCTGGGTGGCGGCATTCCTGTTCCTTGTCTGCGGCGCACTGCGGCTTGCCCGTTTCAACGTGCAGGTCGACACCGTCGAAAGCAAACGCTTTGTCGGTCTCCCAATTCCGGCGGCGGCGAGCATGGTTGCTTCAACGGTGCTTCTGTTTTATCATTTCGGCTGGCCAAGTTCCTTTAAGAAACTTGCCATACTGGGACTTATCTATCTGCTGGCGTTCCTGATGGTTTCCAACTTCAGATACTATTCGTTTAAAGATCCCGCCTTTATAAAACGGCAACCATTCGGTTTTTTACTCCTTGCAGTGGTGCTGTTAATTGTAGTGGCCGCCGAACCGGTTGTCATGACATTCGCAGTGCTGCTCCTGTATGTACTTTCCGGGCCGATCGATTTCGTTTTCACCTGGCCGAGAAGACGCAGACTGGAGAAGGCGGTACACAAGGGGCGGGAGGCTTTGAACAGGGAAGGCGATTCTCAACCCCGATAAAACGGGATACGTGTGTTACGTACTAATCGATATCGTAATGCCGGGATGTTATGCTCTCAGGCGTAATATTAAGTACGGCGTAACTGCGGTGATTGGAACTGTTTGTGAGTGGTCCTGGGTTTATAAGCAGCAGACCTGAATGCTTTTCAAGCATGCCTTGGTGGGTGTGGCCGAATAAAACTGCGTCAGCCCCGATTTCCTCCGCTCTCTGCCGTAACCTTACCAGACCGGACTTGACCTGATACGCATCGCCGTAGGTCAACAGAATCCGTTTTCCCTCACACTCCCAGAGACGTTCACGCGGAGCTTTTGAACCGGTGTCACAGTTGCCGGCGATGTTAATGACCGGGACATCCACGGTTTCACGCAATAAATCCGCATCGGCGCACCCATCTCCCAGATGTATGACCATATCAACCGGTTCGGAAAGGGCATAAGCGGCAAAGGCGCGGTTAGCGTTACCGTGGGTATCTGACATGACGAGAACTTTCATTGCCTGACTGTAGCAGATGTAACACTTTCTCTAAAGACATAATCTTGATAAGGTACCCGTAAATGTCAAAAAAAACTGCCATAATTGCCGCTGCCGTCCTGATTTCTCTCGCGGTTCTGTTTGCCCTCTCCGTGAAAATTGCTTCGACTATCTTCGGCAGCGGGGATACCGTCTTAACGAGTAAGGAGGGGGTCGGCCTGATTGAGGTAAAAGGGATGATTCTCGACTCCAAAGAAACGATCAGGCAGTTGAGATATTTTCTGAAACAGGACGCCGTCAAGGCTGTCGTGTTTCGTGTTGACTCTCCCGGCGGCATAGTCGCTCCGTCGCAGGAAATTTACGCCGAAGTTAAAAAGTTCGCCGCAAGGAAAAAAATAATAGTCTCAATGGGGAGCCTCGCCGCTTCCGGCGGCTATTATATTTCTGCACCTGCAACCATGATTTATGCAAACCCCGGAACCATTACCGCCAGCATCGGGGTCATCCTAAAACTGTCCAACATTGAATCGTTGATGGATAAAATCGGGATTAAGTCCCACACACTGAAAACCGGTAAATACAAGGATTCCGGATCGCCGCTGCGTCAGTTCTCTGCTGAAGATCGTGCCATGCTGCAGTCGGTGATCGACAACACCCACCAGCAGTTTGTCAGGGCGGTTGCGGAAGGTCGAAGGCTGCCGATTGAAGATGTGCGGAAAATTGCGGATGGCCGGATACTATCCGGTGAACAGGCGAAAGAGTATAAACTGGTGGACCGCCTGGGGACCCTGCAGGATGCGATTGAAGAGGCGGGGAGGCTGGCCGGTATTTCCGGTGAACCGGAGCTGCTGCTGCCGCCGAAAAAGAAGATACATTACTTGGATCTTCTGGCTGAAGGAGCTGAGGGGGCGTTCGACGGGCCGCTTGGGCGGGCAGCGGGTGGCATGAAGATGATGTACGGAGCCGAATAGGGGCGGATCGCGCCCGCCCCGACGGCAATTATTTTCTTTTTTGCAACCTGGCGTGGGCGTTGATCAGAATTTTTTCCGTCGTGCCCCAGTCGATACAAGCATCAGTTATTGAAACACCGTATTTCAACTGGCTTATATCAACCGGAATTTTCTGATTGCCGGCATCAAGGTTGCTTTCGATCATGACCCCCGAGATGGAACTGTTGCCGGCCAGCAGTTGATCGACAATACATTCCAGTACTTCTGGCTGCTTCTGGTAGTCCTTGTTTGAATTTCCGTGACTGCAGTCAACCATTATGGTCGGCAGCAGACCGTTTTTAGAAAGCTGCTCTTCAGTATGCGCAATATCCTCGGGGTAGTAATTAACTTTCCTCGATCCGCCACGCAGAACGATATGCACATCAGGGTTGCCGCTGGTCTGAATGATGGAAGTGCGCCCCTCCCGGTTAATGCCGAGAAAACTGTGCCGGTGTTGCGCTGCCTTGATCGCATCAATGGCGATTTGCAGGTTGCCGTCGGTACCATTTTTGAAGCCGACCGGAAAAGAGAGGCCGCTGGACATTTCTCGATGGGTCTGGGACTCGGTCGTACGGGCACCGATTGCACCCCAACTGATAAGATCGGCCACATATTCCGGAGTGATCGGATCAAGCATTTCATTGGCTACCGGCACCTCAAGCGTAGTCATGCGGCTGAGCAGGCCGCGGGCAATGCCGAGCCCCTTGGAAATGAGATGGGTGCCATCCATGTCAGGATCGTTGATCAGCCCCTTCCAGCCGACAGTGGTGCGTGGCTTTTCAAAGTAAACCCTCATGATCAGCAGGAGCTGGTCGTTAACCTTACGCGAAAGTTCTGCCAATCTTCCGGCATATTCGAGGGCTGCTTCAGTATCGTGAATCGAGCAGGGACCGACGACCACCATCAGCCGCTTGTCCCTACGCTGGATGATCTCTTTTATCTGTTCTCTGCTTCTGCTGACAAATGCCCGGTCCTTTTCCGACAACGGGAAAACCTGGCGCAGGTCGGCCGGTGCGATTATTGGTGTGATACCGGTAACTTTAAGATTATTGGTTTTGATCACGTAACATATCTCCCTTACTGTTGGTTTAGTAAGTTAGAAGTTGTTTTCTGACAGAAAATAACTTCATTAACGCACTTATCCCGTTTATCGGGGTTAGGGGTGTTATAGTTGTTTCCGTATCAGGTTGTCAATGCTTCTCTGTATGAATTGCTCACTAAATCAGCAGGTTAAATATTACGAAACAATTGTTGCGGGGGGGGGTTGATGAAGCGCGCCGTATTTCTGGACCGGGATGGCACCATCAATATTGAAAAAGAGTATCTGTACCAGGCAAGTGATTTTGAATTTATTCCGGGAGCCCCGGAAGCTATTCGATTACTCAACCAGGCCGGAATCATGGTCGTGGTTGTAACCAATCAGTCCGGTGTCGCGCGGGGTTATTACACGGAAAATGATGTCGAGAACCTGCATCGCCATATCGCCCTTGAACTGGAACGCTCCGGTGCGCACGTCGATGCCTGGCTCTACTGTCCGCACCACCCCGCCGGGCGCGGCAGCTACGCTCTCCCGTGCAATTGTCGAAAACCGTTGCCTGGGATGCTGCAAGAAGCCGCAGTTCGCTATGACATCGACCTGGGGAATTCGGCCATGATCGGTGATAAACTGGCCGATATCGAAGCGGGAGAGGCCGCAGGATGCCGCACGATTTTGGTTCGTACCGGATACGGAATTAATAATGAACGGCTCGTCGGAACCAACACGGCAGTATGCGACGACCTGCTCTCGGCGGTTAAATCTCTGCAGACTTTTATTGATCAGATTTGACACCGCTCCGGGTAACATGCTACCTAAACAGATACAAAATCAATGCGAGGTGTTCGTTATGTACCACGGCATTAAAAAAGGAATAATTCTGGCGGGAGGAGCCGGCAGTCGTCTCTTTCCTCTGACACTGGTCGCCAGTAAGCAGCTGCAGCCGGTGTATGACAAGCCGATGATCTATTATCCGCTGGCGACACTGATGACGGCCGGGATAAAGGATATACTGCTGATTTCAACCCCGCACGACACGCCTCGTTTCGAAGCGCTCCTGGGGGATGGCTCACGTTGGGGGGTAACGATTTCATACAAGATACAACCGGAACCGAAGGGGATTGCCCAGGCATTTCTGGTTGGCGAGGAGTTTATTGACAATCAGCCGGTCTGCCTGATTCTGGGTGATAATATATTCTATGGGAAAATGAACCTGGACAAGATCGTATCTGAATTTACGACCGGAGCTCGGGTTTTCGGCTATCAGGTCAACGACCCGGAACGTTACGGTGTTGTGGCCTTCGATTCAAACGGCAAAGTGCTCAGTATCGAAGAAAAACCACAGCATCCCAAATCGCATTTTGCTGTCCCTGGTCTCTATCTGTACGACAAGAATATAGTTGCGGTGGCTAAATCTATAAAACCATCGGCTCGGGGTGAACTTGAGATCACCGATATTAATCTGGAATATCTGCGACGCGGCGAATTGATGGTCGAGCGTCTTGGTCGAGGCATCGCCTGGCTTGATACCGGCACGCATAAAAGTTTGCTGGAGGCCAGCAACTTTATAGAAACAATCGAATCAAGGCAGGGGCTGAAAATTGCTTGTCTTGAAGAAATAGCACTGCGCCGCGCCTTTATCAATTGTCATCAGATGAAAGACGTTATTGAAGCAACCCCCACATCTTCTTACAAGGAATATCTCCAGCGCGTCTACAATGAATCCGAATTGTGCGGGATCTGATAAGATTAGAGTGAGATTGATTCCATGGAATTTTTAAAAAAATATATGTATCCTCTCTTGACCGGCATCGGCATCCTGGCTGCTCTGCTGGTTTTTTCACTGAATATTCCCCGCAATCGGGAAGCAAATATCATTGAGCGCTCGCTCCTCAGCGTTGTGTCACCTCTCCTCCAGCCGGTTTCCCGGACAAGCGGTTTTGTTGAAGAGATCTGGGACGACTATATACGGCTGGTCGATACCCATCACGAGAATATGAGGTTGCGAGAAGACATCCGTGCTCTTAATCTGCAGGTGCTGAAAGGGAATGAATCACTTCTGGCAAACCAGCGCCTTGAGAGGTTGCTGGAGATGAAAGAGAGCGTCCCAGCGCCAACTATTGCTGCAACCGTTATTGGCGAAGATGTCGCGTCATGGTTCAGGACACTGGTAATTAATCGCGGCAGCTCGAGCGGCATTCGCAATGGAATGGCGGTGATTTCTGCCGATGGCGTTGTCGGCCAGACAGTCAAGGTTTCCACCTCAACCTCGCGCGTTCTTTTGCTGACGGATCACGCCAGTGGCCTCTCTGCTACAATTCAGCGTTCCCGTGCCAGGGGTGTTGTTAAAGGCAAAGGGGAGATGCTCTGCACACTCGAATTTACGACCCGCGAAGAAGATGTTAAGGTCGGAGATACGGTCATAACGTCAGGAATCGGCGGGGTCTTTCTAAAAGGACTTCCGATTGGCGAAGTTACTATGGTCAAGCGCGGGGAATACGGTATTTTCCAAACCGTCTCGATACGCCCGGCCGTCAACCTCCCTCATCTCGAAGAAGTTCTGGTTGTGCAGCGGGGTGGCTATGAGTAGACGGACCGCTCTGCTGTTTTTTTGTCTCGTCATCGCGTCAATTGTCATCCAGGTGTCACTGCTCCCTGTCTTTGTACGCCCTCCCTTTAAACCTGATCTGCTGCTCGTCATCATGGTTTATATCTCCCTGCGCGGATCATTCGGGGCGGGGGCGATTCTGGCCTTTTTGCTTGGTATGGTCAACGATGTCTACAGTGGCCTGTACCTTGGCCTTAATGCCGCCACATTTCTGATTTCATTTCTCGCAATCAAGAGTGTGTCAGACCGATTGTATGCCGACAGCGCTATTTTGTTCGTCCTGACAGTCGCCGGCGTAACTCTTGCCGGATTTACGCTGAATCTACTCCTGATGATCATGTTTACCGCATCCCCCGGAATCGCTTATTCCATGCTTTCAGACATATTTCCGCGTCTGTTGGCCAATGCATTTATTGCATCAATCGTCTCAGCATTCCCCGTATTTGACAGTCAATTGGAAGCGTCATGAAGGAGCGTCGCTTTGTCCGGGAGTTGCTGGAGTCAAAAAAACGGATACTGGTTCTTTCGTTTGTAGTCGGGGTTGCGTTTCTGCTCCTGGTGATACGCTTGTGGCATTTACAGATACTGAGAGCAGACGATTACCTGGCCAAGTCGGAAAACAACCGTCTCCGTTTCGTGCCGGTGGCCGCCTCCCGCGGCGCCATATTGGACCGCACCGGCACGCTGCTGGTCAGCAACCGCCCATCGTTCAGTCTTGCCGTCATTCAGCAGGAAGTTACGGATAAAGAAGCACTTCTCACACTACTCTCCAATCTGCTGGGGCTTGATCGGGCCGAGATGGCGGAAAGGTGGGAAAAAGGGAAGGGGCGCGCCAAATACTACCCGATTGTTCTGGCTTCGAATATCACCCGTGACCTCGTCGAGATCGTTGAAGAAAACCGGTTGCGGTTGCCCGGCATCGAGATCGAGATGAAGCCGGTGCGGGAATACACCAGCAACCAGCTTGCTGCTCATCTGCTCGGATACATCGGCGAAGTCTCCGAGAAAGAATTGAATTCAGCCGGCTTAGAGAATTATAACCCCGGGGATTACATCGGTAAAAACGGTATTGAGCGCGCGCTGGAAAAAGAACTGCACGGCGTCGATGGCGGACGGCAGCTTGAAGTTGATGCACGGGGGAGGATATTGCGGACTGTCTCCGAGAGCTATCCGACAGTCGGCAACAGCGTGCTGCTGACGATTGATGCTGCTATCCAGAAGCAGGCCGAACAATCCTTTGGGGAACAGGCCGGTGCAGCTGTTGTCATGGATGTTACCAATGGTGAAATACTGGCTTTCGTCAGCAACCCCGGCTTTGACCCTTCACTTTTCAGCGGTAAAATGCCGGCAGATGTCTGGCAGGGGTATCTGGATGACAAACGCCATCCGCTTGAGAACAAGGCGCTCAGCGGCCAGTACCCTCCCGGCTCTACCTTCAAAATGATTACCGCTCTGGCTGGGCTGCAAGATAATATAGTTAATGAGACGACAGCGGTCAATTGCAGCGGCAGCTACAAACTGGGGACCTCCACTTTCAAGTGCTGGAACAAAAATGGGCATGGGACCACTAATCTGCACAAAGCTTTACGTGAATCATGTGATGTGTACTATTACCAACTGGGTGAAAAGCTGGGAGTGGATAAAATTGCCGCCGCCGCTAATGCCTTCAAGCTGGGAACTCCTCTCGGTGTTGAACTGCTGAACGAACGGAGCGGACTCATCCCGACAACGGCATGGAAGCAGAAACGCTTCGGCAAACGGTGGTTTCATGGCGAAACCCTCTCGGTCTCAATCGGACAGGGGGCAGTCGTTTTAACTCCGATCCAGCTGGCTTCCATGACGGCGACTATTGCCAATGAAGGCACGATATATCGCCCCCATCTTGTCAAACGAATCGTTGATGCCGATGGAAAGACTCTCAGGGAAACCAAAACCGAAATCATTGGCACCGCTTCCTTTTCCAAAGAGTCGTTCCGACTTGTCAAGCAGGGGATGCTAGCCGTAGTCAATGAACCGGGCGGCACCGGTGCGGTGGCCAGACTGTATGATGTTAAAGTGGCCGGAAAAACCGGCACATCACAGGTTGTCAAGCTGAGCAGCAGCAAAAAGAGCACCCCCTACCAATACCGTGACCATGCACTGTTTGTAGCTTTTGCACCTTTTGAAAAGCCTGAAATAGCGGTTGCCGTCGTCGTTGAACATGGCGAACATGGCGGATCGGCCGCCGCTTCCATTGCCGGCAGAATACTGAGAACGTATTTTGACGGTAAAAAGCCACCCCGCAAGGAAGCAGCCAGACCGTTAAAAGAAGATGATGAAAATAAAGATCCTGATGAAAACGGGGGAGAGGCTGTCGTGAAAGAACCTCACACCAGCGGAGAGACCGCGCATGATTGATCGTCGCCTCTTAACCAACATTGACTGGGTTCTGGCCGGGCTGGTTGTAACGGTCTGTCTGCTCGGGATATTGAATATCTACAGCGCAACAGCAGCCTACAAGATTGTCGGGATGTCCTACTATATTAAACAGCTTTACTGGATGCTGGCGGGAATTATAATTTCACTGGTTGTATGCAGCCTTGATTATCACATCTTTGAAGATCTATCATACTGGTTTTACGGATTATTAATCTTTCTGCTGCTTGCTGTGCTTGTTGTCGGCAAGCGTTCCATGGGGGCTACACGCTGGCTGAACCTCGGTTTTTTTAATATCCAGCCGTCAGAGCTCATGAAAATAGTTATAATAGTTACTTTCGCCCGTTTTTTTAACAATTTCCAGACGGTCGGCGGCCTGACGATCAAAGAGGTGCTTATTCCATTGAGCCTTCTTGCTCTTCCGGCAGCATTGATTATGAAGCAGCCGGATTTAGGGACGGCTACCCTGATCATATTGATCGCCCTATCCTTGATCATGTACGTCGGTTTGCGCTGGTCGACGGTTGTGACATTTATCTGCGTTACGATTCCAATGGCCTGGATCAGCTGGGCGTTCCTGTTACGCCCGTATCAAAAAAACCGTGTCCTTGATTTTCTGGACCCTGAACGGTCACGACTCGGCAGTGGATATCACATCATTCAAAGCAAAATTGCCGTCGGTTCAGGGGGCATCGCCGGTAAGGGCTTTGTCAAAGGGACTCAGTCGCAGCTCCGTTTTCTCCCCGAACAGCATACCGACTTCGCTTTCTCCGTTTTTGCAGAGGAGTGGGGCTTTATCGGCTGCCTGCTGCTGATTTTTCTCTACCTTTCGCTGGTACTGTGGGGGCTCAACATCGCCCGACGCTGCAACGATCGTTTTGGCGCTCTGCTTGCGGTAGGTGTCACGGCCATGCTCTTCTGGCATACCGTCATCAACATGGGGATGGTGATCGGACTCTTTCCGGTGGTCGGTGTACCGCTGCCGTTTTTTTCCTACGGCGGCACATCGATGATCACCTCTATGGTCGGAATCGGTCTGCTGCAAAGCATCAGCATGCGGCGCTTTATGTTTTGATGGGTATACAAAAGCCCCGCTTCCGGATGGAGGCGGGGCTTTATTTTGTACTGTATAAAGAGTCTCCTCCCCTACCCCTTCCCCATTAATCCCCGAATGGCCGCCGGCAGATCGGACGGTAGTATCACCAGTTTGGCATTCGGCGATGTCGCAATTTTCTGCAACGTATTTATATAGCGGTCGCCCAGCAGGAATACCGCCGGCAGATCATTATCCTTGATCGCCTCGCTGATGTCACTAATAGCCTTGGCAGATGCCTCCGCCAGCCGGATCTGGGCTTCGGCTTCTCGCTTTGCAGCCTCAAGCCTCCCTTCAGCCTCGCGAATAGTGGCTTCGCGCTTCCCTTCCGCCTCCAGAATAGTTGCCTGTTTAAAACGATCGGCACTGGCCTGCTGCTCCATCGCCTTCTGCATCGATTCAGACGGCTTGATATCCTGGATCTCTACCGATTGCACATAAATACCCCACGCTGCAACCTCCTTGGAGATATTCTCCTGCAAGCGGGCCTTGATATGCTCTCGTTCGGAAAGAGCCCTGTTAAGGTCCATCTGGCCGATGATCGCCCGCAACGAGGTCATGACCAGATTTTGAATCGCATATTCGTAGTTCTGGATTTCATAGACGGCACGGGTCGGGTCGGTGACCTTGATAAACGCAATCGCATTGGTGATGATGACGGCATTATCCTTTGTAATAACCTCTTGGGCGCCGATTGAGAGGACATCACCCTTGGTCGAAACCCGGTAGGCTACGATGTCAATATAGGGAATGATAAAATTGAGACCCGGTTTGAGCGTAACATGATATTTACCCAGACGCTCCACAACCCACTCCTGCCCCTGAGGGACCGTCTTTACACCCGCAAACAGAGTTGCCGCCACCAGCACAAAAAGGACTCCTAACACAACAATAACCGGCATGGTATCTCTCCCTTTGTTTTTCATCCGGAGGTTCCGGATGTCACTAGATAATTTCAACTTTTAAAATTTGCCCTTCAATATCAACGACCCGGACACGGTCCCCCACATGCAGAATCTCACTGGAAAAGCAGCCCCACTCATCGGCTCCGAGGACCGAAATACGGAATTTAACGACCCCTCGTCCATAACTATCCTCGGTACCGCGAATGATAATGCCGCTTTCTCCGACAATCCCCTCTTTCGACATCCCGGCATGCGTCCGGTCACCCTTGGGCTTCAAATATTTGAACCACATTATCGTAAAACTGATCGAAGCCACCGACCAGAGCGCAACCTGTCCCGCAAGAGGAAAGTCTGGCCATAAACCGCTGATCGCACCGACGAACAGCGCCCCCAGACCGAACCAGATGATCGTAAATGAAGGTATGACCAACTCCAGCCCGATCAGACAAAAACCAGCAACAATCCAATACCACCATTCTATCTGCATTTGTAACCTCGTCAGCAACATGATCGTTTTTTGTGAGTATACCAGATTTTCCGGACCATGGGCATAACGTGTATAATTCGACGCGGGGACTTGTCGCCTTTGGTGGCAGACGTTAGTAACATCATGTGAACCAACTGTTTTTTTGCGGTTTTATCATTTTAATCCGTATCGGTACATAATCCGTCAACAGTTGATTGTATATTGATATTAAACAAACTTAGCTTTATCCACTTTGAATGTGAGGCTTCATGCCTGTGTTTAATGAAAACCAGCAGTATTGATACAGTCGCAAATCAGACTCATTCCGCTTGGGGCATGAATCGGTCGATCCGGTAGTTACAAGGAGTCGTTGTCAATCAATTCTTAAGATAGGAGGATCTCATGTTAAACAATCGCAAATCGCTCTGGGCCATGATGGCCATGTTTGTGTTCATTATTATCTGCATATCAAACCTCGCGCCGAAGGTAACCGATGCGGCCATCGATCGAACCGCACCGGTCATAAAGACCTTCACGATGCCGACCACTTCATCCAAACTGATTGTTACTGGGATCATTCTGACTGCCAGCGACAATGTCGGTGTGACCGGTTATTACCTCAGCAGCAGCTCAACAACCCCTTCGTCTCGTGCCAGTGGGTGGAGAAGTACCGCTCCCACAAGCTATACCTTCTATTCAGCCGGAACGAAGACGCTGTACGCCTGGGCAAAGGACGCAGCAGGCAATGTGTCCGTACGACTCAGCAGAAGTGTGACCATAGACACCAGTGCGCCAACGGTGTCAATTACCTCACCAGCAAACAACGCGACGATAAGCGGTACGATTACGATAAGTGCAACTGCCTCGGATAACATCAGGGTAGTCAGGGTTGAGTTCTATCTTAACGATATCCTGAAAAGCAGTGACACCGTTTATCCTTACAGATACAGCGCCGACACCACCATATTGACGAATGGGAACTATATCCTCAGAGCAAGGGCCTATGATGCCGCTGGCAATAGCGGCCAGTCAACGGCTGTCTCAATTACGGTGAAGAACTCGGCCCCTGACACAATCGCTCCTAAGGTTAATACGTTCACTATTCCCGCAACTGCACGCTCTTTGACAGTGACAGTGACCACGTTCACGGCATCAGACAATGTCGGGGTGACGGGATATCTGGTGACAGAGAGTGCAACAAAGCCGCTGGCAGGTGCAGTTGGCTGGAAAACGGCTACTCCGACAAGTTATCTTTTTTCGAGCGCAGGAACAAAGACGCTCTATGCCTGGGCCAAGGACGCTGCCGGAAATGTTTCCGACAGCCTGAGTGCCACCACGCTTGTCGACACCACCGCACCGGTCATCGACACCTTTACACTCCCAAATACGTCAAACACATTACAGGTGACGGGAATCATACTTTCTGCCAGTGATAACGTTGGTGTGACCGGGTATTACCTCAGCAGCAGCTCTACACCCCCCGGTGCGACTGCCGGTGGCTGGAGCGCTGTTGCACCTGTAAGCTACACATTTACTTCGGCGGGAACGAAGACGCTATACGCCTGGGGAAAGGACGAAGCGGGCAATGTGTCGGCACGCCAGAGTGCAAGTGTGACCATTACGCTGCCAGCAGCAGTCATCGAGATCAATGTGGCTGAGACAGGCAGCGCTCCGCTCCATTCTCCGTGGGATACATGGGCGCTGTGGACACCCGCTCCCGTATCCCCCTCGGACGCGGTTAACTCGCCGATG
>Ga0123338_10003724_pt1 | contig 13590 bp, 9 predicted proteins | sample grotaG_FD_89793 | JGI IMG/M metagenome (GOLD analysis project Ga0123338, IMG submission 89793) | Glacier valley bacterial and archeal communities from Borup Fiord, Nunavut, Canada, to study Microbial Dark Matter (Phase II) -... | ecosystem: Environmental > Aquatic > Freshwater > Ice > Glacier ... | reverse complement strand
GGCGATCGGCGTCGATGCGCTGCTGGCCCTCAATGCCCCCGATGTACGCCTGTCCGGCGTTCCCGGCGGCGGAGGTTTCCTCAGAGCGACAGACCTCGCAACGATCTACCAGGGCCTGTTGAACAATCCAGCAGGAGTCTTCCCGGAGGCTGCACTGGACGACGCCCGCTCGAACATTCGTAACCAACTGCTCGACGAGCTCAGCGGCGTCTCCGCCTCACGAACGCTGATGTACTGCACGGCGGGAGATGACGGGCACGCCGACCTGCGGTCCTTCCCGAGCACCGCACCACGCGCCTTCGGGCACATGGGCGCCGGTGGACAGATCGCTTGGGGCGACCCCGACACCGGGCTCTCGTTCGTCTTCCTCAACGACACGCTGCACCAGGATCCACGTGTCGAGTACCTGCGTGCCCGTGACCTGAACGCGCTGGCGATGGCCTGCCTGTCGACCGTCAGCTGACAGTTGAATTCCGCCGTTTCTACGCCCGTCGCTCGCTACCCTCGACAGACGTGAACAGCAGAACGTCGGGAATCATCGCAGCCGTCTCGGCCTTCACCCTGTGGGGTCTGCTGACGATCTACTGGAAGGCGCTCGAACACTTCAACGCCTTCGAACTCGTCTCCCAACGCATCGTCTGGTCGAGCATCGTGCTGGCAATCGTGATCACCGCCACGCGGAGTTGGCGGGCGTTGACCTCGTTGTCTGCAGCCGACAAACGACGCGTCGGCCTGGCCGGATTACTGATCACGATCAATTGGACGAGCTACGTGTACGCAGTCGTCCACGACCGTGTCGTCGAGACGGCGCTCGGCTACTTCATGAGCCCGATCGCCCTCGTGGCGATTGGCGTGATCGTGCTCGGCGAGAAGCTGCGGAGGGCACAGATCGCCGCCATTGCACTGGCGATCGCCGCAGTCATCGTCATCAGTGTCAGCTACGGCCGCTTCCCGGTCTTCGCCTTCCTGATCATGGCCTCGTGGTCCACCTACGCGCTCCTCAAACGGCGGGTACCGCTATCGCCGACGCAGAGCCTTGCCGGCGAGACGATGGCGATGGTGATCCCGGCGATCGTGGTCGCCGGGGTGATGTGGGGACACCACGACTCGATCCCGCGTTCCGCCGATGCCTGGCACCTCGTTCTCGTCGCGCTGACCGGATTCGTCACCGTCATCCCGCTGACGCTGTTCGCTGTTGCCGCCAAGCGCGTACCGTTCACGCAGCTCGGACCGTTGCAGTACATCGTGCCGTCGATCAATTTCCTGCTCGGGGTGCTCGTCTATCACGAAAAACTCGCCGGAGCGCAGTTCGCCGGCTTCATGCTCGTCTGGGTCGGACTGGTCATCTTCACGATCGACAATGTTCGTTCAGCTCGTCAACTCGCAGCCGCCGAACGGGCGTCCGTACCAACTGCTGACAGCCTGATCGACCGGCCCGTGTTCGGCGAGCCGACGCCCGCCCCGGCGCAACCGTGAAGTGGACCGTGCACGGTGAACGGGTCATCTATGACAGCCCGTGGGTTCGATTGACACTCGCCGATATCGAACTGCCCGGCGGCGGGGGACGCTTCGATCACCATGTGTTGCGGATGCCAGCGCAGGCTGCCGGTGTGGTCGTCGACGATCCGACCCGTGGCGTGCTGTTGCTGTGGCGGCACCGATTCGTCACCGACTCTTGGGGCTGGGAAATACCGGCGGGACGCGTCGACGAGGGTGAGTCGCCGATCGAAGCGGGCGCACGGGAAACGCTCGAGGAGACCGGCTGGCTTCCAGGTCCGCTCCGGCACCTGAACACCTATTTCCCGCACAACGGATCCAGCGACGCGACGTTCAACCTCTACGTGACCGGCTCCGCCACCTTCATCGGTGAGCCGACGGACCCCTATGAGTCCGATCGCATCGAGTGGCTGTCGTGGCCGCAGATTCGTGCGGCCATCGAGTCCGGTGACGTGCACGACGGTCTGTCGCTCACGGCGCTGCTCTGGGTGCTGGCGATGGAGAACAACGTCACGACTGACGGGTGACAACCATCCAACGCCTCACCGTCGCTATCGCTCGTCGGTGGACAGACGCCAGGCAAGTGGCGTCAGTGCACCGGCGACCAGCAGCTTGACCATGTCCCCGATGAGGAATGGAGTCAGGCCCCACGCAAACGCGCTCTTCGTCGGTGTGGCCAACGACCCTGTGACGATCGGGATATTCAAATCCCAGGCGAGCCACAGCACCCCGAAGCAGTAGATCACTGCGGTACCGAGCAGCATGGCAGCGATCGACGTGAGGAGGGTCCGATCTTGACGACGTTCTGCCATGTGCCCGATCAGCGCCGCCGCAGCAATGAAGCCGACGAAGTACCCGGCGCTCGATCCGGTGGCGATGTGCCAGCCTCCACGACCCGTCGAACTCGCAGCATAGAACGGCAAGCCTGTCGCCCCGAGCACCCAGTACAACGCCTGGCTGGCGGCCCCTTTGGAGGCACCGAGCGTAGCCCCCGAGAGCAGCACGCCGAGCGTCTGGCCGGTCACCGGCACCGGGGTGAAACTCAAGTGGATGCTGATCTGCGCGCACAGTGCAGTGAACAACGCGAAGCCGAGCATCAGTGCGGCGTCGCGAAGCATGGCCTGTTGTCTGATCGAAGACCGCGGAATCAGGTCAGACAGGGTGACGGGCGCTGCGGTCGAACTCATCGGGGGGTAGTACCTTCCTCGGAACGCCGGGAGCCATACCGTAGCCCGAGTGCCCGAAACGACCGATATTCGACTGCATTTCGCAAACACTCTGCAATGTTGCCGAGACGGATCGGGCGGCTTGCCCGCTCGGCGACCGAATGGGGTTACTCAGTGTGACATCCATGGCGCGCACGACCCGTCGAGGTCCCGAACCTCGATACGGTCGCGGTTCTCCCAGGTGACCTCGTTCGTCGGATCGCGTCGGAGGTTGAACGTGCGGAAGCTCATCTCCAGGGTGTCGACGGCGAGGATCCTGCCGATGAGCGGATCGCCGAGACCGAGGAGCACCTTGATCGTCTCGAGCGCCTGGATCGAACCGATGATGCCGGGCAGCACGCCGAGTACACCGGCCTCAGAACACGACGGTGCCAGTTCGGCGGGCGGAGCCTCTGGGACCATGTCCCGGTACGTCGGGCCGGACTTCGGGTCGAACACGCTGACCATGCCTTCGAAACGGAAGATCGATCCGTGCACGACCGGGATGCCGAGTTTGACGCTGGCGTCGTTCAGCAGGTAGCGGCTCGGGAAGTTGTCGGCACCGTCGACGACGACGTCGTAGCCAGTCATGATGTCGATGATGTTGTCAGCCTCAAGGCGCGTGTCGTAGGTGACGACGTTGACGTCAGGATTCATCATCGTCAACGTCTTCTTCGCCGAGTCGACCTTGCGGTCACCGATGCGGTCGATGTTGTGGAGGATCTGGCGCTGCAGGTTGGAGGCATCGACCTCGTCCATGTCGACGATGCCGATCGTGCCGACGCCGGCAGCTGCGAGGTACAGCGCGGCAGGCGATCCGAGGCCACCGGCACCGAGCATCAGCACCTTGGAGCCGAGCAACTTCGCCTGTCCCTCGATACCGACCTCGGGCAGCAGGAGATGGCGACCGTACCGATTGCGTTGTTCAGGCGTCAGTGTCACCGGGGTCTTCCACGGCCGGCCCTCGTCCTTCCACTTACCGAAGCCGCCGACGACCGACACGACGTCGGTGTAGCCGAGTTCCTGCAATGTCTTGGCGGCAAACGCGCTGCGGGTCCCTCCGGCGCAGTAGACCACGACCGGCGCGTGCTTGTCGAGGATCTTGCCTTCGACCTGTGACTCCAGGTGACCGCGTGGGATGTGCAACGCACCGATCACCGCACCCTGGTCGTACTCGTCCGGCTCACGCACATCGAGCACGACAGGTCGCTTGTCGCCTTCGATGCGGCGCTGAGCTTCGGCGGTGTCGACTTCGGTGATGTCGGCTTTGGCGGCGGAGAGGAGTTCACGGAAGGTAGCCATGGCAAAAGGCTACCCCCTGGGTCGTCTTTCCAACATCGGTCGTCGACCGCCTTCCGATCCGGCGTCGCTGGGGCACACATTGGCTGAACTTCCCCCGAACATCATTCGAAGGTCCCGCCCCGTTGCGAGGCATCCCAACCGAACCGAGGCTCCCATGCCGCCCACCGACCTATCAGACCAACCCCTCACACTCACCGATTCGTCCCCATCGTCCGCATCGCTCCCCTTGCCACCGATACCGACGCGGCTCGACTTCGCCAACATCGAGGCGACGTTGACCGACATCCCTCGGCAGCTGATCGTCCGCCCGTGGATCGATCCGGTCACCGAGTCGACTGGCCACGATCCACACTCCCGATATGTCGAGTTGTTCTGGCTCGGGGTGCTCGGACCGACGGCAACGTGGTTGATCCGCCGCTTCGCCGACGGGTTGGAGATGTTCCCGGATGGTTACGAACTCGATCTCCACGAGACCGCCCAGGCCATCGGGCTGTCGGCGCTCCCCGGAAAATCTGCGGCGTTCGCGCGGGCGCTCGGACGTTGCGTCCTGTTCGGGATGGCCCACCGCAACGATGACGGCTTCGACGTACGGCGCATGGTTCCGTCATTGGAATACCGTCATCTGAAGCGGCTGCCTGAACATCTACGCCTCGCGCATGTCGAATGGCACCATGAGCATCGCATCGACCAGCCGTCCGTCGTCGAACGTCAGCGTGCCGAGGCCGTCGCCGAGGCGCTACTCCGTACTGGTGACGACGCACCGACCGTCGAGCGACGCCTCTCGTTGCTGGGAATCCGACCGGACATCATCGTCGCAGCACTGCGGTCGGCACAGGCAAACCCATACGCAGCATGAAACACAGCCGAGTTTGCCTCGAAATCGAAGCTGGCGGACCGGACACCTCTACGTAACATCCCTTCATGAAGAACGATCCCAAACTTCATGACGCCACCCACAGCATCGAAAACAAAGTGATCGCGAACAACGCGACGCAGAACATCTATGACGATCAATCATTCTTCGACGGGTATCGCACGCTCCCCCGTTCCGTCGAGGGTCTCGCCGCAGCAGGAGAATGGGAGTCGTTGCGAGCGATGCTTGCGGCGGTCGAGGGGCGGAGTGTTGTCGATCTCGGCTGCGGGTATGGCTGGTTCTGTCGATGGGCGGCAGAGGCTGGCGCATCACAGGTGCTCGGGCTCGATGTCTCCGAGAAGATGTTGCAGCAGGCAACGGCCGACACCGACGACGCGACCATCATGTACCGCCGCTCCGACCTGGAAACGTTGGAGCTGCCGACCGGCAAATTCGACCTCGTATACAGCTCGCTCACCTTTCACTACCTGCACAATCTGCCGTCAGTGTTGCGGACCGTCGAACGGGCGCTCGTTCCCGGTGGGATAGTCGCGTTCTCTGTCGAGCACCCCATTTTCACTGCACCGTCATCGGCTGGATTCGTGAGAAATGGCGACGGACATTGGAGCTGGCCCGTCGATCAGTATCTCGTCGAAGGACCGAGGACGACCAATTGGTTCGTCGACGGAGTGGTCAAACAGCACCGGACGATCGGCACCTACGTCACACTGCTGCTGCAGGCCGGGCTGGTGTTGGCGCACCTCGATGAATGGGGACCGACGGACGAACAGATCGAACAGCACCCGAACTGGGCGATCGAACGTGAGCGACCACCGTTCCTGCTGATGGTCGGCCGCAAGCCCGGCTGAGTGAACTCGTCCCGGGACGGGCCACACTGGGCGTCCCATGACTTTGCTCGTCGATCTGCTTCCGCCCATCGGCTCCGATCCATCGTTGGTGCTCGAAGCGTTCGCCGAATGGGCAGCCGTGAGTGCACGCCCGCTGTACCCCCATCAGGAGGAAGCGGCGATATCGCTTGCCTCGGGTGATCATGTCGTGCTCGCCACGCCCACAGGTTCTGGCAAGAGCATGGTCGCCATCGCCGGTGTGCTGCTGGCGATGAACGAGGGCCGCAGGGCGGTGTGGACGGCGCCGATCAAGGCACTGGTGGCGGAGAAGTTCTTCGATCTCGTCAACCTCCTCGGAGCACGACAGGTCGGTCTCGCAACGGGTGACGCGGCGATCAACGTCGACGCCAGGGTGCTGGTGTGCACTGCCGAAATCCTCGCAAACCACGCACTGGCGACCGGGCCGAGCAGCGACTTCGGCTTCGCCTGCCTCGACGAATTCCACTACTACGGCGACCCTGATCGCGGATGGGCATGGCAGCTGCCGCTCCTCGAGCTGACGAACTGCCAGATGCTGCTGGCCTCGGCGACGCTCGGCGACATGACCACTATTTCGACCGATTTGGAGCAGCGCTCCGGTCGACCTGTCACCGAGGTCTCATCTGTGGTCAGGCCGACGCCGCTGTACCACGAGTGGCGGATGACGTCGGTGTCCGACAGCGTGCTCGACGCCGTTCGTGAGGGCTTCAGCCCGGTGTACGTCGTGCACGCCAACCAAGCGGCGGCGATCGAGCGTGCACAGGGGCTCGTCAGCCTCAACGTCACGACGCGTCCGCAACGAGAAGCCATCGCCACTGCGATGTCCGGGGTCAAAATGGGCAAGGGCTTCGGCGACACCCTCGGCCGGTTGATCCGCAACGGCGTCGGCGTTCACCATGCCGGCATGCTCCCCCGCTATCGGCGCCTTGTCGAACGGCTCGCCGGCGAGGGGCTGCTGGCGGTGATCTGCGGAACCGACACGCTCGGCGTCGGCGTCAACATCCCCATCCGCACCGTGCTGATGACGGCGTTGACGAAGTTCGACGGATCCCGCGTGCGGTTGTTCAGCATCCGCGAGTTCCAGCAATTGGCGGGACGTGCGGGTCGCCCGGGTTTCGATCCGGACGGCTATGTGTGGGTGCAGGCACCTGACCACGTGGTCGAGAACGCGAAGTCGATGTCGCGCGCCGGAGACGATCCGAAGGCGCGGCGCAAAGCCAGCAAGGCGAAACCTCCGGACGGATTCGTGCACTACGACGAGGGCTCGATGCAGCGACTGATGACGTCACGACCTGAGCCGTTGACGTCCCGGTTCCGGGTCACGGCCGATCTCGTCGCCACGGTGCTCGCCAGGCCCGACGGCCCGAACGCCTTGAAACACCTGCTGCTCACCAATCACGACACGCCACTACGCAAACGTCAGCACCGCAAGCGGGCGATCGCCGTCTACCGCAGCCTCGAAGCCGCAGGCGTTGCCGAACGGATGCGTGACGCCAATGGGCGATGCCTCGGTGTCAGGGTCGGTTCGCTGATCGATGGTCAGGACGAGCGCGGCGCGCTGCGGTTCTCCGCTCCGCTGATGCCGTTCGCCATCGAGGTCCTCTCGCAGTTCGATCAGGACGATCCGGTCTATGTCGTCGACGTCGTCAGCGTCGTCGAGTCGGTGCTCGAAGATCCCCGGCAGATCGTCTTCGCCCAGCAGAACGCCGCCAGGACGGCCGAGATCGCCCGCCTGAAATCGGAGGGTGTGCCGTACGAGGAACGGATCGAGCGGCTCGATTCGATCAGTTGGCCGCGTCCGCTGGCGCAACTGCTCAACGACTGTTTCACGACGTACCGCCAGCACCACCCGTGGGTTGCGGAGGGCCCGAATCCGAAGTCGATCCTGCGGGAGATGCTCGAAAGCGGTGACAGCTTCGCCACCTTCGTCAGGCGGTACCGGCTGGAACGCAGCGAGGGGTTGGTGCTGCGCTATCTCACCGACGCCTGGCGTACGCTCGATCGCTCACTCCCCGATGGCATCTACACCTCGACACTCGAGGACGTCGTCGAATGGCTCGGCGAACTCATCCGTGCCACCGACGCCACGCTGCTCGACGAGTGGGCGATCCTGGCCGGTCAGCCGGTTCACGATCACCAGGCACCCGAGGCGCTCACGGCAACGCAGTCCTGGCCGCCCCCGGCATGGCGGACGACCGTTCGGACCTCGGTGTTCGGCTGGGTCGAACTGTTGGCCAAGCGCTCGTATGCAGCGCTCGCCGACCGCAGCGGCTGGCCGGATTGGCGGATCGCTGCGGCCATGGCGCCCTACTGGTCCGAACACCCGTCGATCGGCATCGACACGGACGCCCGATCGAAACAACACTTCACACTCGTCGAAGAAGCGGATCGCTGGATCGTGACGCAGCAGCTGGCAGACCCCGCCGACAACGGCGACTGGCGGCTCGTCGCCGTGATCGATCTCGAAACGGCACGAGCCGACGGTGCGCCGACGCTGCAGCTGGAAGCGCTCGGACCCTACTGAAGCCCTGCGGTCGTCGCATCCGGCCGGCGCCGAACGACCCGGGATTCAGTGCTTGTCAGCGGTTGGCTTGACGAAGTTGGAGACGAGATCGATGAGCAGGCGCGTGCCGAAGGCCGTTGCACCGCGGCTGATCCATCCGTCATCGCTGTCGGAGTTCATCGTCCCGGCAATATCCAGATGGGCCCACGGGATGCCATCGGTGAATTCGTCGAGGAACAACGCCGCGAGTATCGCTCCGCCATACGGGCCGCCGACGTTCTTCATATCGGCGACGTTCGAATCGAGCAGCTTGCGATAGTCACGTTGGAGCGGCAGCTGCCACACACGCTCGTTCGTACGGTCCGACGCCGACTTGACCTGGTCGATCCAGGATTGGTTGTTGCCGAGCACCCCGGCGAGTTTCTGCCCGAGTGCACTCATCACCGCGCCGGTCAGCGTGGCGATATCGACGAGCGCGTCCGGCTTCTCCTCGGCGGCGAGGCTCAGTCCGTCTGCCATCACGAGGCGGCCCTCGGCGTCGGTATTGAGGATTTCGACGGTCTTACCGTTGCGGATCGTCAGCACGTCACCGAGCTTGAAAGCACTACCGGATGGCAGGTTGTCGGTGCAACACAGATATGCCGTGACCCGGGTGCGGACGCCGAGCGACTGCAGCGTGCTCATCACTGCGAGTACGACCGCTGCGCCGGTCATGTCCATCTTCATCATCGCGTGCATGCCGTCCGACGGTTTCAGCGAGATACCGCCGGAGTCATATGTCACGCCCTTGCCGATCAGCGCGACATGGCCCTTCGGCCGCGCCGGCGCGTACGTCAGCTTGACCATCCGCAGCGGCTCGACCGATCCCTGATTGACACCGAGAATGCCGCCGAGGCCGAGTTCGCGAGCCTTGTCGTTGTCGATGACTTCGACGCCGAGCCCGGACCTGGCAGCGATTGCAACCGCTGTGTCGGCGAGCATCGTTGCCGTCATATAGGCCGGTGGGGTGTTGGAAAGATCGCGGGCGAGCGTGGTTGCGTTGGCGATCGTCTCGCCGGTGGCGACTGCCTCGGCGACGACATCGGCATCTGCAGCGGAGACGATCAGCATCACCTCGGTCAGTTTCGAGCCGCCGGTCTTGTCGGACTTGAGGCCCTTGTACTGATACGTGCCGAGCACGACCCCCTCGGCGATCGCCTGGGCAGCTGATTTCGTCTTGACCCCCTCGGTGGAGACAAGCGTGGTTGCGAGCGTCCCGTAGTTCGCCGCCGATCGAACGAGCGACGCCGCTGCGTCGCGAACCGTCGCCGCGCTCCGCTTCGACACGTCGCCGAGACCGACGACGACGATGGTCGGCCCGTTCGGCGTCGGCAGCGTCAGCGTCTGGCCCTGCTGGCCTTCGAACCCGTGGAGTGCCAACGCTTTGCGATTGAGGCCGACGCCTTTCGGGATCGAGCCCTCGGTCCCGATGCCGAATCCGATCGCATCGACATCGGTCACCGCCTTGGAAACAATTCTCAGGGTGATGGGCATCTAGACCTCCGCTGGTCGCCGGACCGGTCGAGGATAGCCGCAGGCATCGTTCGTCCGTAGTCTTAACAGCTGATGCCACAGCAGTCCTACATGTCAGCCGTCGATGAGCGCGTCATCGTCTTCGACGGGGCCTTCGGAACATTTGTCCAGGGGCTCGACCTCGGTCCCGATGACTTCGGAGGCCTCGAACTCGAGGGCTGCAACGAAATGCTCGCGCTGACCCGGCCCGACGTGATCGCCGATATGCACACGGAGTTTCTCGATGTCGGCTGCGATGCGCTCGAAACGGCGACGTTCGGTGCCTTCGGCACGGTGCTTGCCGAGTACGGCGTCGCCGACAAGGCATACGAACTCAACGTCACCGCCGCACGTATCGCCACGGAGACGGCCAAGAGTTACAGCTCGCCTGGACGCCAGCGGTACGTCGCCGGCTCGATGGGGCCGGGTACGAAGCTGCCCAGTCTCGGCCACATCCGCTTCGCCGATCTGCGCGACTCGTACGAGGAGCAGGCACGCGGGTTGCTCGACGGTGGTATCGATCTTTTCCTGATCGAGACGTGCATGGATCTGCTGCAGGTGAAAGCGGCGATGATCGCCTGCCGCCGGGCGATGCAATCGACGGGAAAGCCTGTTCCGATCCAGGTGCAGGTGACGATGGAGACGACCGGCCGAATGCTCGTCGGCAGCGAGATCGGTGCCGCCCTGACGTCGCTGCTGGCGATGCAGCCCGACGTCATCGGGATCAACTGCGCGACGGGACCGGCAGAGATGCAGGAACATCTGCGGTACCTCTCGCAGCACTCGACGATCCCCATCTCCGTACTGCCGAACGCCGGTCTCCCGTCCGTTGTCGATGGCAGGACGCACTACGACCTGACGCCGCCGCAGCTCGCTGAGTTCCACCGCCACCACGTGACCGACCTCGGCATCGGCATCGTCGGCGGCTGCTGCGGGACAACGCCGGAACACCTCCGCCAGGTCGTCGAAGCGGTCGGCCATCTCGAACCGCGGCGGCGGACCCCCGACTACGAGCCGGGCCTGACCTCGATCTACTCACCCGTCACGTTCCAGCAGGATGCCAGCTTCCTGATCATCGGCGAACGCACCAATGCCAACGGATCACGGGCGTTCCGCGACGTGATGCTCGCCCAGGATTGGGATGCGTGCACGAAGATGGCGACCGAACAGATCCGCGAGGGCGCCCACGTGCTCGACGTCTGCGTCGACTACGTCGGGCGCAACGGGGCGGTCGACATGGACCAGATCGCCGGCCGCTTCGCCACCCAGGCAAGCGTGCCGCTGGTGCTGGACTCGACGGAACCGGACGTGTTGGAGGCGGGGCTGCAACACATCGGCGGGCGGGCGATGCTCAACTCCGCCAACCTCGAAGACGGTGAACTGCCTGGTTCACGTCTCGATCAGGTGATGTCGCTCGCCCGCGAATACGGCTGTGCCGTGATCTGCCTGCTGATCGACGAGCGCGGCCAGGCTCGCGACGTCGAATGGAAGATGGAGATCGCCCACCGCATCCACAGACTCGCCGTCGATCGATACGGCCTCTCGGCGAGCGACCTGGTCTTCGACGCGCTCACCTTCCCGCTGTCGACCGGGGACGACGATCTGCGCCGCGACGCGATGCACACGATCGATGCAATCAAACGGATCAAGGCGGAGATTCCCGGCGCATTCACCACCCTCGGCGTGTCCAACGTCAGCTTCGGGCTCTCGCCCGCTTCACGCCGTGTTCTCAACAGCGTCTTCCTGCACGAATGCGTGCAGGCCGGCCTCGATTCAGCGATCGTTCATGCCGCCAAGATCGTGCCACTTGCGCGCCTCGCCGACGAACAGAAACAGGTGTGTCTCGACCTGATCTACGATCGCCGCAGGCCGTCGGCTGACGGCGTACCGAAGTACGACCCGTTGCAACACCTGCTGGAAGTGTTCGCCGACGTCAAAAGCGTCAAGACGATCGTCGAGGACCGCTCCGACTGGCCGATCGACAAGATCCTCAGCCGGCGGATCATCGACGGAGACCGCGAAGGCCTCACCGTCGATCTCGAAGCGGCGATGACAGGTGGCATGGCTCCCTTGGCGATCATCAACGACGTGCTCCTCGACGGTATGCGCACCGTCGGTGAACTGTTTGGTTCAGGTCAGATGCAGTTGCCGTTCGTCCTGCAATCGGCCGAGACGATGAAGGCCGCCGTCGCCTACCTCGAACCGTTCATGGAGCACACAGGCGAGTCCTCGGCGAAGGGCAAGCTCGTGCTCGCAACCGTCAAGGGCGACGTCCACGACATCGGCAAGAACCTCGTCGACATCATCTGCACCAACAACGGCTACGAGGTCCACAACCTGGGCATCAAGGTCGGTATCAGCGAGATGGTCGCCAAGGTGAAAGAGGTCGGTGCCGACGCCCTCGGCATGAGCGGGCTGCTCGTCAAGTCGACGCTGGTGATGCGCGACAACATCACCGAATTGAACGAGATCGGCCTCGCTGCGAATCTGCCCGTCCTGCTCGGCGGCGCAGCGTTGACGAGAACCTATGTCGAGAAGGATCTCCGAGAGATCTACCATGGGCGTCTGTTCTACGGCCGCGATGCCTTCGAGGGCCTGCGCACGCTCGACACGCTGATGACGATGAAGCGGACGAACACGTGGGACGAATCCTTCGGCAGGGTTGCCGGTGGCCGCAATCTTCCGGCTCGTACCGGCGTCGCCAAGCCCGTCGTCGACATCCCGGCGCGCTCGCCGCAGATCGGGTTCGACAACGCTGTCTTCACACCGCCGTTCCTCGGCACGCGAATCGTCAAAGGCATCCCCCTCGACGACATCGCCCGCTTTGTCAACGAGACGGCGCTGTTTCGCAACCAGTGGCAGTTCCGCCCGCAGGACGGAGAAGACGACGAAGCGTTCAAGGCCGGACTGCGGCCGCAGTTGCGCGAGCAACTCGCAGCAGCGAAGGCCAGCGGCGTGCTCGTGCCACAGGTCGTGTACGGCTACTTCGTGGCGAACAGCGACGGAGACGAACTGATCATCTGGTCGGATGCAACCCGAACCCGTGAACTTGCCCGGTTTCACTATCCACGCCAGTCGTCAGAGCCGTTCTACTGCATCGCCGATTTTTTCAGGCCGTACAACGAAGGCACAGGGGATCTCGACTACGCCGCATTCCACACCGTCTCGATGGGTGCTGCGGTCTCCGATGCGGCTGCCAAGCTCTTCGCCGACAATCAGTACAGGGAGTACCTGTTCCTGCACGGCATCGGCGTCGAGATGGCGGAAGCGCTCGCAGAGTACTGGCATCAGCGGATCCGCACGGAATGGGGTTTCGCCGGAGAGGACGGACCGTCGATCGGCGGGCTGTTCCGACAGCAGTACCGCGGCGGACGCTACTCGTCCGGGTATCCAGCGTGTCCAGATCTCGAGGACAACGCTGTCGTCGCCAGACTGCTCGACGCAGTCCGTCTCGGCATCGAGGTCAACGAGGAAACCGGCTGGCAGTACCAGCCGGAGCAGACGACGTCGGCGCTGATCTGCCACCACCCGCAGGCAAAATACTTCGTCGCCCGCTGACCGGTCCTCGGCGGGTTCACAGCAACTTCCACGATTCGTCGAAGCTAAAGTACTTGAATTCTCAAGTACGGTGTGGCGATGTCAGAACACCAGAACCTCGCAGACACGTCCAAGCCGCCGATGAAGCGGTGGAAGAAGCTCACCATCGGCGTGGTGATATTCGCAGTCCTCATCGGTGTCGGCGGACCGTTGATCTACAAGCTGCTCAACCCGGCAGCGAAGACGGCCACGGAT
>Ga0123338_10003722_pt1 | contig 13597 bp, 14 predicted proteins | sample grotaG_FD_89793 | JGI IMG/M metagenome (GOLD analysis project Ga0123338, IMG submission 89793) | Glacier valley bacterial and archeal communities from Borup Fiord, Nunavut, Canada, to study Microbial Dark Matter (Phase II) -... | ecosystem: Environmental > Aquatic > Freshwater > Ice > Glacier ... | reverse complement strand
ATCACCAGTACAGATGCATGGGGTAAAAGACATTTAGCGTATAAGATAGAGGGACATAACGAAGGTTACTATATAGTATATAAGTGTGAGATGCCTCAAGGACAAGCTGCAAAGTTTGATGAATCAATGAGACTAAATACTGATATATTAAGATACTTATTAACTAAGGTTGATTAATAAAGCGGGATAATATTATTTTTTAGTACTAAATTATGTCAACATCTAGGTCGTTAAATAAAGTAATGCTAATTGGTAACCTGACTAGAAATCCCGTTTTAAGAAGTACTTCTAATGGCTCAACCGTCTGCACTTTTGGATTAGCGACAAATTCTACCTGGAAAGATACTCAAAATAATATTCAAGAAAGAACAGAGTTTCATAATATTGTTGCATGGAATAAGCTTGCAGATATTTGTGCTCAATTATTAGCAGTGGGAATGACTGTGTATATCGAAGGAGAATTAAGAACTAGAACTTGGAGTGATGCTAATGGTATAAGGCATTATCGTACTGAAGTTAAGGCTATAGATATGAAATTACAAGATGCAAAAAATAAGAAAGGTGTTGGACTAGACGCTGCAAGAAAAGCTGCTGAAAATAGTAATGAAGATTTCCCTGCAGAAGATGAAGTTATTCCTGTAGTTCCAGTACAACCAGCAGCAGTAGTAGATATTATTAACCATAATCCAGTTATTGAAGATAACAGCGGTGATGATTTATTTTAGTTAATTAAATAATGGTCAAGAATAAAAAGAATAAAAAAAACAAGATAATTCCTTTAAATTTAGTTAGCCCTTTTAAGTCTCCAAGTGAGATTGACTATAAGGATGTATATAAGCTAAAAAAACTCGTTACTACTAGAGGTAGAATTATAGAAGCGTTAAGGACAGGAATGAAAAAAAACTGTCAACGGAAATTAGCTCAGGAAATTAAAAAAGCTCGTTATATGGCATTACTCCCGTTTAATGACTATGTCTAGATGCCTAATTCTGCCCAATTAGCTACAAACCTAGATTCACTAACCAAATTAAACAATATTCAGCTAACTAACTTTGATTATTTACTCTGGAATAGAAGTGTAGTTAGTATTCTAAATTTCGAAGATAATCTTTTTTTCAATCACCATCTCAGCATTAGTTATTCTGGTAGGCCTCCTACTGCTATATATGAATATTTAGTCAATAATTCTTCCTATAATCCTACTCAGATATTTTCAAGATCGTATAGCATTCATAATTTCTATAGTAATAATTTCCCAATAAACTTAGTAAAACCCTTGATTACAGAATCAATGGGCGACATAATGCTTACTAAGTTTAAAACTGAGATTTTAATCATTGTGGATATTGATGATGCTAATTCTGTCAATCTTATTTACTACTCAAAGCAGGAGGGACTTATAAAATACTCGTTATTTAGTGAAAGCGAAGAAGCCAAACTGGATAACTTTTACGTATCTTATGATGTGCAAAATGTATTAACAGCCAGTGTTATTAATAAAATCAATAATGCAATTAACCTACAAGAAAATTTAACTGTATCTTGGGTCTTTACAGGAGAAATTACACGCTATTCAAAAAATAATCTAAGCGAGTTAGTGACTAAGTTTTTTTCTAGTTTAAAGAAAATTGGATCCATAAATAAAGTAATAATTGATAAATATAATTTAATTAATTACTTAACTATATTTCCCAATAATTTATTGGTCTTAAATATGGAGGGATTATTAAATAAACTTCCTCTAACAATCATAAATAATAAATTCTTTGGGCTAAAAAATGGTGTTAATTTAACTTATTTAGATTCGGAAAAGGAATTTAGATTTACGCCTAAGATACAAAATATCTATTTCCAAGACAATTCCTCAGTATTAAAAATAGCTAATATTGATATCCCCAAAGGTTATCTCTGGTTTTGGAGAAAAGATGATACGTATTATACGTATGATTTAAGATTAAAGCTCAGCCAAAAATACGATTTGGTATATCTCGATAAAACTTTTAGTGAAAAAAAGGATTCAAATTGGTCTGTAGTTTTAAGTAAATTGTTAATTAAGAAAATATTAGCGAAAAAGAAACTAGAGCCAAGCGATTATTTAGTTAAAGCAAAAAAAGAATATTATATAAATGTGGGAAAGCTAGAATCTAAGGATCTGCTTGTTATAAATGGTCAAAGAGTTGAAAAAGGAGAACCCCTTAATAAAAATATATCATTGAATATGATAATGGAGAGTTTAGTATATTTATCGCCTGGGAAAGGTGTTATTAATACTAAACATTTAAAACAAGGTTTTATAAGTGTCATCAGCAGTGATGTGCATAAAAAAGATATTCATTGGTTAGATAATATTGATAAAGAGGTAATTAGTGCTAACTCATTTGATTTAACATTTAAGCTAAAAGTTAATTCAATACCGTTATATTCAGCAATAGGTAATAATAGTGAAGGAATATTAATTTGTGCAGAAAATTACGAAGTCGCAGAAAGATATGCTAGTGAACTACCTAACTTAATTATAGTATGTAATTTAAATTTAAGTGTAGAAAAGTTACTTAATCTTTATATGCTCGGAGTAAAAGCAGTAATTTTACCCTGTTTTAAATCGATTGATATGATTCCTAACAGTTATTGGGACTTTTTTAGTTTAGGAGTTTTTATGAAAGATGCAAATAGGATCCAACCTACACTTTGGCACTATTTATTATTACATCAGCATAATCCTTGTTATTTTGATACTACTAACTATGAACTAAAACTTCCATATGATTTTAATAAAGAGAGTAAATTCAATTTAATGGCGTTAAGTTCAGAAAAAAGAACGACTTTAAATATAGTTAGAGAGATAAAAAAAGGCTCTAAAGTGCTGCTTACTAATTCTCGGGGTGCTTTTCAGGAATGTGAGGTTAAATATAGAGACCATAATAGATTAACATTATACAATTTAATGTCGGGGGAACTTTTGTCAGAGAGCATAGATAATGTTACCCTAATATAATATGAATAATTATCCAGTTTTAAAAATCGAATTGAAGCCGGCAAAAATATTATTAGCTACAACAGTTGTAGCCATAATATTTGCATTAGGGTTCTTAGTAGGTACATTTAGCTACCGAATTCCTAATTCCTTAGCTAAACTTAATAATTCTACTGGTAATTTAAGTCCGGGTGATTTAGGAGTATTTTGGGATACATATCAAAAACTCCAGCAGTACTATATTAACAAGAAATTACCTGATAACGGTGTATTAGTATCTGGAGCAACAAAAGGCTTAGTTGATTCATTAGGAGATAAGTATACAAATTATTATTCTAAAGATGAATGGAATAAGATTCAAAATATTGATGCAGGAAAATATGTAGGAATCGGTATCCAACTTGAACAATCAGGTGACTATGCAGATGTAGAAAATCCATTACCCAATTCACCCGCATTAAAGGCAGGGATTAAGCCAAAAGACATCATAATAAGTGTTAATGGGGATTCGATGCGGAAAGTTTCTTTAGGAGATATTGCGACCAAAATAAGAGGAGATGAAGGAACTACTGTTAAATTGGGATTACAGCGACCATCAACTGGTGAGAAACTTGATTTAACAATTACACGATCACAAGTAAAAAGTAATAGCATTGAAATAAAAAACATTGCAAATGGAGGTGAGCAAATAATTATTACTCAATTTACTGAAAGTTCATTAGATTTATTCGAACAGGAATGGAATGATGCCGTTAAAAAGGTTAAAGCTGATAATGCAAAATATGTTGTAATTGACTTAAGGAATAATACCGGGGGATGGGTTGATGCTGCAAAATATGTTCTAGAAGAATTCCTTCCTATTAATACGGTAATATTAAAAGAAGTAGACCGAGACAATAATATTACAGTAACAACTACTTCCAGGGATGGTAATTTACAAAAAATACCATTAGCAGTTTTAGTAAATGATGGAACTGCCTCAGCTTCGGAAATAGTTACTGGAACATTACAAGATTTGAATAGAGCTAAAGTCATTGGTGTACCAACCATTGGTAAAGGTGTTGAACAAACCATAGTAAATACCTCAGATGGCGGAGTGGTATTTATTGTATTCAGAAAATGGTTAACATCTAACGGTAGAAATTTAACTGCGGCTAGTCCAATTAAGCCAGACTACGTAATTGAATTGAGCAGTGATAATATAAAGAATGGAATGGACCCACAACTTGATAAAGCAATGCAAACAGTCAAGTAAATTATAATATTATTTTCATAATCAGGTGTTAAAATAGTATAATTTAGTTTACCTATGACTATTATTCAACTATGAATGAAGCTCAACCATTATCAAAACAAACAGTAACAGAAACTAAAATAACTTCCAGACCGAAAAGACGTTTTGGTTGTGGCATTTATTCTTGGTTACTGGGGATACTAATAGTATGTATTCTATGTTTGGCTATAGCATTAGGAATAGGCTATTTATCGGGGTATTTAAAACAAGCACTATGTCAGGTTGTTTTATCAACATCTCCTTTAAGTAAACAAATTAGTTGTCAAGATTTAACTCAAAGTACGGCTAAAGTTGAGAATCCTAATTCACAATATCCTGTAAAAACTGCAGATAGTAACGGAAATGTTTCTGTGACTAATGCTACGATAAATGTTGCTGACATATATGATAGAACTACTAAATCAGTTGTCGGGATTGGAATAAAGGGTGATAATACTACTACTCAAGATCAAGTTATTGGATCGGGTTTCGTAGTATCTGCAAATGGACTTATTGCCACAAATCAACATGTAGTATCAGATTTAAATGCACATTATTATGTCAAGTTTGAAGGTAATAATGAATTAGTTGATGTTAAGAATATTTATCGTGATCAAAATAATGACATTGCAATCATTAAAATAGATAAACAAAATTTAACTGCTTTAACTCTTGGTGATTCAGAAACATTGAAACCAGGACAACCAGTTGCAGCCATAGGAAATCCTTTAGGTGAATTTGCTAGTACAGTGACTGCTGGAATAATTAGTGGCCTTCATAGACATGTACAAGTGGGGGATAATACTTTCCTTAGATCAACAGTCAAAAGCTTTAGTAATGCTATTCAAACAGATGCTGCAATTAACCCTGGTAATTCTGGTGGTCCATTATTAAACGCGGCTGCTGAAGTGATAGGTATTAATTTTGCAACTATTTCTGGTTATAATAATCTATCTTTCGCTCTTCCAGTTTCGATTTTGAAGAAAGATTTAAAGGATCTGGGCCAATATGGAAAATTTAAATTACCTTATTTAGGTATAGAATTTCAACCTAAACTAGTTGATGTTAGTAATCAAGTCTTAGTAGGAAATCAAGTAATAAATATTGACCCTAAAGGCGGTGCCACTAATCTACAAGTCGGTGACATCATTGTCCAGTTTAATGATAAAACCTTTGATAATAATGATTTGGTCGCTTTAATAGGGTCTGCAAATATTGGTGATTCTATAAAATTGATAGTAATTAGGGGAACCCAAAAACTACCGATAACTGTTAAAATCTTAGAAAAACAATAATTGATTACTGGATAAGCTCAAGACAATAAATCTAGATTCATCATATTGTCCTGGTAGTAGTAAATAGTGCAATTTTGATTTATGAGCTAATGCTTTTAAATCATTTGCACTATTTTCATATATTTCTCCGATAAAAACACCATCATTAATTAACCAAGTGGATAAGTTGGCTATTATTCTTCTATAAATATCCAAACCGTCGGTTCCCGATAATAATGCAGATTCAGGTTCATAATTTAACTCTGCTTGCCAATCAGACTTAAGACTATTAGGTAGGTATGGGGGATTAGATAATATTAATTGAAAATTCTTAGTAGTAGGAAAAAGATCATATTTTTCAATAACTAACTCTAAGTTTTTATATAAGTACCTGCCTTTTTTTTCTTCAAACTTAGTTAGTATTTTCTGAGCATTTTTTTTAGTTAACTCAATTGCTGCTTTATTAATATCAGTGGCATAAAAATTGAATTTGTAGTTAGCATATTTAGTTGTAAGTAAATCTTGTAATAAGTTTATTACTGAGATAATGATTACTCCTGTACCAGTACCGATGTCTAATATGTTTATTTCAGTTGCGGTTATATTATTGAGAATAGATTTTAAATATTTAGTTGCTAATATAACCAATATTTCCGTATCATATCTTGGTATAAGTACTTGTTCATTAACCTCAAATACATTGCTAAGAAAAGACTGTTTCTTCGTAAGATATTGTAGGGGAATGTGTTTAAGTCTTAATTCTATTAACTTCTTTATTCTTTCTTCATCTATTAGACTAATGTCATCGCTATAGTTAATAAATAACTCCGTTCTTGATAAGTTTAAGGCGTGAGCTATAATTAATTCGGCTTCTAATTGATAACTTTCAGTTATTTTTCTTAAATCGTTGCGGGCTAATAGTAGGAGATCTTTAACTTTCATCTTTAAGCAAGTGATTTCCAATCTCCTCAATAATTTCCGTAAAATTCCCTTCCATAATTTCCCCTAAATTATGCCAGCTCAGCTTATAGCGATGGTCAGTTACTCTTGATTGTGGGAAATTATATGTGCGGATCTTTGCTGATCTATCACCAGTCTGAATTGCTGCTTGTCTAATTTCACCAAGTTTTTGTTGATCTTCAAGCTTTTGTCTATCATAAAGTTTAGCCTGAAGTATTTTTAGAGCTTTTGCTTTGTTTTTTAGCTGTGATTTTTGATCCTGACAAGTAACAACGATATTTGTCGGTAAATGTACGATTCTAACTGCAGAATCGGTTGTATTTACACTTTGGCCACCTGGACCAGTTGATCTATATACATCAATTCTTAAGTCTTCGGGTTTAATAACTACGGTTTTTTCTTCCATTTCTGGCAATACTACTATGGAAATAGTTGATGTGTGAATACGGCCCGCTGACTCGGTAGCTGGTACACGTTGAACTCGGTGCACTCCACTTTCATACTTAAATAGCTTATATGCACCTTTACCTTCAATAAAGAAAATTATCTCTTTAAATCCGCTACCATTTGAATAGGAGATATTAGCTATTTCTACTTTAAAATTCTTATTTACGGCAAATTTGCTATATGCTCTAAATAACTCCTGGGCGAATAATGCTGCTTCTTCTCCACCAGTTCCAGCTCGAATTTCAATGATTGCATTACCATTATCTTCAGGTTGATCAATGCGAGTCAGCTCTACCAGGTTAAATTTCAATTCTTTTAGTTTAGTGATTATTTCTTCTTGTTCAGATTTCAATAACCCAATTAACTCGAAGTCATTACTATTTTTTTCTAATACAATATTATCTAAATATTGTTTAAGTATTTTGATTATTTCTTTGAGTATATTAATCTTTGTATCGAGCGAAGAGTATTCTTTATTAAGTTCTAAATAATTATTAGAACCATAAGGATTATGTTGAAGTTCAGTTTCAATAAATTTAAGCCTAACTTCGGCTTGATTTAATTCTTCGAGATATGGAGAGATGTCGGTGGACATAACAACTATTTAAGTTGTTTTAACATGTCTTTAAGAGTTAGATTTTCAGTTTTTTCTATTTTATCAACTGAGCTAGTTCTTCGAGCAACTTTCTTAAGTTTTTTATTTGCCACCACAGAAATATTCACCTTTTGCATCTTTTTCTGGAATTTTTCTACTAGATTGTCAGTATCAACTATTCTTTGTTTGCCAGTATAAAAAGGATGAGTGAGGCTAGAAATTTCTACAGTCATATTTTCTACGGTAGAACCAATACTGAAGGTTTCTCCTGAAGAGTTATCCTTAATAGTCGCATTTTTATAAAATTGTGGATGTATATCTTTTTTCATTAATTTCATTATAGCAAAACTTTAGCTTGAAATAAACTCTAATATAGATTATTTTTAATATATGAATATAGGTGATAAAAATTATTTGTTTCCAGAAGAAGAAAAAGATCTTCCTAATCCTTTATTAATGGGTTCAACGAGTCCAAGATTGGATAGAAGAGTAAGTTCATTTTCTCCTAAGCAATCGTTGCAGGCAAAAAAGATAGACAGAAACACACAGGGACAATCTAATACTGAGCTTAGCTATATAACAAATAGAGACTATTCCCAAATTGATCCACCGTTAAGCAATATTAACCTACAAAAGCTTTCTACTAATTATTTACCTAAATCAACTATTAATCCTCTACGAAAAAATAATATAGCTAGGGCTTTAGCATATAGTTTAATAGTTACTTTGATAGTTGTTACTATTCTTTCAATAGGTAGCATATATGTTTTACAAAAAAATAACGGTTCTCAAATAGCAGGTGTTTCAGATGTACCAACAATAATTAGTAAGGTTAAAGAATTAATAACGCTACCTAATAATGAGGATCCGCAGGTTTCATTAATAGATAATGCAGATAAAGTAAAAACATATAACCCTGAGTTTTTTAAAGATATTCAAAAAGGTGATTACTTCTTGTTATATTCAACAGAAGCAATAGTCTACAGACCCGCCAATAATAAGATCATTGCTGCTACTAAGATTTCTAAATAGAGTAATTATTTCTAATATAGGGGCCTATGGCTCAATTGGTAGAGCGCCGCATTCGCATTGCGGAGATTACCGGTTCGATCCCGGTTAGGTCCACAATTATGGATTTTGCCTTCATTTAATTCGCCGATTATCTAAAATGAAATGTGTTAAATCAGCAATTAGAAGGCAGAATATTTTCTACAAGTCTTATTTTCAAGCTATCTTAAATCGTTTAATCAATTCTTATTGGCTATTAAGAAATTATGTCCTAAGCACATATTAGAATGTAGATATATTATCTAAAAGGGGCCCTAGTATACTTAAGACTAATTGAAGCCCAGCATTCGATATAGAATGGGCATACGCTATTATATGCATTATCTGCTGAGGAAAATCTTCTCATCTGAGCTTTTTCTCCATGTTGTAAAACATACAAGATCTCAAGCAAGCAATAAATCATGCGACTGCAAAAAATAAAACTAGATAGGCAGAAATTATAAGCATAGGTATATTTAAATTATTCTTAGTGCAAATATATTTTCCTGAATATAAGTTGATAGCTATTAAGCTAGTATTTGATTATTTGCCTAATCTTACCAATACTGTAATAAGACTACTAACTATGAGGTCTCAATGGTCATGTTTTAAAATCTTAATCACTATTTAGACCAATATGATCTATAAATATTACGTATTGCGTAGTCATCATAACCTATAAGTGTAGTCTAGTCGCATTGATCATGATTCAGCCGAAATTAATTAAGGATTATAGGTTTAAAACTAGTTGATCGAATATAACTTAAAATACAAAGCATATTAATTACCGTAAGTTATTCACAATGGAGGGCAATGATACGTAAATAGCCAATCTTAGTACTTTAAAGCGCTAAAGTATCTAAATGCATATAATAGGTATCATCTATAAAGTATTTGTGGATATGAGTAAAAATTGGCCAGATTTGCTAATATGAATTAATTAACTTGTTAATAATGATCTTTATGCAGATAACACTAGTAAATAACAACTATGATAAAGGGATTAGACTAATTGGAGATGAGCAGACAGTTAATATTTATTCAGAGCATCCAGGTGAAATTGCTGATAATAAAGATACTATGATCATTTTAGAAAAAGGCCGTTCTCAAACTGGTAAATTGGATGGAAAAGGATTCCTAATAGCTGGAGCAGGAGAATATGAAAATAATGGAGTGTATATTTTGGCTGAGGAAATTGACTCATCTATCAAGGTGCTTGCCATAGAAATTGATGGAATAAGAGTTATGTATTATTCAAATTCCGATGAAATCAGTAGGGAGCAATTATCTCACTTTGGTATTTCTGATATATTGGTTCTGGAATTGGCTGGAGACTATTCAGCACAATTAAGGACTATCCAATTAATTGATCCCCAAGTAATTTTGCCTCTAAGTAGTGATTTGGCAAATTTAGAAAAATTTAAACATGAATTGGGAATAGAGTTTGTGCCTGTGAGTAAATATAAGGTCAAATCAACTGAGTTTGAGAATTCCGAATATGTATTAAGAGGAGTGAGCTTACAAAACTAACATTTAACATTTAGTATGACTAATAATTTTAAAGTTCCCCCCCACAATTCCGATGCGGAAAAAAGCGTTTTGGGAGCAATATTAATAGATGACGATAAATTATTAGGTGCTGCAGAAATAATTAAGCCAGATGATTTTTATCATCCGCAACACGCTACAATTTTTGCTGCTATGTTGGAATTATTTGAAAAGCAGTCGCCAATTGACGTCTTAACGTTAACTAAACAATTGAAAGCTAAAAAGAAATTTGTTGACGTTGGAGGATCAGGGATTATTTCAGAAATAGTTGCAGATACACCTACATCTGCACATTCCGAAGAATATGCCAAAATTGTTAAAGAGCTTAGCGTACGAAGGAAATTGATTGCTTTGGGTTCAAATCTAAATGATTTGGCTTTTAGTGAAGATAAAGAACTAGATTTACTATTAGATAATGCTGAACAACAACTTTATGGAATAAGCGAATCAAATGTTCAAAAAGATTTTGTGCACGTATCGGTATTACTAGAAAAGGCATATGAACAAGCGGAAAATTTAAGTAGTGATCCTAACTCTTTAAGAGGCATAAGTTCAGGCTTTAAAGATTTAGATAAACTTCTAGGTGGATTTCAAAACTCTGATTTAGTTATTTTAGCTGCCAGGCCAGCTGTTGGGAAAACTGCCTTTGCTTTAGATATAGCTAGACACATAGCTACTAGGGAACATAAAAAAGTAGGTTTTTTTGCATTAGAAATGGCAGCATCTCAAATGATTGATAGATTACTTGCTCAAGAAGTAGGCATTAGTTTATGGAATTTAAGAATGGGAAAGATTAAAGATGCTGAATTCAGTAGATTAGCAGATGCAATGGGGCAGTTAAGTGAATCGGGGCTATTTTTTGATGATACTCCGGGCTTACCTATTTTAGAAATGAGAACTAAAGCCAGAAAACTAAAAATGGAACAAGGTTTAGATTTAATAATAGTAGATTATCTGCAACTTATTCAAGGAAGAAGCAAAGAGAATAGGACACAAGAAGTTTCGGAAATTTCACGGTTTTTGAAACAGCTAGCAAGAGAATTAGATGTTCCTTTAATTGCCTGTAGTCAATTAAGTAGGGCGGTAGAAAACAGAGCTGATAGAATACCCCAGTTATCAGATTTAAGAGAATCTGGTTCGATTGAGCAAGATGCAGATATAGTAATGTTTTTACATAGAGAAGAAACTTTTGATCCAGATACTGATCGAAAAGGTATAGGTGATTTGATAATAGCAAAACATAGAAATGGGCCTGTAGGACAAATCGAACTAGCTTTTGTTAAAGAACAAGCTAGATATCGAGACTTAGACTACGCGCATAGTAGTAGTTAATGAATTTCTTTAACTGGTTAAACTGGAAATTCCAGCAATGAATTGAATGATCACTGCTAGTAAAAATATTATGATGATAAAGCCACTCATAATTCTTAATTGGGACTTTTCTAGAGGATATATTTTATGTATTGTCATAAAAGAAATATGTTAATATCATTTAATATAACAAAAATATTAATAAACGAGTATGGAAGAGCCTAAAGACCAAAATGTCTATTCCTTTATGATGCAGGTTATTCAAGAAAAATATGGTGACGAAGTGGAAATAGACGTGTTAAATAGTGAAGCGGATAGACTGTATGAATTATTTGGAGATATTTTGTTAAGTTATTTTGAACCACAGTTAAGTCCAGAACAGAAAGAACAGTTTGATCAATTAATAAGTACAAATGCTAATCAGGATCAATTATTAAATTTTTTAATTGAAAACATAGGGAATTTAGAAGAACAAATTGTTCAAGCACTAGTCAATTTTAGAATAGATTATATTGCTGGTAAGTATGAGGTAGAAGATGAAGGAGGTCAATGATGCCTGCCGGAGTTAATGTAGCTAAATCATATGAAATTAAGAGAAACGAAAATCTTCAATCCATTGATAGCGAAGCTAGGAAAAGAATAATAGATATAGATGGAAGAGTGAATATTCAAAAACAAGAAATTGAGAACGGTACAATGGCAAGAATAACTGAATTAAATGCCCAAAAAGGTCAACTCATTTCTGCAATTGGAAGTTTAGAATCTACGTTAGCTAATCTTCCCATTAACCATCCGCAAAAAAAAGACTTGGAATCTCAGCTGAAAATGTATAAAGTAAGAAGAGAGCAAATAGATATGTCAATAATTACCTTAAGAGCTAGAGCTCAAAGTCAAACCAGAACTGCTTCCTTCATGGCGAAAATGCAGAAAGAAAATATTAAAATTACTTTTGGCAGGCAAAAAGGGATGGTATTAATGAGATTTGCAGAAATAATTTCGCAGTCTAGGATGCAAGAAGCACAAGCAAGAGCTCAGCAAACAAATTTAGCTCGTACTGGTAGTAGAAATGCTCCTGATCAAAAAGAAATGGGTAAACAAGGTGCTTAAATAATTACTAATAAAATAAGGATATGAATAATAATAATAATAAGGTTTTTATTGCAGTTATAGGAATATTAAGTGTAATTGCTTTAGGTTCAGGATTTCTAGCCTTTAAATTTTATCAAAGTTCTAAAGGTAATGCAGTTTTAGGAGCAAATACTAGTAATACTCAGCCCGATCCAAAAGCACAAGAAGTTAAGAATAATATAAGCAAAGAAATCTTGGTACCTAGCGAAGAACCAACTATTGCCTCAATTGTTGATATTAACAAGTTAAAGCAGCAAAATGCGGCATTTTACGCCGATGCTCAGAACGGTGATTATCTAGTCTTATATTCAACGAAGGCAATTGTATATAGACTAGAAGAAAATAAAATAATAAATGTCTTACCAATAGCAAAATCAACTACACCTGCTACTAATCCACCAGTAGTACCTGGTAAAAAATAAACTTGGGTCATATTTTATAAAAAATGCAACCGATGGATTCAAAAAATAAAGTTATATTACTTTTTGTTGGACTTATCTTCATAGTATTATTTTTCGGTTTGTATAACCTTTTTGGTGCAAGCCTTGCGCCCCATAATATTAAGGCAGATAATTCTAATGGTAAATATTTATATACTTCTGGAGCATTAAAGTTTAACTCTGAAGGTAAATCTTTAACTCAACCACAATTTTTAGCTACTTCACAGTCAAATCCTTATTATATAGATGCGGGATTTAAAAGGCTGATTGAAATTAATTATAATGCAACCAATATTCCTATAAATACGACTATTAGATTCTGTATTATTGCTAAAAATATTACTTCAAATGTGAGTAGTACAATATTATGTAATACCCAAAATCTACAGGCAGAATCAACAGCAGTATGGGAAGATCAATTAGCTCAACCTATATTAGTGTTACCTGGAACTAATTATTTTTGTAATGTAGAACTAGGGGATTACAGGCAAGAATCTATAAGTCAGGAAAGTATCTCAAGTAGTAATGCTGATTGTAAGCTAACTTTCGATTCAATTTCTACTAATAATGCTGTTTATACGATTATTTCAGCAAACGCTT
>Ga0123338_10003719_pt1 | contig 13604 bp, 14 predicted proteins | sample grotaG_FD_89793 | JGI IMG/M metagenome (GOLD analysis project Ga0123338, IMG submission 89793) | Glacier valley bacterial and archeal communities from Borup Fiord, Nunavut, Canada, to study Microbial Dark Matter (Phase II) -... | ecosystem: Environmental > Aquatic > Freshwater > Ice > Glacier ... | reverse complement strand
CTTCCGCTACCTCGAGTCCATCCGGATCGAGTGGATGTTCCGCGCCGTCGGACCGTCGCCCGATGCCGCCGGAGAGGGCCCGGTCATCGTCAACACCTTCTGCAATTTCCTGAAGCAGCTCAGTACCCCGGCGACTTGCTCGCGAAGCACTACGTCGCCAACCCCGGCCGCACGAGCTTCGATGCCTTCGTGACCCTCGAGCGCACCGATGAGCCCGGCGTGCTGTACGCGACCGGCGGCGCGAAGACGGTGTGGGTGAACTACCGGCTGGAGAAGTCCGTGCCGCTGCCGGCTGCTCTACGAGCCTTGCTGTCCTGAACTGCCGGCGCTGCCGCTCGACACGACGTAGTCGAACTCGAACTCCCGCTCGGCCAACGGCCTGCGGTCGCCGCTGCCGGCGAGCGTGGCGAGGCCGAGGTCGTGGGCGAGCCGAAGCATCGCGCCGAGAACGCAAGCCGAGCGGGCATCGGCCCGGGCCTTCGCGACGAAGGATTCCGAGAAACGAACGGCTTCGACGAGGTCGCTGCTGAAGACGCTGAGCGGCGTGCTCGCGTCGACCTGATCGAGCACGATGCCGACGTTCGCGTCGCGCAGCGCCGACGGGTCGGTGGCGTGGAAGGTCGCGGGGTCGATCGCAACGCACACGCGGGCCGCGTGCGAGAAGCCGGCGGCACGCGAAATGGATGTCGCGACGTCGTCCGGTGCCGCCGCGCCGAGCGCCATGAAGACAAAGGCCGGCTTCTTGTCTCCTGCCCCGGTGAGCGTGCGGTCGATCTCCGCTTCCAGCCGATGCCGGCGCGGTGCGAAGCCTGCGATCTCGTAGCCGCAGCGCGACGCATCGCGCGTCGACTCCCAGCGGACGATCGCGGTAGCGGCGCTCACGAGGCGACCCGCCCCGGATCGACGCTGGCAGCGGCCCTAGTACTTGAAGGTCGCGAAGACGAACGGCCAGTCGATCTCGATGTCGGGGTGATCGGTCCTGGCGAAGTAGTCGAAGTACCAGTGCTTCGCGTCGCGCAGGCGGAACTCGAACTCGCGTATCGGCAGCACAAAGATCCAGTGCGGAATGTTGTTGCCGAACGAGATCGGCACCGGTCCGCCGGGCAGCTCGTCGAACCGGATCGAGCGAAAGATCGGGGCCATGGCGCGGCGCCCGCCGATGACGTTGTAGTCGATGCCGACGGCGTGGCAGATCTCGTAGGCGGCCTTGATGAGCGTGGCCGTGACCAGCTTGCTCTCGGGCCCGGAGTCGACGCCGAGTCGGGTGCTTTCGACCATCCGGCTGTCGGTGTAGGGCCGCAGCAGCGGCGCTTCGCCTTCGAGGCGCAGCGGTCGTCTGACGTTCGACTGCAGGCGCATCGAACCGACCGGCTGGGCGTCGAACCTTCTTTCAGCGAGCAAGACCAGAACATCGGAAGCCAGATCCTCCGCCTCGGGGGCCTGCAAGGCCGGCCCCATCGCAGGCAAGTGGCGCGAATACGCCGAGGCCCTGATTTCGACGGCTTTCGCCAGATCTTGAGGTGTCGTCACCACGCGAACGGTGAACGGCAGCCGTTCGACCCGCTCGCTGGCGGCGTCATAGGCCCTTCGTGTCGGTACGAATTCGTTGAAGCGGTTCAATTTGATTTGGAAAGTTCCGATAGACAGAGGCGGCCGAGCCAACGCTTCGGCGCAAGAATGCATGTCGTTTCCGCTTCTCCTTCCAAGAATTCGCCGCCTCGGGGCCCGTGCTTTCAGGGACCGTGAACTAGAGCACGAATTCCGCCTCGTCTTCCGGTCGGCGGGAGTGCGTTCGTTGGAAATTGCCAGCAGCCTCGGTGGCTTCGCCTTTCTCGGCTTCTTCCTGATATACGTATTCGCGGGCCGCGAGTCGGCGTTCGCACAGCCTCAGCCGATCCGGCTCACGATGGTGATCGCTCTGCTGACGGCCGCCGGGATGATCCGGTTCAGTCGGCAATTCGTGGCGCGGCACTACGAGGTGATCTGCAGCTCGATCTTCGTCATCTGCATCATCTGCGTATCGATCATCGGCAGCCTGAACAAGGTCGACGAATCGCCCTATTCGCGGTACTGGGCCATCTTCTCGGCCGCCGTCTTCATCACGTTCCTGATCTACGGCTTCACGCGGCTGTCGCCGCTCACGACCATCCTGCTCGCGGCATTCAATGCCTGCCTTGCGCTCTGGTACGCCAGGCTGCAGGGAGGCGACGCCTCCGTGATGCAGCGCCTCGGCGTTCATCTCGCCGCGATCAACTTCATCAGCTATGCGCTCTACCGGCTGATCAGCATTCGCGAGCGCAAGCTATTTCTCCGCGGCAAGCGACAGCGCAGCATCTCGGAGCTGAAGCGCGCTCGCGACAAGGCCGAGGAGGCGAGTCGCGCCAAGTCGGCATTCCTGGCCAACATGAGCCACGAGATCCGCACACCGATGAACGGCATCATCGGCTCGCTGGCGCTGCTCGAGAGGACCGATTCCGAAGAGCGGCGCCGAGTGCTCGTCGACGTGGCCCGGCAGGCCGCGGACGGCCTGCTGCAGACGCTCAACGAGATCCTCGACTACGCCAAGCTCGATGCCAAGGGCGGCTCGCTGCACGTGGCACCGTTCGACCTGCGGCAGGTCTGCCGGGTCGCCGTGCAGACCTTCCAGGCCAACGCCACGGCCAAGGGCATCGCGCTCGAGTGCGACCTCTCGAGCTTCGCGAGCGATGTCGATCTGGTCGAAGGCGACGAGGAAAAGCTGCGTCGGATCATCATGAATCTGGTCAGCAACGCCATCAAGTTCACCGCGGTCGGAGGCGTCACGCTGCGCCTGCGCGGCACCCGCACGCCGGCCGGCGTCAAGCTGGCGATCCGGATCGCCGACACCGGCATCGGCATCCCGGCCGACAAGGTGCCGCTCCTCTTCGACCCGTTCTTCCAGGTCGAGTCGGGCATGTCTCGCAGCTATGGCGGCACCGGGCTCGGCCTGGCGATCTCCAGGCAGCTTGCCGAAACGATGGGTGGCGTGGTGCGCGTCAAGAGCCAGGTCGGTCGCGGCAGCGTCTTCACGGTCGGTCTCATGCTGCCTGCCAGCGAGGCGCGTGCTGCCGCGCCGCTTCGCGCTCAGCCGGCCGCTGCGGCGGCGCCGGCCGGTCTCGCGCAGGCACGAGGCAAGACGGTGCTGCTGGTCGAGGACAACGCCGTCAACGCCTTCATCTCGGCAGCGTCGCTCGAGAGCATGGGCGTGGTCTCGGTTCACGCCGCCGATGGGGCCGAAGCCATCTCGCTGTATCGCACGCGCCCCTTCGATGCCGTGCTGATGGACTGCGAAATGCCGGTGATGGACGGCTTCGCGGCAACGCGGCTGATCCGCGACCACGAGTCGCGAACCGGGTTGCCGCGCACGCCGATCATCGCGCTGACCGCCAATGCACTCAGCGGCGACCGCGAGCACTGCATCGCCAACGGCATGGACGACTACCTCAGCAAGCCCATCGAGCTGCGCCAGCTCGGCGTGCTCGTGGCACGCTGGCTCGGCAGCGACCCGGCCGCCGCCAACGACGCCGACAGCGACGCGCTCGTTCAGATCAGCGCGTAGGTCGCGGTCGCGTGAGCGGCGAGCTTGCCGTCGGCGGTCGTGAACTCAATCTCGCCGTATGACAGCGTCTTGCCGAAGCGCAGCACGGTCGCCACGACCCTGACGCGGCCGACGTCTTTCGGCACTGGCCGCAGGAAGCTGGTCTGCATCTGCACCGTCGTCATCGGCCTGAATTCGCCGAGCTGGGCGATCATCGCCAGCAGCATCGCGGTATCTGCGGCCGACATGATCGCCTGGCCGCAGAGCACGCCGCCGCCATGCACGAGCTCCGGCACCACCGGCATCGACAGCACGACGCGACCCGGCGCCACCTCATCGACCCGCAGGCCGAGCTGCATCACATAGCCGGCACCGATGCCGGCGAGAGTGGCTTCGAGGGCTGTTGCGTCCATGGCGCGATTCTAGGGAGAGGCCACGCGGATAATCTCTGTCGTTGCCATGCGCGGAACCGGAGGACAGCATCCCATGAACAAGATTTTCCCGAGTGCGGCGGCGGCGCTGGCCGGCGTCGTCCGCGACGGCCAGCTGATGGCCGTCGGCGGCTTCGGCCTCTGCGGCATTCCCGAAGCGTTGATCGCGGCGCTGCGAGACTCGCGCGTCAAGGACCTGACCGTGATCTCCAACAACGCCGGCGTCGACGGCTTCGGCCTCGGCCTTCTGCTCGAGTCGCGACAGATCAAGCGGATGATCTCGAGCTACGTCGGCGAGAACAAGGAGTTCGAGCGCCAGTACCTCGCCGGCGAGCTCGAGCTCGAGTTCACGCCGCAGGGCACGCTCGCCGAGAAGCTTCGTGCCGGCGGCGCCGGCATCCCGGCCTTCTACACCCGCACCGGCGTCGGCACGCTCGTGGCCGTTGGCAAAGAGACGCGCGAGTTCGACGGCCACGTCTACGTCATGGAACGAGCGCTCATCCCGGAGGTGTCGCTGGTCAAGGCGCAGCGGGCCGACAAGAGCGGCAATCTCGTGTTCCGGCGGACCGCCCGAAATTTCAATCCGGCGGTGGCGATGGCCGGCAAGATCACGATCGTCGAGGTCGAGGAGATCGTCGAGACCGGCTCGATCGACCCCGATGCGGTTCACCTGCCCGGCATCTACGTGCATCGCATCGTCCTCAACGCGACCCCGGAAAAGCGGATCGAGAAGCGAACCGTCCGTGCTGTCGTGCCGGCCGATGCCGCCGCCAAGGAAGCGATCGAGGTCATCGCGAAGGCCGCTGACATGACCGCCGACATCATCCCCAACAAGGCAGGAGCCTGAGATGGCCTGGACCCACGACGAGATGGCGGCGCGTGCCGCTCAGGAACTGAAGGACGGCTTCTACGTCAACCTCGGCATCGGCCTGCCGACTCTGGTGGCCAACCACGTGCCCCAGGGCATCGAGGTCTGGCTGCAGAGCGAGAACGGCATGCTCGGCATCGGCCCGTTCCCGACCGAGGACGAGGTCGATGCCGACCTCATCAATGCCGGCAAGCAGACCGTGACCACGATCCCGGGCTCGTCGATCTTCGGCTCGCACGACTCGTTCGCGATGATCCGCGGCGGCAAGATCAACCTCTCCATCCTCGGCGCGATGCAGGTCAGCGCCAAGGGCGACCTGGCCAACTGGATGATCCCGGGCAAGATGGTCAAGGGCATGGGCGGCGCCATGGACTTGGTCGCCGGCGTCGAGCGCGTGCTGGTGCTGATGGAGCACGTCGCGAAGAAGAAAGACGGCACCATCGACCTCAAGATCCTGCCGTCGTGCACGCTGCCGCTGACCGGCGTCGGCGTCGTCAACCGGATCATCACCGACCTCGCCGTGATCGAGGTGACGGCGCGCGGGCTCGAGGTCTCGGCGATCGCCGACGGCGTCTCGAAAGACGAACTGCAGGCGAAAACCGGTGTCGCGCTGATCTTCTGATGTCGTTCAGCCGGGCCCCGGCCCGGCTGCGGTTCACCCGGCCTGTTGCCGCTTGATCTCCCTGCGCTTCATGTCGAGGTAGTCGGCCTGCTCCATCTCGTGGAGTTGCGGCGCATAGCGTTCGGTGCTCGCGTACCAGTCACGAATTCGCCGCTCGACCTGCTCGCCCGCGGGTAGTGGCAGGGCGTTGAGGTAGGCGTCGATCGCCAGGTAATAGCGCATGGTGTTGCGCTCCAGCAGGCCGAGCACGCCGCCCTGGTAGACCGTATTGCCGTCGGCCCTTTTTTCGAGGATGGTGAAGCCGACCTTGCTGCTGCCGATCGTGGCGAGGTAGGTCTGCATCGCCAGCCGCGCGGCCATGCCGTAGCCGTAGGCATACGACATGTGCACGACGCTGCGCTTCGCGTCGACCGGAACCGCCTCGACCTGGATGCGGTAGTTGCGGGTGCTCAGCGGGCCTTCCTCGGCGGTGAGCTGGACCTGGAGATAGTCGGCCGTCGTCGCGACGACGCGATAGGCGAAGTCGAGCTGGTAGGCATCATCGATCGGCTGGTCGAACTTGCGGCCGACGGCCAGGCTGAGCGTGTTGCCGCCGCCAGCGATGCGGCACCGCTTGACGTTTAGATGCAGGATCAGGATGTCGCACCAGTGTTCGGCCGACTGCAGGCCCTGCTGGACGGCGCTGAACGGATGGTCGACGACGGCGTAGACGTCGCCCTTCAGGTCGCCCGACGTCTGTGCCGACTCGAGCACCAGTGGCCTTCCGAACTGGTTGCTGGCGAGCCTGTCCTGCAGGGCAACGTGGCGGGCGCGAAGGCCGGCTGCCTCCTGCGCTGCAACCGGCGAGTGCGACGCCGCCACCAGGGCCAGGGCCAGGGCCATCCCGAGAGCGGGGGCGATCCTGTGTCGAAGGCGGGACAGGTTAGCGATCACAACCAGTACTCCCAGAGTCGGGCGAACATTTCCTTGGCACGCGTGGCGATGGGTCGCTGCCGCCAGGCGGCCAGTGTGATGGCATCGGAAGCGGCCAGGTCGCGGTCGAATGCCGCCCGCATCTTCGCGCCGAACTCGGGACCGAGAACGACAGCGGTCAACTCCTGGTTGTGTAGGAAGCTGCGCCAGTCGAGGTTGGTCGAGCCGACGGTCGCCCACACGCCGTCGATCACCGCCGTCTTTGCATGCAGCAGGGCCTCGCGCCGCTCGTAGAGCTTGACGCCACCTTGCAGCAGCGGCTCGTAGTGCGAGCGGCCGGCGTGGAACACGAGCGTCGAGTCGGTCTTGCTCGGCACGATGAGCTTCACGTCGACGCCGCGGGCAACGGCGCGGACCAGCGCTTCGAGCAGTTGCGGATCGGGCACGAAGTAGGCGTTGGTGAGCAGGATCTCGGACTCGGCGCTGTTGATCGCCGAGATCAGCGTCACGTAGATCTGGCTGAAGGGCTCGTCGGGATTGCTGCCGATCGCGCGCACGACCTCCGAACCGCGCGGTTCGAGCGCCGGCAGGTATCGGCGCGACCCTAATGGCGGGCCTTTCTGGTCCTGCCAGGTCTCGAAGAACAGCTTCTGCAGCGACGCCACCACCGGGCCTTCGATCAGCAGGTCGGTGTCGCGCCAGGGCAGGTCCGACTTCTTGCCGCTGCCGGAGCCGCTGCCTGGCCGGCTCGAGCCGCCGGAGTAGACGCTGCTGATGTTGATGCCGCCGAGGATGGCGCTCCTGCCGTCGACGACGAGGAGCTTGCGGTGGTCGCGCTGGTTCACGTCCCAGCCGGCCTTGGCGGCGAGCGGGTTGACGGGGTTGAACTCGACGACCTGGATGCCGGCATCCGTCAGCGTCTTGAAGAATTCCTTCTTGGTGCCGAGCGTGCCGACGCTGTCGTAGATGAGGTTGACCTGCACGCCCTCGGCCTGCTTCTTCACCAGCGCCGCGGCGAACTGCTGGCCCGCCTCGTCGTCCTCGAGGATGTAGGTCTCCATGTTGATGCTGTCGCGCGCCGACGCGATGGCGCCGAGCATCGCCGCATAGGTCGTCGGCCCGTTCTCGAGAATGACGACGCGGTTGCCGAGCGTGAGAGGTCCACCCGCCACCGCCTGCTCGATGGCGAGGTGGCGTGCCAGCACGTCGGTCTTCTCGCCGCTGCCGGCGAGCTTGTCGATCAGGGCACGGCTGCGCTCCGGCGACAGGATGCGGCCGTTGGCGGCCTGGAATTGGACGCTGCCGGGGTCGGCCCGACCGAGGTCGGGACTGATTCGCGGCAACGAGCTGCAGCCGGCAAGGGCCAGCGCGACGAGGGCGGTCGCGGCGGCGAAACGCCCAGGGGTTCGGTTGCTGAAGATCATCGTCCTGCGAGTGCCTTTGCAGCCTGGCCGACGAGCGCCGGGCCGTTGTAGATGAAGCCGGTGTAGATCTGGACCACGTCGGCGCCGGCAACGCGCTTGGCGAGCGCATCGGCCGCGCTGCCGACGCCGCCGACGCCGACGATCGGATAGCCCGGTCCGAGCGCGGCGCGCAACCGGGCAATGACCTTGTTCGACGCTGCCCGCAGCGGCGCACCCGACAGTCCGCCCGACTCGCCGCCGTGGCGCAGCGTGGCGACGCCGTCGCGCGAAAGTGTCGTGTTGGTGGCGACGACGCCGTCGATGCCGTGGCGCTGCAGCGTGGAGGCGATGGCGTCGATGCCGGCGTCGTCGAGGTCGGGGGCGATCTTCACGAACAGCGGCACCGTCCGCCCGTGGCTGGCGGCGAGCTCGGCGCGGCGCGCGCACAGGGCGTCGAGCAGGGCACCGAGCGCATCGTCGGCCTGGAGGTCGCGCAGGCCCTTCGTGTTCGGGCTCGAGATGTTCACCGTCACGTAATCGGCGTGCGGATAGACGCCGTCGAGGCAGGCCAGGTAGTCATCGACAGCGCGCGCCATCGGCGTCGCCGCGTTCTTGCCGATGTTGAGTCCGAGGATGCCGCCCTGGCCGCGAAAGCGCGCCCGCTTCACGTTCGCGACGAAGGCGGCAAGGCCGTCGTTGTTGAAGCCGAGGCGGTTGATCAGCGCCTCGGCGTCGGGCAGGCGGAAGATGCGCGGCTTCGGGTTGCCGGGCTGTGCCTTCGGCGTCACCGTGCCGACCTCGACGCTGCCGAAGCCCATCGCACCGAAGGCGTCGATGCAGCGACCGTTCTTGTCGAGCCCGGCGGCCAGGCCGATGCGGTTGGGAAAGCGCAGGCCCGCCAGCGTCACCGGGTCGGCGACTCGCTCCTGGGCGATCGTGCAGACCAGCGGCGTGTGCTGGATGGCGGCGAGCGCGTTCAACGTGAGATCGTGGGCGTGCTCGGGATCGAGGCCGAACAGGAACGGCCGCGTCAGCGCGTAGGGGAAGGTCGGAAGCAGGCGCATGGCGGCCGGATTCTGGCATTGCCGCTGCATACTTCGCCGATGCCCGGCCAGCGCATCGAGAAAGACACCTTCGGCGAGATTTCCGTCGCGGCCGACCGGCTCTGGGGCGCCCAGACCGAACGCTCGCTGCACCACTTCGACATCTCCACCGAGAAGATGCCGAGAGAGCTGATCCGGGCGCTGGCGCTCGTGAAGCGGAGCGCCGCGGTCGTCAACCGCGGCCTCGGCACGCTGGCCGCCGCGAAGGCCGACGCCATCGTCGCCGCCGCCGACGAAGTGCTCGCCGGCCACCACGATCGCGAGTTCCCGCTCGCCGTCTGGCAAACCGGTTCGGGCACGCAGACCAACATGAACATGAACGAGGTGCTCGCCAACCGCGCCTCGCAATGGCTCGGCGGCCCGCTCGGCAATGGCCGCCTCGTCCACCCCAACGACGACGTCAACCGCAGCCAATCGTCGAACGACGTCTTTCCCACCGCGATGAGCGTCGCCGCCGTCGAGGCGATCGCGCTTCGCCTCGTGCCGTCGGTGGCGGCACTGCGCGACACGCTGCAGGGCAAGGCGGTCGCCTTCGCCGCGGTCGTGAAGATCGGCCGCACCCATCTGCAGGATGCAACGCCGCTCACGCTCGGCCAGGAGATCTCCGGCTGGGTCGCGCAGCTCGATCACGGCCTCGTGCATCTGCGCGCTTCGTTGCCGCATCTGTCGGAGCTGGCGCTCGGCGGTACTGCCGTGGGCACCGGCCTCAACGCGCCGCCGGAGTTCGGCGAGCGCGTCGCCGCCGAGCTGGCGGCGCGCACCGGCCTGCCTTTCGTCTCGGCGCCGAACAAGTTCGAGGCCTTGGCTGCCCACGACGCCATCGTCCACGCCCACGGTGCCCTGAAGACGCTGGCCGCATCGTTCATGAAGATCGCCAACGACGTTCGCTGGCTCGCCTCCGGGCCTCGCTCCGGCCTCGGCGAGATCACGATCCCCGAGAACGAGCCGGGCAGCTCGATCATGCCGGGCAAGGTCAACCCGACGCAGTGCGAAGCGCTGACGATGCTGGCCGCGCAGGTGTTCGGCAACGACGTCGCCATCAACATCGGCGGCGCTTCGGGCAACTTCGAACTCAATGTCTTCAAGCCGGTGCTGATCCACAACTTCTTGCAAAGTGCGCGGCTGCTTGCCGACGGCGCCCGCAGCTTCGACGAGCACTGCGCCCGCGGCATCGAGCCCGACCGGGCCCGCATCGACGAGCTGGTGCAGCGCTCGCTGATGCTGGTGACGGCGCTCAACCCGCACATCGGCTACGACAAGGCCGCCAAGATTGCCAAGCAGGCTCATGCCAGCGGCAGCACGCTGCGTGATGCCGCGGTGGGCTCGGGCTGGGTCACGGGCGAGCAGTTCGACGAATGGGTCGTGCCCGCGCAGATGGTGGGAACAGCGGCCGACCCGACATGAATCAAGACGCGCTGAAGCGGCTCGTCGCCCAGGCCGCCATCGCCTACGTGCCGGCCGGAAGGATCATCGGCGTCGGCTCGGGCTCGACCGTCGACTGCTTCATCGACGCGCTCGGGGCGATGGCCGTCGGCGTTGCCGGGGCGGTCTCGAGCAGCTCTGCCAGCACGGCCCGGCTGCAGGCGAATCGAATCCGCGTCGTCGAAGCCGGCGAGGTTGAATCGCTGCCGATCTACGTCGACGGCGCCGACGAGATCGACAGCACCGGTTGCATGATCAAGGGCGGCGGCGCTGCACTCACGCGCGAAAAGATCGTCGCCGATCTCGCCGAGCGCTTCCTCTGCATCGTGGACGAATCGAAGCGCGTCGAGCGCCTCGGCCGCTATCCGGTGCCGGTCGAGGTCGTTCCGATGGCAGCGGCGCAGGTGGCGCGGCGCTTTGCCGCGATCGGCGGGCGGGCGGTGCGGCGCGAAGGCGTCGTCACCGACAACGGCGGCGCCTTGCTCGATGTCCACGGCCTCACGATCGACGACCCGGCCGGCATGGAACGCGAGATCAACCAATGGCCGGGAGTCGTATGCGTCGGCATCTTCGCGCGCAACCGTGCCGCACTCTGCCTGCTCGGCACCCCGCAGGGTGTGCAGACGCTGACCTTCTGATCGCAGGAGTGGCCGGAAAAAACGCGTAACCTCGGGTCCCTTGCACGTTCGGTGCGGCAAACAGGAAGGACGGCCCGTGGCCAAACCCAACTATTCGTTCGAGAAGCGCCAGCGCGAGCTGGCCAAGAAGAAAAAGAAGGAAGAGAAGGAAAAGGAAAAGGCCGGTCGGAAGGTGACCGGTGCCGCTGGCGAGCCAGGCGAAGAGAACGAAGCGGCTCAGACTCCCGCAGACCCGCCGGCGATGGGCCCGAGCGGCGTCTGAATCTCGTCCGAGGTCGCGCCTGTCCGGCGCGACCCGCGCCGGCTGGACCGGCTCACGAAGCGCGCCGGGTCGATGGCGTCGAGCAGGTCCGCTTCGACGGGCACCGGCGCTCCCGCGATCAGAGCGGCCAGCACCGGGCCGCCGAGCGCCGACGAAGCGATGCCGCGCGAGCCGAGCGCGGCGATCACGAAGAGGCCAGGGCACCTGGCGATGAAGCGCGGCTGATCGAGTCGGCCGCTCGTGGCGTCGACGTCGGTCACCGGCACGGCGCCGATGATGGGCAGGCGGTCGGCGGCGTGCCAGCGGAAGCCGGTACGGCCGATCAGGCCAGCGACATCGAGGATCGGCGCCGCGGCCAACAAGGTTTCGAGCCGCGCGATGTTGGCGCGATGGTCGCTCGTCCGCACCGATATGTCGTCGTCGTCGCGCTGCGACGCTGCGCCGAACCAGACCCGGCCGTTGCTGGCCGGCAGCACGTAGCCCGCACCGGCGACCGGCATGCGCAGCAAGTTCGACGATGGCCACGCCGCCTCGCTCGCCGCCGAAACCTGGCCACGACTTTTGGTCACGCCCCAGGCCGGCTTGCCGAGCAGGTCGAAAACGCCGCCACCGTTGGCGAGGACGACGGCGCCGGCCTCCACGACGACGCGGCCGCTTTCGTCGACCAGGCACCAACGGCCGCCGTCTCGATGAATCGCCGCGACCTCGACGCCGAGCCGGAGTTCGATTCGATTGCCGGCGCGCGCGAGAAAGCTGCTTGCGAGGCCGCGCGGATCGACCCAGCCGCCGTGGGCGAAGTGCCACGCCGGCGAGGCGATAGCGGTGCCGGCGAGTCGACCGGCTTCGTCGGAATCGACGGCGCGCACGTAGTCGGTGGGCAGGCCGAGGCGGTCGAGGGTGGCCTGCATCGCGGCCAGGCCGCCTGCGCCGGCGTCGATCCGCAGCAGGCCACCAGCGCTTCCGTACGTGCCATGCGCGGCCGCAGCCGTCGTCGCGCTCGCAGCGGCGAGTGCCGCGGCGCGATGCCAGCGCGCGTGACGACCGTCGGCACCATGGACGACGCCGTGGAAGAGCCCGGCGGCATTGCCCGAGCCTTCGCCGGCGATCTGCGCGCCGCGCTCGACGACGACGCTCCAGAGGCCGAGCTCGGCCAAGGCGCACGCCGTCGCGCAGCCCGCGAGGCCGGCGCCGACGATGACGACCGGCTCGTCCACTGCGCGTGCGGAAGCGACCGCGCGCCGCGGCAGCGTCGGCGGCACGAAGCGCGGCGCGAAGCGGCCGAGCGTGATGTCGCGCTTGCCGCCCTGGCCCTGGCCGAGCTCCACGGCAAAGCCGGCGGCGCTCAAGGCATCGCGCACCGGCCGCGCCGCCGTCCACGTCGCGACGGTCGCATCCGGCGCGGCCATGCGCGCCATCGCCTTGAAGAGGCGGGGCTGCCACATCGAGGGGTTGCGCGCCGGCGCAAAGCCGTCGAGGAAGAACGCATCGACCTCGGCGGTGAGCTGCGGCATCCACGCACCAACGTCGCCGAACGCCAGCAGCAACTGCACGGCACCGTCGTCGAAGGCGAGGCGATGCAGGTTCCAGGTCAGCGGCGGCCAGGCCGCGACGAGCTCAGCTGCAAGCTCGGCGATGGCCGGGTCGCGCACCAGCGACGCCACCCACTCGCGGCTCGGTGGCGCCGATTCGATCGAGACGAAATGGAGCGTGTCGCATCGCTCGGTGTCTTCGCGCCACTCTGCCCAGGTCGCGAGGAAGTTGTGGCCGAGGCCGAAGCCGGTCTCGAGGATCACGAACCGCTTGCGGCCGCGCCAGCGCGCAGGCAGGCCGTTGCCGGCGAGGAAGACGTGGCGCGCCTGTGCCACCGCGCCGGCGCGCGGGTGATAGATATCGCCGTGATCGAGCGAGTGCGGCGTGCCGCCGTCGTCGTGGCCGATGCGCGCCGGCCGGATCGGCGCCGTGTTCATCGGCTGCTCGCGCCGACCCCTGTGGCGCGCTCGCCGAGCCACGCGAGCAGAGGCTGACGGACGGCGCCGAGTCCCTTGTAGGCGAGCACGTCGGCCGACATGCTCGCGATCGCGGCATGAAGCCGCGCAGCGGAATCGGCGTCGTGAACGGCGTCGGCCAGCGGCAGGGTCTCGACGTGGATCGTGAACACGGCCTGGTTCGTTCCAGGCAGCGGGATGAAGGTCTGTCGCTCGCTGCGAAAGAAGGCGCGCCCGTCGATCGGGCCGTCGAGGTCCGACCATGCGGCGCCGAGGCGTTTCGGATGCTGATGCAGACGAACTTCCGGCGAAACCGTCCACACGAAGCGCTCCCAGCGCTCGCCGCCGGTGACGAGCCGCGCCAGCGACGCCGCGGCCGCCAGCAGCACGGCGTTGTCGGCG
>Ga0123338_10003718_pt1 | contig 13608 bp, 12 predicted proteins | sample grotaG_FD_89793 | JGI IMG/M metagenome (GOLD analysis project Ga0123338, IMG submission 89793) | Glacier valley bacterial and archeal communities from Borup Fiord, Nunavut, Canada, to study Microbial Dark Matter (Phase II) -... | ecosystem: Environmental > Aquatic > Freshwater > Ice > Glacier ... | reverse complement strand
CTGCCTCTAATTATCAAGCTGTTCACTTGCATATAATTTTTAAACTTAAATTTTTGTATCATGAAAACAGCTTCAAAAACCTCCGCAAATTTCAATGTTGAAAATCAGGAATCTCATTTCCATTTTAATTGGAATCCCACCTCCGATTCAGCCAGCCTCAAAGCATGGGAGGAAGAAAATGCAGAATACGCCACCTGGAACTTGATCGATGATGAGCAGAATACCGCCTCTTGCTGATCAGAAAAAGCTTCCAAGGGGCTTTTTTTGTGGTCGTTCAAAGCAAGCACTCCTTCAATGTTATCCGAAAACAATATTACTAAAGCCAATAGTACAGTATGTATTCAGAACGGTGCAATTCAAGGCATTATGAGGTAAATACTGTTCTAAATATTTAAATAAGAGTCGCAAACCAAGACTGAAGAAAATGTAAAAAATAGGATTTTAATTCATTGCAAATTTGATGTTCTAATTGGTTCATTTGTGACTATTTGATTTCATAACTTAGTTTGTTATGATACCTTTGTAACAATTCAAAAAATTGATAGTTTTATGGCAGTTTTCAGATTTTCAGGCCACGATACTTTCATTGTCAGATCATTCTGGCCAAAGAAAGGATACGATTTTCTTAATAGTAATGGTAAATTCAGCGCTGAAGACGCTGTCGTTGATTTAGGTGTTGGTAAGAATATGGTTTCGTCGATTTCTTTTTGGATGAAAGCCTTGGGCTTAGTTAGTGTTGATTCCAATGAATTGACTGAATTTGCTCATTTTCTTTTAAACGATGATGGTGCTGATCCCTTTCTCGAAGAAGTCGGTTCAATTTGGTTACTACATTATTATTTAGTAAAAACAGAATATGCATCTATCTATAGCCTTATTTTTAATGAATTAAGAAAAGAAAGATCAGTTTTCAATAAAAATCAATTGGTTTCTTTTATTAGAAGAAAGTATACTGAAAACGATGACAATTCTTTAAACGAAAATACCATTATTAAAGATATTTCGGTTTTTACAAGACTTTACAATAAAGTTGATTATCATTTTCTTTCCAAAGATTTTGAAGATGAGATAAGTAGTTTGATGATTGAACTTGAATTAATTACTTCTTCTATCGAAGAGGAAATTAAAGAAGGAAGTAACAAGAAAGAAAAAGTTGAATGGTACTATTTACATGGTGAAAGCCGAAGTACATTACCACCGGAAATACTTCTATTCTCAATTTTAGATAATTATGAAGGTGCCAAAAATATTGCACTTAAACGATTGGAAATCGAACCCAATAGTCCAGGAATGGTTTTCCTTTTAAACAAGGATGCACTCTACCAAAAATTGAAAGAAGTGGAAAACCTTTATTCAGGAATTGCATTATCAGAAACTGCTGGCAATGTTGTATTGGTTTTGCCCGAGGGGATGGATAAATGGGAAATTTTACGAAAATACTATGCAAACTAATTATTTTTCTCCATCCGTTAATATTCAACGAGATCAGGATCGACTACTAAATTATATCCCTACAAGAAACGGGGAAAAGGCATTTCAAAAGATTACATCCTCGTTTTTGCATGGCACTAAATCATTTAATATTATTGGTGCATATGGATCTGGAAAGTCATCCTTTGTTTTAGCACTTGATAAAGTACTAAACGGAAAAGCTGATTATTTCCAAAATCCTTTTGATGAAATTATTGACTCATTTGAGACCACATTTATTGTCGGTGAGTATATTTCTTTTAAGCAAGTTTTTTGCGAAACGTTCGATATTAACTCAACCAAAGATCTGTTTGGGGATTTAAAAAAAATTGTTGAAAAAAAAACTACGGCAAAAATTGGACAGTTGATTGTTGTAGATGAATTTGGCAAGTTTCTGGAATATGCGGCAAAAGAAAGTCCGGAGGATGAGCTTTATTTCATTCAGCAATTGGCTGAATTTGCAAATTCACCACAACTACCAATCATATTCATAACAACATTACATCAGGCATTTGAAGATTATGCGCTCACTTTAACGAAAACTCAAAAGAAAGAATGGGACAAAGTTAAGGGACGCCTAGTCGAAGTTTCATTTAATGAACCTGTCGAACAATTATTGTTTTTAGCCTCTGAACGAATAAATCAAAAATCACTTCCTTGTTCTATTAAAACTGAGAACCAAAAGCAATTATTTGATGTAATTCAGGCTTCAGATGCTTTTCCAATGAGAGATTATTTCTCGTTTGAATTTGCACAAAAACTATTTCCATTTGATATTCTTTCTGCTTCAATAGCCACTTTGGCTTTTCAACGATATGGACAGAATGAAAGATCTCTTTTTTCATTTCTTGAATCAGAAGACTATTTGGGAATAAATGATTTTACTAAGGGAGAAGATTTCTACCACATAGCTCACATTTATGACTATTTGAAATATAATTTTCATAGTTTGTTGAATTCAAGATTTAACCCTGATTCAGCGCAATGGAAGGGCTTAGACGAAGCCATCCAAAGGGCAGAATCTATTTTTGACATCGATTTTGAAGATGCAGGACAAATTTTAAAAGCCATTGGACTATTATCCATATTTGGTCGGCAAGGGCAGAAAATAACAAAAGATTTTTTAGTTACTTATTCAAAAATCGCATTAGGAATTAATAGTGCCAAAACAATTATTGAAAAACTTGAACTAAAGCAAATTATTCGATATCGGAATTATAGTCAACGTTATGTTTTATTTAAAGGAACTGATTTTGATCTAAACTTGGAACTTGAATTGGCAGAAGGTCAAGTATCTAAAGATTTTTCAATTGTTCATCAACTGCAAAAACATTTTAATTTTCCTATCGTTCCTGCCAAACGGAATTTTTTTGAAAAAGGTACTCCACGTTACTTTATTTATGAGATAACAGAAAATCCAATTAGTAAAATTCCGGAAGGACAAGTTGATGGTTATATCAATTTAGTATTTAATCCGTTTCTGGATAAGGTTCGGGTATTGGAGTTTTCCGAAAAATCAAAAGAAGCCATTCTATATGGTTGGTTTCAAAATGCAGATGTACTTAGAGATCAATTAATCGAAATTGAAAAAATACAGATTGTTAAAAGTAAGTGTACTGACGATCCTATTGCTATTTCTGAACTTGATACTTATCTAACTTCATCAACTGAACAACTTAATAGGCAATTTCATGCTTCTTTTTATGGTTTAGAAGCAAATGTTTTTTGGTATTTTAAAGGAGAGCAAAAACATTTTCGAAATGCAAAAAAACTGAATCTGCTTTTATCAAAGATTTGCGATACAGTATATTCAAAAACGCCTAAATTGCTCAATGAACTAATGAACCGAGAGAAGGTTAGTGGAACCATTTCTTCAGCAAAAAACAAATTAATAGGCCAACTTATAGAGTGTGAAAATGAAATAAATATGGGTTTTGATGAAGATCACTTTCCTCCAGAAAAAACAATTTATTTGACACTACTTAACAAGACTGGTATTCATCAGCAAATTGGGAATACATGGAAATTAGGAAAGCCAATAGATGATTCAACATTTATCCCTTTATGGGAGGCTTCAGAACAATTTCTGAATGATTGTGCAGTAGCATCACGCAAGTTGACTGAATTCATCGATATTTTGAAGGCAAAACCTTTTAAACTTAAACAAGGGTTTATTGATTTCTGGGTACCTATATTCTTAATAGCAAAAAAGAAGCATGTTGCTTTCTATGAATTGGAATCTTTTATTCCAGATCTTACTGCCGACACGCTTGAAGTTGCTATGAAACAACCTCAAAAATACCATATTAGCACCTTTAATTTAAATGAGAATAGATTAAGTGTTTTTAACCGATATCGTTACTTTTTGAATCTAATTGAAGAAACTAATCCTGATTTGGATACTTTTATTGAAACAGTAAAGCCCTTCCTAACTTTTTATAGTCGATTAGTTCCTTATACAAAACAGACCAAACAACTGCCTAAAGAAGCATTGAGATTAAGAGAGGCCATTTCAATTGCAACCGATCCGGAAAAAATATTCTTCGAAGATATTCCACGTGCTTTAGGTTTTACTTTAAATGATTTTACAAATGATAGTAAACTCGAGGATTTTTCTTTGGCTTTACAAACTGCCACAAGAGAATTAAGTAGTGCTTTCCCTAATTTGATCAATCGAATAGAAAGTGTTATAAGTAAAACTGTTCGTGATGAGCTTGTCAATTTCCCTGAAAATAAATTGTTGCTACAGCAACGATTTAAAGAATTGAAAAAGGAACGTATTGATCCGAAACTTCGAATTCTAATCCAACGAATAAATACTCCTTTGGATGATCGTCAATCATGGATAAGTTCAATCGGTACAGCAATTAAGTCCAAACCTCTCGATCAATTTACTGATTATGATGAGCAAGACTTTAAAACAATTTTCCCGAGTCAAATTCATAAATTGGATAATTTAACCGATATTAGCCAAAAAGATATTGACGAAACCAAGGAAGAAATTTTCAAACTTGAATTGACTTCATTCGTTAAAGGCGTACAGCGTAATTTGATTCGTTTGCCTAAAGAGAAAGTTAAATTAATTGATGAGAAAAAGAAAATAATTCAGAAATTACTAGATGCCAATGACAAGCAGGCTAATATTGCATTATTAATTAAATTGATTCAAGAAGAGATTGAAAATGAGTAGAATAGTAAGACATGTATTAGGAATTTCAGGAGGAAAGGATAGTGCCGCCTTGGCGATGTATATGAAAATGCATCATCCTGAAATTGACATGGAATATTACTTCACTGATACAGGCAAAGAATTGGATGAAACCTATGAACTGATTAGTGAATTGGAATCCTTTCTTGGTAAACAAATTATAAAGCTTGAAGCAAACCATAGTCACAAGAATCCTTTTGATCATTACCTGGACGTTTATAATGGATTTCTTCCATCTTCTATGGCTCGGTGGTGTACTCAAAAATTAAAACTCGAACCTTTTGAGTCATGGATTAAAGATGATCTGGCTATTTCGTATGTCGGCATTCGGGACGATGAAGACCGTGAGGGTTATGTTTCAACTAAAAGTAATATCCAATCGATATTTCCATTTCGGAAGCACATCTGGAGCATGGAAATTTTATACAAAATATTGCATAATTCTACAATTGAAAAATTGGCCAATCTATACAAAAAGCATGGTGATTCTGTTATGATGGAACGATACATGGAAATCGTTTTAGAACCTCTATCTGCTAGATATTTGCTTTCACAAAAATTAAAAGATTTGCTTCAATTAAGCATTGCGACCTTTAACCATGTAGTATTTGATTTCTTGAAAGAAGATAATTATCCAGTTTCCTTTATGAATGAATACTCTTTGCTTGATAATGAGGATAGTGTAGATATTAAAAAGGTATACCAGTTGTTTAAGGATAACGGAGTAAAAGTACCTGGTTATTACGATGAAATTGAATTTGAAGTTGATGGCAAGAAAGGTGTATATAATCGTAGCCGTTCTGGTTGTTTCTTTTGTTTTTACCAACGCAAAATAGAGTGGATATGGCTTTACGAACGCCATCCAGACCTATTCCTTCAAGCTCAGGAATACGAGAAGGATGGTTACAGCTGGATGGACAACGAAACGCTTGATCAGATTATTAAACCGGAGCGTATGGCTCAAATTAAACTCGATTATATTGCAACCATTCAGAAAAAACTGAATGGTAAAAATAAGTCCAATAAATTAGTGGATATTTTAGCTGATGATAATGAGGTTTGTGCTAACTGTTTTATTTAAACTTTGCTCATATGGATAATGTAGTTGAAGCAATTAAAGAATTTTTCTTTGATATTATTGGATTTCTCGTACCAGGTATACTCATGCTGATCATAGGGAAAGTCATATTCGATTTATCTATCAATTTAGAAGAATCAAATCTTATGATTAATTTTGTAGTTGCCTATATTCTTGGGTATTTAATTTTTGCATTAAGCCTAATTAAGGAAATTTGGCTTAAAAAAATCGCTAAATGGACTTGGATGCCCAAAAAACTAGCATCCCTTTCAGAGGATCAAATCTTAAATGAATTATCCCAAAGAGACACATTTAAACTTGCTTCAGAAATAATTAGAAAAAATACTGCCGAAGAGAATTTAAGTTTAAGCAATTATAAATCATTTAGAAATGTGGCAATGTCAGGTTCACCTGAAGCTGATAAAAAAGTATATACTTTCATGTTTAGAGCAGAGTTATTTAATCAATTACATACAATATCTGTAATTATTCTTTTCTTATTACTGCTTAATTATGTTGCATTACTATTTCCTCAAATGAATAACCTATCAATTAACAACATTAATTTTGGATGGTTTATTTTGTCTATTATCTCTGTTTTAGCACTTCGCAAAGGATGGAAGCGATTTTATGAAATCTCTATGAATATCCCATTTGCACTTTATATCGAAAAAAATAAGAAATCAACATGAATAACAAAATAAAAATATATCTAGCTGGAGGGATGAAGTCCGGATGGCAAGATACAGTTATAAATAAGCTTAAGAATAGTTGTATTTTTTTTAATCCACAAGATCATGGGTTGATTAATGCTAATGAATATAAAACATGGGATTTGCATTTTGTTAATCAGGCAGATATAATCTTTGCATATCTTGAAAAGGAGAATCCTTCTGGTTTTGGTTTGACTCTAGAAATAGGTTATGCAAAAGCTCTAAATAAAACAATAATTCTTGTAGATGAACGATCTATAAATGATTCTTCATTTTTAAATTATTTTAAAATAGTAAGAGAATCAGCAGATGTCGTATTTGATGATTTTGAAAGTGGATTGAATTTTTTAGAGAGATTCTCAATCTATTTTGTTTAACTGAGCTAATTGGTTATGTAGCTCATTTACCTTATCATCTAAGATTTTATCTATTTCATTTGGAAATTCATAGCCTTCAAACCGCTCTATTTGACTTGATATTTTGCAATCGAAAGCATTTTTTATCAATATATAATGAGTTAATAGTTTTGGGAGGTGGATATCTCTTAATTCTTTATTGTCAATTAATCCAGAATTCTTGACGATTATTTGCTTGCAATCATCTCCAATCCGAATGATTTCTTCAAGAATTACTCGGTCATTATTGTCAAATTTATTTCCACGGATTAATTCTGGAAGTGTTCTGAAATTTTGTCCATTTTTAAAAATATTATGTAATTCAGCACTTGTTCTTCGAAGTAATTGCAGGGGAGAATAAAAATCATTCAACCTCTTATATACTTCACTTCGATCGAAATATTGAATTTTCTGTTTATATTCTTGTTCCAATTCAGCATTTTTTAGTCTTTCATTCTCTTTAATAAGTCGTCTATTCATAAAGTATGAAAAAATAACTGCAAGTATTCCTACGATTGTTGGACCAGCTCCAATAAAATAATCGATTATTGTTTTTTTTGATTCCATTGTATCACTTTCCTATTTAACTTCCACTTCCTTCAGCAATTTCACAAAGCAGTCTTCATCATCAAAAAAAGCAGGGTTTTCATTAACTTTAGAATTGATAAAATCAAAGCCTCCGTTTGCATATGCCTCAATTAGCTTACTAATATTACGCATTTCTCTTTCAACATCTTTCTGTTCCATATCTTCCAATGTATTAAAATCCAATTTAGATTTTACGAGCATTGACATCCAAAGATATTGAACCGTTTGACCTGAATCATTTGAAGACCAATCCCTCATAGGTACACCAAATGTTTTAGTTTCCTCATCATCAGAAATTGGAACTGGATTATCTTTATATAATCCAATAAATGCTGCATATATATACAACTCATAAAAATTCGTGAAGAATTTTCCTAAGTCATAACTTTTTTCTCCCTTTTCATGATAATCAATTGCACCTTTCCGTGCAAAACCTTCAATTAATCTACGATGCTTCATCGAATACCGCGGAGTCTTTTTCCCTAATTCTTCTTGTAAATCAATCATATCTATTAATTAAGGGCAGTTATTTTCGTGAATAATTCTTTTCTATTCATGCGATCTTTTTCAACACTAGATGGTTCAATAATATAAATAGCACCTAAATTACTTACCTCTTTTAGCAATCGTTGTCGTAACGCCAAATTGTGGTAAAAATCGTAACTTATGATAATACTTTGGGCAAAAACATCACTGACTGTATCGCAAAATCCTATTGTGTAATTGTCACTAAATTTTGACGTGGGAGCGTCTGAAATCAAAGGATGAAACTCCGATTTACCCTTTGCTGTAACTATAGCCATGATAGTGCTTAATTTGATCAGGATAATGTTCGAGTCATTAATTGAGGTTAATTCAATTCCATTGTCGTCAACATTTTTAGGCATGTAGCTATTCCCATGTTTTTTAAGAATGATTTTACCTTGTACTGAACGATTTTCTGCAGACATCCGACAGAAATGTTTATTTGCTTCTTCTTCAATTATTTTTATTTGCTCTGCATATACTTGTGCACGAGTTGATTTCGCTAATTCGTAAAATGCTTCTAAAACCTCCTTTTTTTCAATAATTTCCTTATCAAGAGATTCACCAATGAATTTTTTTAATTTATCCTCAACTTCTTGTAATTCCTTCTTATTTGAACTAATACGCAAATTGATTTCTGATTGCTGGGTTTTGAATTTGTCCTTGTCTGCATCATACATACGAAAAGCTCGAACAATATCCTTGGACTCTTCGTCACTGATTGAACTAGTACCTAAAATATGCTTGAGCTTCGCATTTAGTGTTTCATACTCCTGAATTGCTTCAGTACGAAATCCTTCGAGTTTGTCAATTCTTTCAATTTCGCACTTAATAGAGAAATCTACATTCGAAATAGTATGAGTTTTTAAGTGATATCCACTATTATACAGTCCTTGGAAAAACTTTTTAAAATCATTTTGAAGAAAATCGGAATAGTAAACCCTTGTATTTTTTGTTCTGTCGTAAATTTCGGTAAGAAATTGATGAGCCTTGTCACCTTCTTCAAAATCTCTATCACATAAGAAACAATGCTTTTCGTTAAGCATATCTTTTAAATAGCTTGCATTAGGAACATTTTCGGGTAATCTACTTTTTCGAGCCTCTTCTTGTTGCAATTTAATTTTATGTTCGATTTTTAGATCCTCTCTTTTCTCTTCAAAATCCTTATATTTCTGTTCAAAGGCATCAAAATATGGAGCTGCATTTCGCAGAATCCATTGTTTACTAAATAGGTTATTGTTGAATCCTTTTTTTGTCTCTTCAAGTTTTTCGGTTGCATGCCTTGTTTTATCTGCGACACTCTTCAGTTCATATTTTATTTGTTCAAGATCTTGTGCATCTTTTATTTTTGATAGCAGATCATCTTTGTGCTCCTCGGCAAATGCAAGATTTTTATCAACAGCTGCTAAATCTTCCACATCCTTATTTATCTTTTTTTCTAAATCCTCCTGCCTTTTAGACAGAATTACAGATACTTCTTCATTTTTGGATTTTGTACTTATTTCACTTTTATAAGCAGCATCAGCCTGTTTATAAACTTTGCTTGCAACATCAATAATAAAATCGTAGTGATTAATATCGCTTAAAATATTTATCGCCTCAGTAAGTGATTTTTCATTTTTAAAGTCGATTAAACTATCAACCTGTTCACCCTGAAACCATAAATAGGGTTTCATATCATTAGGAAGAAGTTTATTGGCTATTCTATCAAAAGCATCTATACCAGGCATCAACTTGAAGTTTAGAATGTCTTTCTTTTCAATTGTTCTGGTACTTACAGTCGGTATTTTCCAGCATTCAATATCATTGTAATCTTCAGAATCCATTGTTTTTTGAATTGTGAATTTACGTTCAAGAATATATTCATCAGGGTAAGCACTGTTTTGTTTGTAGTCTTGCAGTGTCAATTGAACTTTTGTTGTTATTTGTTCTCCAACGGCACAGGCAGCTTTTGCCATATCCGCAACCAAATTGATTCCAACATCTGAGGTGGAGACCAATGAACGTGTAGTAGAATCAAATATTTTATCATAAAGAACCCAAAAGAAGGCGTCATATAATTTTGATTTACCGGAACCATTATCACCGATAACGACATTTAGACCTTTTCTGAATTCAAATTTATTTTGGTCAAAAGAACCTGCATAGCATTGGAAATTCTCTATTGCAATTGATTTTATAATCATATCGTATCGCGTTTGAAAGATTGGTTGATTTTTCGAGCTACTAAATCAACTGATTGATCACTCTCTAGATGCAAAATGGTTGTTTTAATCACGTCAATTAATCGATTCGGCGTTTCATTAAATAGGTCAATGGACATCAACTGTTTATCAGTTAAATCAACTTTCTCTTTGATTAACGGATTTTGCATGAACTTTCTAAATATTTCATTTTTATTCATGATCGCCTTTTTTATTAAAGTTTTGAGAGCACTAACAAGCAATAGCATTTACTAAATATCTTCAGTCTCATCCCATATCGTTTTTGCAGCATTCACTTCTTTCTTTAAAAATTGATTTATTTTACGAACAGCATAATCAACCGAAGGATTGTGTTCGAAGCTTAGAATTGAGATTCTTATAATATTAATTAATGGGTCTGCACAATCATCATTGATACATATTGCCCCAACTTTACCTTCAAGCATTTCCCCTTGTACTTTTAAATTGGAATTTTGCAAAAACCGATTAAACATTTCGTTTTTATTCATATTTTGATTGAATCTTTAGGCTTTAATCTCAAATAAGTTAATGTCATAATAGTTACATACATCTTTCACCATGTTTAAAGCATCGTACTGATTTCTTGCCATAAATGAAAAGTCAGCAACACGTCGAAGTTCATTCTCAACTTGTGAATGTTCCATGGCAAATGTTGCACTTTTATCTTTATTAAAATCTAGTTTAGGAATAACCACCAAATCATGTATAACCGCAAATTTTTTATCAATATGTTGCCTCAATATCCTTCCTCTACGTTGTATAAATTGACGTGGATTACCCGTGCTTGAGCAAAATATTGCTAGTTCAGCTCGCGGTATGTCAACACCTTCATCTAAACATTTCATGGCAGTAAGCACGTCAATCCTTCCTTTTTCAAAAGAATCCAAAATAAATGACCGATCATCTGTTTCACCTGTGAAGCTTGCAACCCTAATAGAATCATTTGTTTGCATGATAGCCTGGTTATATTGCTGAATAATATTTTCTTCATCCAAACTATTTTGATCTATTCCTTCAGGCACATAAACAAAAGAATATTTAAGCTCCCCTCTTTTTTTGAATTCATCTTTTATGATTTTTTTAAAAGTGGTCAGCTTGTTTACAGCTTTATGAATAATCCGTTTCCTTTTCATTAATAACTGCGTTGCAGCATCTGCATTCTTAAATTTTTTAGTCTCAGAGTCAAAAAACTTGAGTAATTTAAGCGTAATATCTTTATAATTATCAAATTCTTCCTCTGTCAATTGCACAATATGAGGGAAGTATTCATATTGACATAAAATACCTTTAGCAATTGCCTCTTCCATGGTGAAAGTATATGTATATGGAGGCTTATTCATAAAGAATTCTTCCATCGCTTCTGTCCCTTCATCATCGTAAATTCTTTTAGGCGTGGCCGATAAACCAATTCTTTTATTAAATAAGGTATCAGATAATACTTCTAAAACTTTAGGAGATGCAATATTATGTGCTTCATCTGCAATAAAAAGAGTTTCTTTAGGAATATACTTTAAAAAATTCTGTAAAGGCAATCGGGCGAACGACACATAAGTTGAAATTACAATAAACGATTTATTGCCGCCGAATTCAAACAAAGTCGTTAATTTACTAAGTTGTTGTTTCCAATTGGCATCTATACTGACTAGGATTGGATTCTTAATATTGAACTTTCCAATTTCTTTTACCCATTGTAGTTGTAAATCATTTGTAGGTACAAGAATTATTGCCTGATAAAATCCTGTTTTGTAATATTCATTCAATAAGCAATTCAAGGCCGTTATTGTTTTTCCAGTCCCTGTGGCCATTGCAAATATCCCTTTGAAATCGTTGGCAACCCAACTTTCATAGGCTTCTTTTTGATATTGACGTGGTCCTTCAGAAAAAGGAAATTTTGGAGCATTTTGATAGTTTACAATTTCCTCCTTGAGCACATGCAAAATGTTTCTGGTTCGTCTGTTGTAACTACCGTCTGTAAGATATTTCTCAATTAAATTTTGTTCATCTTTTAAAAGTTTATCTAAATCATTCTCTCCAAAGCATTCCTTAATCGTTTCTGTGGTATCCTTTATTGGCAGATAATCAACAAAATCAGCCTTTCTAAAGAATAGATTATCAAAATAATCACAATACTCTTTTATCGCTATTCTGTCTCGATCTGTATCCCAAGATTCTTTAACCTCAAGTTCCTCAAGATTACTTATTAGACCTGAAGCAGTGAAATTACAAGAACCTTTAAAGTACAGAAGATTAATTCCATCACTAAAAATACCTGATTTAAAATGTGAAATGCCTATGCCTTCTTTTGGCGTTATACATACAATCTCAATTCTATTTTTGGCAATAAGGTAGGCAAGACATTTAAAAAAATGCTGCCCTCGATCTGACAAATCAGATGCAAGATTTTTTAAATCGATTTGTTTATTAATGAGATCTTCTTGTTGAAGCCTTTGCCCTTCTAAAATCGCATCTTTATCTGGCGTGCTAAGGAATTGATTTATAATCAACCGAACATTACCTCCATTAGAAATAAATTTTGCGAAACCAAGTGCAAGGATGTTAATTGCAGATGAACTAAAATAACCTAAGAGAAAATTGAATTGAGTACTATTCACTAATCCTTCAAGAAAGAATCCATACGGTTCATATTCACTGCCGGTGCGATACGCTCTGCTTTTCGGCAATTGAATATTTTTAAGACTAGAAGACATGTGTACAATAGTTGATTTGAATATATTGTTAGTTATCACTGTTTAATAAGTAAACAAAAATAATCAATATATTTTCATCAGGGTTGGTTTTAAATTATTTATTTTATGTATTTACAGTTTATCCCCATTGTATTATAACCCAAACAAACATCAAACTTGTTAATCTCCCATTTATTACCATTGCACTTCTTTTTAACCCCACTCTGAGTTCTGAGAAAGTTTGCTGTTACACTCAAATTACGGGGCAAAGTTATTGATCGCCACCCGGAAACGTCAAGGGGTTTCGGTTGCTGCGTATGATTATTTTCGGAGCAGCAACCAAAGCCACTTCGTGTTCGGTCAGCTTTTTCCTTCCCACATCTGCCTGTCCACTTCCGCCTTGTAAAAACCAGACATTCACCCATTGACAAGAATCCGCCCGGCTCAATCTGGTCTGCCCGAAATTTAACTGTAACGGCGGGCCAGATGCCAAAATAAATCCACAAGGCAGTGGTAAAATTCAATGATTCCGGAAATTATAGCAGAAGTACAAATCTCGTACTCTTCGCACATTAAGGCAAAAGACAGAATGAAAGTAACCGGCTCCATGGATGCTGCCAATGCATTCAGAGCAATCTGGCCGGCTTACGATCACATTGAATTCAGTTATATGCTGATGTTGAACCGACAGAACCAGATCCTCGGATATCACCAGCTTT
>Ga0123338_10003713_pt1 | contig 13614 bp, 8 predicted proteins | sample grotaG_FD_89793 | JGI IMG/M metagenome (GOLD analysis project Ga0123338, IMG submission 89793) | Glacier valley bacterial and archeal communities from Borup Fiord, Nunavut, Canada, to study Microbial Dark Matter (Phase II) -... | ecosystem: Environmental > Aquatic > Freshwater > Ice > Glacier ... | reverse complement strand
GGCTTACTTGCATTGATATTGGTGTTGATTATCGTAAGTATGCAGGCACTTCGCGCCGCACGTGCTAACCCGGCAGATTCACTTCGGAATGAGTAGATCATTTTGAACGCTTAAGTGCTGCCCGAAAATGTAGAACCAGAACGACTTGCTTTGAAATGTTTGTAATACGCCTCTCAAAGCAAATTCAGTGTGTAGTCGGGGTTCGATTATTCACGAAGAGGATGTATTAAATGTAATTATAATCGCCTTTGATTTTGGATTAATAATGTCGTTGCAAATTTCTCAGATATTGGGAAAAATCAATATGAATGACCCGTTGATCTTCCTTACCTTCAACAGGGTTTGTATGTTATCTTAGTTAAAGTGGGCTCAGAAAGTAAGTCAGTTCAGTTTATAAGGCTGTAACTTTACAAAGGTTGATAACGCTACATTAAAACTTCTTATTTTAATTTAATAACAACTGCATCGCAAGGTATTAATAACTCCTATGGATATCTTACGTCGGTCAATGGATAGGAATCTTTTATGATCCCAACATCACAAATTTTTCCCCCCGGAAGTTTATCACCAAATGCTCCAAACGACTTGTTTTCTGCGATGGGTAAAAATGGTCAACTAATTAATAAAGTTCCGGGTAAAAATCTTGTCGTCATACGTATTGGTGACACTCCCGATAATTCACAGGTGCCCTTCACATTGCAAGATGATCTGTGGGTAAAGCTGAATGCGGTGATTACTAATTAAAAACTTCGGAAGAATTACTTAGCCGGGAAATCCGCTCCTATCGTCGTCTCTTCCCACGCATCATAATCCTTTTTCAATACTTCAAGTTTATTTCTTGCACCTTTCAATGCCGCTGCGCCCAACAATAAGCGCAAGGGAGGATTTTCTGCCTCAACAGCTTTAACAATCGCTGCTGCCGCACGTGCTGGATCGCCGGGCTGTTGTCCGCTATAACCGCGAATAGAATTTTTATTTACCCCAGCCGAAGGAGCATAATCCTCGATAACAATTGGACTATTGTTCGCCGATCTTCCTGCCCAGTCCGTACGAAATCCACTGGGGGCAATCACGGTAACTTTTATTCCAAGATGAGCAGTCTCTTTTGACAGCGCTTCTGAATAGCCATCAACAGCAAACTTCGTTGCATTGTAAAAACCAACTGCAGGGAATCCAACAAGTCCACCAATAGAGGCGATGTTAAGTATGTGACCGCTTCGTTGCGCACGCATGATTGGAAGCACGGCATTAGTCATCTTAGCTAATCCGAAGAAATTTATTTCAAACATTCTTCTTACTTCAGCTTCCTCACTTTCTTCAATCGCACCGAAATATCCGATGCCGGCATTATTGACGAGGACGTCAATCCTTCCAAATTTTTGTTTGAGTTGTGCAACAGAGGACGCGATCTCGTCGGAATTTGTAACATCTAGCTTGAGTACAATAGATGTGGTAGGGTATTCTTTTACAATATCGCTTACATCTTTTATATTTCTGGCAGCAATGCCAGCTTTATACCCTGATTTTAAAACAAGTGTTGCCAGCTCTCTTCCGAAACCAGTTGAGCAACCTGTTATTAACCATACTTTTTCCATGATTGTTTGTATTTTAATTATTAGTGGTTATGATTGGACTAAAACCCAGGGTTATTTCTTTTCGCTTGAATGATTTCGGCTCAAACGATAATTTTACATACAATAACTCCCCCTTTTTTGTTCCATGATTTTTTGTAATTATATTTTACCTTTCTAAAATTCAGATATTATTTCTACGTTAAACCATACATGCTGCAACGCCTTTCGCTCTATTGGATAAATCATTTGGTGGTTCGCTGGCAATTAATCCTGACCATAGCGGTTTTATGGCTCGGAAGCGCCTGGCTTAAAGCTCATTACGGGCAGGATGATTCAAATCTGTGGATCGTTATGCAGCAGTTTTTGCTCATTATCCAATGGGTAATAATCGGACTTTTTTCCATAAGTCTTTTTACCGCGGTCTCCACGTGGCTATTTTTTGTTTATAAGGTGAAGCAAAAGCAGATTGATCTTCAGGTACAGTTTGGGGAAGGTCAACGCGCAGAAGCGGGATTCGTCAAATTGATCATGACATTAAGTGGTTCTGTAATTCGCCCGTTATTGGGAACAATTCGAGCACGATTGATTTTCAAAGAAAAGAGACTATCAGATGTAATCTTATTGGATAACGATGTGTTTAAGAAAAGAGGTCTGGTACGCCAGGCTATCAAAGGCACTGGAAAAATAATGCTTCATAATCGTGGCATTTATGACGTTGAAAAAGTCCACCTATTATTTTGTGACATGTTTAGTCTCGTAGCACTTCCATGTAGCGTTCCATTTTCTCAACAACTTTATACGTTGCCGAAAGAGCAGGAAAGAAGTAAAGTTTCTGCCCAACCCAATTCTACTGAAGAGCAAAAATACCGCATTGAAATTCCAAAAAGAGTTGAAGGCGAATACATCAGTTATAAAGAATTTGAGTCGGGTGATAACATCAGAAGAATTGTCTGGAAGATCTATGCAAAAAGTGGGCAGCTTGTAGTTCGTATTCCGGAAACAAAAGATCCCTATGCTTCCCATCTATATTTCTATGCTAGCTTCTTTGAAGGTATGGATCTTCAGCAAGGAGTGTTTGATGCAGAACTCCTGAACATGTATAAGGATAAAGTCCGGAATCTGTTTGAAGCGCTTGAGAAAAATGGTTATGATGTTCGCATACCTCAGGACCAGGAAATCCCTAAGCTTTCAGGAATGAGTGATAAGAAAAATGAATTATTTCAAATCACTGCAGCAACATGGCAGAAAGCAAGTCCTCCATCAACATACGTTAATGTTGGTAAGGCGGCTTTTGTTTGTTTGTCAGCTTTGACTCCGGTATCTGAAATAGAAATACTGGTTCGTAATATGCCAATGAATGTGCCGATAGTGGTTGTCACGTTATCAGATTCAATTCCTTCGCCGTTTCAGATTTCTCTAAAAGATATTTTCTTCCGGGCGGAGAAACATCCTGTTGATAAGCTTCGTAAGCCATGGTTCATTTCGCCATTACGGCAACGAATTCAAAAGAATGAAGTTGAAATTGAAAAAGTATTGAAAGTAAGAGGCAACGCATGGATGGCAAGCGCAATTATAATAAAGTGATATTACGACACGTATGCAGGAAAGAATTATACAGTTATTGATCAGGTGGTTGTTTGTAGTCGTTCCAACGGTGATCATTGGATATATCACGCTGACGTTTATTAATTTTTCCTACACTGCCCAAACCTCCGGTATTTTTAATCAGACATTGTTTTTTTCTGCTGGTTTAATTATTTCCTACTCGCTTTATTTTTTCAGGATTCGCTGGATAATCACATTTATAGTATTGTGGTTGGCCTACTGGCTGATCGGAAAGATCATCGTTAAGCTTCCTGGCGAGTTTGATGTATTCTACGCAACAGCAAAATTTCAATTATACTCTGCGCTATTTATTTTCGGCTGGGTTTTCGGATTCCTGCTTGTTCGTGTAAAATACGCTTACATCATTTTATTTGGAATTCTTGCTGTAGCAACCATTGTGGTTATTTCCAGCACGATTGACATTAGCTTCACCTATATTTTATATCATCTCGTTCCGGTAATTTTTTACGGATTGTACATGCTATTCGTATCGCCTTTGCTTGTCAATGATGTAGAAATGGATCTGAAAAAGTCCGCACGACTACTCATTCGTTTTGCGATATTTTTAATATTAGTATTCGTAGCATTTTTTCTTGTTGGGAAAATCTTCACGGATGATCTGAAAGCTGTTGAGAAAGAGTTAATTGCCCGTGGTGCAAAGTCTGATAAAGACGGAGAAAAAGATAAAAAAAATGGTGGATATGATCAGCGATATGGTTTAATGGATAAACCTGGCAATGGTGAAGAGGGTTTCAAATTAAAAGATACAATGAAGATCAGCTCGAAAATGAGCCAATCGGATCAACTCATGTTCGCCAGTCGTATTGATAATTATTTTCCTGACGGTTCACCACAACCACTTTATTTTGTCTACCATTATTTGACAAAATACGATCAGTCCAAAGAGAGTTTTACTCGCGATGCCAATGTTCCCAGCCTTGATGAATTTGATGCCGATCCATCTTCAGTTCAGATATTTCATTCAAAACAGGATACTTCTGTCATAAAGAATTCATTGGGAAGAAAAAAGCGAAAAATCGTAGAGTCTAAAATCTACCTCTCGTCCAATACATGGAAGCATGCGCTTTTGGCTCCGGCAAGCGCTTTTTACATTCAGTCGTTGCCAGTTGATAAAGACTTCCAAAAAACTTTTTTATCCGCTTACAAGGTAAAATCCTACGTCTCAGAATTGAATAATGCGTATTTTGTTTATAATCCTTCCGCAAATTCAATGCTGGAACAAATTCAGGAGCAACGCTTCGAAGAACTTCGAACAGTGAATGACTATAAAAATGTTGATCCAAGGTTTTATAACTATTACATAGAAATGCCGAGAGGAGTGATCTATGATTCGATCGCAAATTTAGCGAAGCAGATCACAGCAGGGGCCATTCGTCCCGTTGACAAAGTAATTGCAATACGTGATTACTTTTTATCCAGGGACAAAAATGGTAAACGTATTTATCGCTATACGCTAAAACCCGGAACTCCAAGTGATCCGAATATTCCGAATACGTCAATGCTTAGTGATTTCTTATTTAAAACGCATGCAGGATATTGTACATATTATGCAGGTGCATCTTTGTTTTTACTACGTTCCATGGGAATTCCTTCTCGTTTCACAACTGGTTTTGCAACGATTAACCGAAGTGATAAAAACAAAGGGTGGTATTGGTTCTATGCAAGTCAGGCACACGCATGGACTCAAGTATATTTCCCCGGATACGGTTGGATGGATTTTGATATGACCATCGGCAATGAAGATCAGCAAGATGCGCCAAAACCGGATGGAACACCGCCGTTGCCTCCACCTGAAGCATGGCTGGTTGTAAATTCGAAAACGGAAATGACTCCTGATCTGAAGCGCAAGCGACTTGACGTATCATTTGATAACATAATTTATCTTGACCAAAAGTATCAGCTCAATAAATCATTTACACGCAAAGTTGACGTATCGCTTGCCCGCGTTCTTTATGATAAAAAGGATACTACACTTTCAATTTTGTCGGCTGGAGATTCTATTATTGTAGTTTCGTATAAAGACGAAGGGAAGTTTATTCCAACGTTACGACCGGGAGTTTCAATTGAGAATCAGGTAGCGAATTGGCCGGAACCAATTATTGCAGACGAGATTCACATCAAGCCTAAGTCAAAGGTTGATAAGAAGGACGTTGCGAAGAACGATCAGAAGAAGGTTGAGAAAAAGTCAATGACATTGGAAGAGATTTTAATAGTAATGGCTGAGATCACTGGAGGAATTATTATTTTTATCTTCTTACTTCCACTTTTGTATTTAATATTCTTGTTGACCCGATCGGGCTTTGCCCAAAATCCAAACTCAAAAGCGGATACAATTTATAAATCGGCACTATATCAATTCCATATGGCGGGAGTGGAACGAACAAACGAAACGCCATTAGATTATGCGCAAACAAAAGTTGACCCTACATTCAATACTGGTTTTGCGGAATTTATGAGCGTTTACCTACGCTTGAAATACGCTAAGGGAACGTTACGTGATGGTGACTCAGAAATCATTAAGAAATTTGATTCATCAAAGGGATCCGCTATCAGAAAATCAAAAGGTATTGCTAGGGTTATGTTTAATTATTTCAACATTGCATTAGCAAGCCGGTATTTTTTCCAGTCGGAATACAACGAATTTGAAAATTAATTTACGTTATGAACGAAAGCATCAACACAACAAGTCACAGCCCAAAGCTTCTGACACTTTCTGAAAATATTGGAAAGATCATTCGTGGAAAGCCCCAGGAAATTAAGTATGTAATTACAGCGCTTCTTGCGAAAGGACATATTCTTTTAGAAGATAATCCTGGAGCGGGTAAAACGGTACTTGCAAAAACATTGGCGCAATCAATTTCTGAAGGCAGTGAGTATCAACAATCATCTGGCGGTGGTGTTGCTTTTAAACGCATCCAGTTCACTCCTGATTTGCTTCCAATGGATCTTATAGGATCGTACATTTTTGATGAAGACAAAAAAGATTTCGTTTTCAGGAAAGGTCCGTTATTCACTCACGTACTATTGGCAGATGAAATAAATCGTGCTTCTCCTAAAGTTCAAAGTGCATTACTTGAATGTATGGCCGAGAATCAGATCTCTGCTGGTGACACAACATTTCAATTGGATAAATTCTTTTTCACGATCGCAACACAGAATCCGATTGAGATGGAAGGGACATATCCTCTTCCAACAGCACAGTTGGATCGTTTCTTCATGAAAATAACGTTTGGGTATGTTAGCGAAGATGTCGAACTGGACATCTATAATAACTATTTATCAATCGGTGACGTCAAGGGAATGGTTCATCAGGTACTTACTTACAATGATATAATTGGGCTTCAACAGGAGGCGGAAGGTGTTTATCTGCATCCTGAACTTGTAAAATCAATTGTAAAACTCGTTCAGGCTACGCGTAATCATCCTGAAATTGCTTTGGGTTGCTCTACCCGTGGCGGAATTACGTTTATAAAATGTCTTAAAGCATGGGCTTTAGTACATCAGCGTGATTACGTAATCGAAGATGATATTCGTGCCCTTGCTCAACCAGTTCTTCATCACCGTCTTATTTTCCGTAACCGTGAAGCTTCGCGTGTTGCGTTAGCGCATATTGTAGATCAGGAAGTAAATCGTTTGGCAAAACTTGGCATCACGTCAAAGAAATAACAATGCGAATCAAAGGTTTTCATTTTTTTTTACTGGTTCTGGTGTTAATACCGGTCATATCCTTTGCTCAATCCTCTGTCAGGCAGGCAATAGACGTTGAGCGAAATGAAAAAATGTCGTTCTACGATGAGAAAACCTTTGAAAAGGCACGTGGTTTTATTCGTCGCGACAGCACCTATTATGTCGGACATCTTTTCCAGGGAGCTTATCTTTTTTTCAGGGCGAATGATGCGCTGGGTTTTACGCAGGCAATTTCCCCGTTGAAAAAAGCATTTCGATTAATTGAAAAGGATTTTGACAAGCAGTTAAAAACAAGGTCTAATAACTATGTTGAATACAGTTCGGTCTACAAATATCAAACTGATTATGGCTTGATAGCGTATCTGCTGGAAACAGCATATCAGAATATTGAAATGCCGGATAAGGCAATTGAAGTGCTACAACATGTTCGTGATTACAATTTTCAGTTAGAGAATAACGTTAGTTCGTATAATACGATGGCATGGATTTATCATCGTAATCGTGTATTTACTTCCAGGCAATTTCCTTTCCTGAAAAACTCTGTGAAAGAAAATGTTTGGATGGCGAATAAGTTACTAGACTCCGCACTTCTTAAGAATTATGATGATCATTCCTTGAATACGGGATTGTTTGATCCTTCGTATCTCAATCGTCAGTATCTGTCTACATTTCATTACAAGGCGATGATCTATGATTATAAGCTTGAAATAGATTCAGCAAATTATTTCTATAATGAATTGATTCGTAACGATGCTTATTCAAGCAACAATTACGCAGAGTTTAAACTGGCAATGGGCGAATTCAGCGAGGCAGATGATTTTTTTAAAGAAGCAGAGCAAAAGGAATACGGTGGCGAGAAAAATACAAAGGAGTATTTCTACATGAGGGGGATTCTAAATACGTATCGTGGACATCCGGAAGAGGCCGATACGCTGTTGCGAAAAGTTCTTAAAGACCAGGGTGCTACCCCGGGTTTTGGATGGCATGCTATTGGCCTGGCGCGCGCTCTTCACTATGAAGGACATTCAGATGAAAGCCAGGAGTATGCAAACAAAGCTGCGCGATTTCAGGAGCTTCATATAGGTACCACCTGGGGGCAGGAACAGTATAATCTTGCAGTTTCATCTTTGAATTATCTAAATCAGCTCCAATTCGAAAAGGAGTATTTTTTTGAAAATGATCAGTGGTGGTTTTGGTTTAATCCTGTCAACTGGTACAAATGGATTAGTTATTCATTGGAAATCCATCATTATAAGATGATACTCGCTTCGTTGGTCGCTGAAGATCCTGAACGCGAACAAGTTATTTATACAATTTTCTCTCCTGAAAATCTTATCTCATTCGACGAAGTAAACGCTGTCATCGAAGGTTTTGGAAATGAATATTTTATCAAGGTGTATAAAAATCTTCTTGAAACAGATAAACGACCACGACTCAGAAAGTATTTCAGGTATTTCCTTGGCAAACTTTATTTAGCTGAAGGAGATGATAAAGAAGCGGTAAAATATTTTACGCAGGTTCTGAACGATCCTGATAAGAATGATGAATATCAGCGAATGCTGTATTCACGCGTGTTTGAAGGAATGGCAAACGCTACTTCAGGAAGTGAAAAACAACAATGGACAGAGAAATTTTATGAGGCGTTTCCGCAGCTTGTGCCATTCTCTGATTTAAAGATGAATTTTCATCTTGAACTTACCGGCAATACACAATCTGAAAGGGCAAGTGACATTATTTCTGAGTTGAAAAATTGTTCGATTGATTTCACTTCATCATCGAACGTTCCAGTTGCTTCGCTCCAATTTTCAGAAACCCCCGATGCGGTTACAATAAACTATTCTGTATCATCTTCTGACGGAAATAGAGTTCTTCTTCAGGGATCTCTTCAAATAAATAAAGGTGAAGAAGAAAATGCGGGAAAGGCGCTCGGTTATAGCTTGTTTGGGATCAACAAAAAGAAAATCGGCGAAAAGCCAGAGATTGCAAAGCCAACGGTATGATTTTTTATAGGAAGGAGAAGTAGTCCCATTACTCTCTTTTTCCTAATTTACCTACTAAACGGATCCTTCATGAGCCGCCTGCTGCGTTGGGTTTTCTATTGTGTCATCTTCATTGTCGTGGTGTTGGTTGGCGGGTATGCTGCTGGCCAATATTACAAGCCGAGCATATTGGAAAAACTCAATGCCGAATTAAAGAATAGCGTTAACGGCGATGTTAAGATCGGAAGACTTGATTTTACAATTTTTGAGGATTTCCCGAATGTCTCCATAACACTTGGCGACATCTATATTCGTGGCCCGCATTATGATAGATATCACAAAGATTTCATGACTGCTGAAAAGATTTACGTTCACATCAATCCAATCAGAATTTTCCAGGGAGCGGTTAATCTGAATTCAATCAGTATAAAGAATGGAAGTATTTTCATCTTTCGTGATAGCAAAGGTTATACGAATATGGATGTGGTGAAAAGGAAAAAAGATGATTCGGCAACTGTTAGAAGTAAATCCCCTTCTCCCACACTCGAATTGGAAAACATACTTTTTGAGAATACACGCTTTACGTACGTTGATACATTAAAGCACAAGTCGTACGATATTCAGTTTATTAATGTCAATTCTGTGATAAGTTCCTCTGATTCATCAAAAAAAATTGTGCTGGACGGAGATATATTCTTTGGTGGGATCACATTCAATACTGAGAGAGGTGGATATCTTTCCAATACAAAAACAAATTCGCGATTGGATCTTGAATTCGTACCAGCGAAACAGAAATTGATCATTCATCCATCAGAATTACAATTGGTAAAGTCTAATATTGAAATTTTAGGACAATTTGATTTCGCAGCGCCTGGAAAATTCTTACTTGCAATATCATCGAAAGGAATTAATTATGCCGAAGGTTTAACGGTAGTTACAAAGCCTCTTGGAAAGAAGCTTTCAAATTTTATGTTTGATGGGCCCCTTGACTTATCCGTTAACTTGGTCGGAAAACTCTCCACGGGCGATGAGCCTAAGGTTGACATATCATTCACCAGTTCAAAGAATAATTTTGTAACTGGAAAATTTGAAGTAAAGGATCTCTCATTCACAGGCTCGTTTACCAATCACGTTGACGATTCACAACTTTTTAATGATACTAATTCTAGGATAACACTCGATTCCATGTCAGGAGTAATAGACGTGATTCATGTAAATGCAAATCTAACTATAACAGATCTCACTAATCCGAATTTAAAGTTGAATTCGAAGAGTACTTTAAAATTAGTGGATATAAACTATGAAACGGATACTTCTAAGTTAAAATTACTTGGCGGAATACTTAAAGCCGATATTCAATATGATGGAAAGTTAAATGAATACCTGGAAGGGCCTCGTTCATCCTATACGGGAAAAATAAAAGCAGCCATTAAAATTAAAGATGGTTCTCTCGTGATGAATCAGCAGCAAAAGAATTTTAAAAACATAAATGCTCAGATACATTTTACTGAGAAGAGAATGGATTTCGACAAGATCGATTTTGTTGTCAATGGAAATCCAGTTCAGCTTAAGGGAAGTGTTATTGGTTTTATTCCATTCTTTTTGATGCCTGAGAAGAAGGGTATCATAAATCTTTCTTTATATGCGCCTAAAGTTGATCTGGAAAGTCTGAAGTCAGTTAAGAGTGATAAGGAACCAGTTGCAACGGATTCCAAACAGAGCCGTAAAAAGATATCTGATCTATTGGATATTCTTAATAATAAAGTGGCGTTCACAATAAATGTCAAAGCAGATGAAATCAATAATGGCTCATTTGCGGCGAAGAATTTTTCTGGTAAGATAAGTCTGACGGATAATCAACTTGTAGCGAATCCAGTGACCATGACGTTGGCCGATGGTGAAATTGATTTTTCACTCAAGCTTTCACATTTAGACAAACCAATCAATCCGGTTATTCTGAAAGCAGAGGTAAGAGGATCAGATATCAAGAAATTCTTTTCTTCTTTTAATAACTTCTCGCAAAAAACAATTTTAGCGGATAATCTAAGTGGTAAGGTTTATACCAAAATCGGCCTTACGGCAAAGATTGATGATAAGTTCAACGTGTTGATGCCTACGCTGGATGGTGAAGTTGATTTCAAACTAAGAGAAGGTGAGCTGAAAGATTTTGAGCCTCTTCAACGCATGAGTAATTTCTTATTGAAAAAGCGCGATTTCACTGATGTACAGTTTGCGGAAATAAAGGGTACATTCCATATCGCTGGTCAATACCTTGATGTCAGTAGAATGGAAATAGAATCAAGTGTATTGTCATTATTTCTGGAAGGACGCTATTCACTTGGCGATAGTACTGATTTAAGTATTCAAGTTCCTTTGAGCAACCTCAAGCGCCGCGACAAATTCTATAAACCTGAAAATGTTGGCGTTGATGCGAAAGTAGGTCCAAGTGTTTTCCTGCGCGCCCATCAGAATAAAGACGGGAAGATGGTGATCGTGTATAATATCTTTAAGAAATTTAAGAAGGGGAAAAGCTAATTCGATAATTCGTTGCTTTGCATCAACAAATAACCGGATTACCGAATCATCGATTTGTTTCTCACTTCCAAGGCTATTTTTACCGCCTCATATGCATTTACCAATCCACCGGTATTACTCAAGTCGCTGAAACTTGCTTTTCCGCCACCTGGCTTCTCAACTTTCAATCCGTCAAATGTTCGTGCTGATTTCTTTAAGATATCAGATACCTGCGCTGTAGTAAGTTCAGGGAAATAGGATAACAATAAAGCTGCAACACCGGCTACGGTTGGGGATGCCATGCTGGTGCCACTCTCATTTTTATACGTATTCTCAGGAGTTGTTGAATAGATATCTACTCCGGGAGCAAATACATCAACGGATTTTTTTCCATAATTGGAAAAATTAGCAACAAAGTGAGTGTCGGTTCCCCACGCAGATGCTCCTACTTCAATCCAGTTCTTTGCTTCTTTTCCGTTGAGAAAATAGCGTGTCGGAAAATTTTTCTCTTTGTCATTGTCTTCATTTTCATTCCCTGCAGCATGGATAAGAAGGACGCCCTTCTTTTCAGCATACTTCACAGCGTCGTCCACATAGTTTTTTTCAGGAGAGAATGATTTTCCAAAACTCATGTTGATGACTTTCGCGCCATTGTCAACAGCATAGCGAATGGCATTTGCAATGTCTTTGTCTCTTTCATCTCCGTTAGGAACAGCCCGGACAGGCATGATTCTTACATTATCTGCAATACCTTTTATGCCAATTTCATTTTTGCGATCGGCTCCAATGATACCAGCCACATGAGTTCCGTGAGTAGCATCAGGGCCTTTCACATCATTGTTACCATAGGATTTTTCAGATAAATTATTATAGCTATCGCCAATGATAAGACGGGAATCAAAGTCGGGATTATATCCATACGCTACGATCACTTTAAAATAATCTACATTTTCCTTTAGCTCCTGCTGAATCTCCTCAATAGAAGTCTCAGGAGATACTCGTTTGAGCACAGAAGAAATAAATCCTTTTGCAAAAGCAAGATTTGGATCAGATGTTTTGAATGAATCAAGCTGAATGCGTGTAAGAGTATCTACTTTTAATATTGATTTAAGCGTATCAATGCTTCGTGATATGTTACCATACATGCTTCGGTACAGATCATACTCCTTCTTATTTTTATCACGAAGCTTTTCAAATTTGTTCTTCACCTTCTTGTATTGCTCGTAATCGGCTTTTTGTTTTTTTGGAACTTTATTGCCGTCAACTTCATCAAACAATTTGCCCAGACGGATGTACTCACGCGTAAGCTCGTACGTATCTTCATTTACATTCCCATTTTTACCTCCAATGAAATTCCATCCGTGAACATCATCGATGTATCCGTTTTTATCATCGTCAATTCCGTTTCCGGGAATTTCCTTTTCATTCGTCCAGATTATATTTTTTAAATCCTCATGATTGATATCAATGCCGCCGTCAATTACCGCAACAATCACTGTGCGTGATGGAAGATTTTTGAGAAGAGTTGTATATACTTTTTCAACACTTAGCCCTTGAAGATGATCCGTTTCCGGATCACGCAAGAACCAATCCCGTGGTGGAGTATCTGTTTGAGCGAATGACGTGAGAAGATTGCAGAGAATAATGACACAACTGCAAAAGATGTTTCGAAATAGCATAGTAAAAACTTCCGATGATTAGCCGTATGAGGCGGCAAATTACAAGCCAATCCCTCCATTCTGAAAGAATTGTCAAAAAGGAGTGAAAATATTACTTCTGAATGCTCTTTAGGGATACTGAATAACCCAACAAAGAGCAACTACCGACATTTATTGAAATTAAAACTGACAGCCATGGTACATTTCAGCCTTTTAGCAGTAGCAACTTTTTATAGCCTCTTTTTTTATTTTGTAGTGTCTGTTCACAAGAGCAGCCATGTAGCGAAGTCAGAACAACTGCCTCAGATAGTTTAAGTTGCTGTTGCTCAATTAGATCTATAACATTCCACAGTCTACACTTTCTACATAAGATTAAAACTGTCCATTCATCCGTAAAGAGATCTAACTATGCTGAAATGGTTGGGTCTTTTTGTTACAGGTTCATTCGTTTTCATATATTCGTCAGGTCAAATTCTCGCTATTTTTCTAATGCCTTCTGAATTAACTTTGACTCATTGAGTAAGATGAAAAGAATCATAGGAATTATTGTAGTTGGGCTATTTTCCACCATTTATT
>Ga0123338_10003711_pt1 | contig 13618 bp, 8 predicted proteins | sample grotaG_FD_89793 | JGI IMG/M metagenome (GOLD analysis project Ga0123338, IMG submission 89793) | Glacier valley bacterial and archeal communities from Borup Fiord, Nunavut, Canada, to study Microbial Dark Matter (Phase II) -... | ecosystem: Environmental > Aquatic > Freshwater > Ice > Glacier ... | reverse complement strand
TTTGTCGACGGGCGCAAAGTTGTCGGTTCGATGCCGATTCCGTCCGGCACCGAGGTCGAGCTTGGCTTTGGTGGGCCGCGCTGTCGCATCTCGTATGAGGCGCGTACTGCGGGGGTCGTGCCGGCCACTGCGTACAGCCCGCGTCCTCTGGCCGCCCAGAACGACGGTGCTGGCAAGGTCGGCCAGGGCACCGTACGCATGATGATCGAAGAGGCGCTGAGGCGGGCGCGCGGCAACGAGCATCGCTGGCGGCTGTTTGCCGTCGTCGGGGCGTTGGTCGCGGCCGGGGCCGTCGCTGCGGCCGTCGTGGCGCTGCGGCCCCGTGGTGACAGTGCGCTCCGGAAGGAAATGGTCCGCGTCATGGAGCAGCAGCACACCGCCGCCGAGGCCGACCGCGCCGAGTTGCAGAAACGCCTCGACGAGATGGCGTCGCGGCTCGGTAAAGGGGCTGCCGGCGCGTCGGTGGCCCGCGCCAACCACGACGCGCTCTACCTCGTCACCGTCAAGACCGGCGGTGCCGAAGACGGCTTTTGTACGGCGTTCGGCACCAGCAAGGATCGTCTGGTGACCAACGCGCACTGCGTCCACCTCGCCGAGGACTATCGCCGTCGCGGTGGCCAGATCTGGGTGGTCCAAAACGGCCACCCCGAGGTGCGATTTGCCGTCGACAAGATGCGCCGCATCAGCGGCTTTCTGCCCGGCGGCGGCATCTCGCCCGACGTGGGCTGGCTGCGCGTCGTGGGCTCACTGCCGGCCCTGGCGACACTGGCTGCGCCGGCTGAATATCGAGCCGTCCGCACCGGCGACGCGATGTTTTCGTATGGCTTTCCGGGCCGCTTGGCCGACGCCGACGCACCGGAGGCGACCTTCGTCGAAGGCGTGGTCGGCCGTGTCACCACCATCGACGGTCGCGCCGGCTCGGTTGCCGATACACGGCTCATCCAGCACAGCGCGTTCTCGTCGGGCGGTACCTCCGGTAGCCCCATCTTCAACGCCGCCGGCGAGGTGGTCGCGGTCAACACCGGCGGCTACTCCGAGACCGTCGAGACCAAGGGTGGCTCCTCGTCCCGAAGCCTGGCAGGCTACAACTTCGGGATGCGTGTAGATCTCGTCGAGCAGCTGTTCCTGGAATCAGGCGACTAATCCGCCCACATCGTGGGATTTGACATAGAATACGGAGCCATATGAGCGGTAAGAGCTGTGTCAAGTGTCAGTCGCCCCTCGACGCCAAGGCGCGTTTCTGCGGCGCGTGCGGCTCGGAACAGCCCGATGGAGAGGCCGTGCGTCCGCCGGTCAGGACCGTGTTCCAGGGCTCGAACTCGACGGCTCCCTCCAGCGCTCCGCCTCCTGCCGCGCCGCCAGTCGGCCCAGTTCGCTCGCAAGAAGCCTTTGGTGCCACGCTGTCGCCGTCGTCACAGAGCGCACCAGCGCGTCCGTTTCAGCCGACCCCAGCGCGGGTCAGCGCCTCGCGTCCCGTCGCCACGGCTGCCTCGGCCGAGCTCGCTGACCTGAGCGGCCACACCCTCAACAACCGCTATCTCGTCGAGGCCAAGATCGGCGAAGGCGGCTTCGGCGCCGTCTACCGCGCCAAGCAGACGCAGATGGGTCGCACGGTCGCGCTCAAAGTCCTGCACCCGCGGATGGCCAAGGACGCGCAGGTGCTCGGTCGTTTCAAGCGCGAGGCGCAGGCCAGCTCGCAGCTCCGCAATCCGCACACGGTGCAGGTCTACGACTTCGATCAGACGCCGGAAGGCATCATGTATCTGTCGATGGAGATGCTGCTCGGGCGCAGCCTCCATTCGGTCATCTCCAACGACGGGCCGCTCGACCCGATGCGCGTGGCGCGCGTCATCGACGGCATCGCCGATTCGCTCGGCGAGGCGCACACGCAAGGCATCGTGCACCGGGACATCAAGCCGGAGAACATCTTCCTCGAGCCATCGCCCTCGCCGGACTTCGTCAAGGTGCTCGACTTCGGTATCGCCAAGATCGTCGGTGGCGACGGCGGGATGGCCTCTGGGCCGGCCCTCACCGCGGCCGGCCAGACCCTCGGCACGCTCGAGTACATGTCGCCCGAGCAGCTCATGGGCGCGCAGCTCGACGGGCGCAGCGACCTGTACGCCGTCGGCATCCTGGCCTACGAGATGCTGACGGGCAGCCTGCCGTTCCCGGTCAAGACGCCGGGCGAGATGATCACCGCACATCTCAAGACCGTGCCACCGGCACCGTCGCGCATGATTCCGCACGTCGCTGTGCCGCCTGCGCTCGACCAGATCATCCTCCGGCTCCTCGAGAAGCAGAAAGAGAAACGCCAGGCCAACACCGCCGAGCTGCGCACGGAGCTGGCGGCGCTGATCTCGGGTGCGGCGATGTCGCGTCCCTTGGCGATGGCTGCGGCCAGCGCGCCGATCCCCGTTGCCCGTCCTGTTCAGCAGGCGCCCATGGCTCCAGCACCGACCGCGCCCGTCGCCCGTCGCCCCAAAGCCGGCATGCCGGTCGGAGTCATCATCCTCATCGTCGGAGTGGTCATCGCCGTCGCTGGCATCGTCGGCGGCCTGGTGTTGTGGAAGTGAAGCACTTTCCGTAGCGGAGCGTGGGAGGTTCGGAACCCTCTCAGCGTTCCGAGCTCAATGGCGCTTCGGTGCCGGGCGGGCGATGGGTGAGAGCGACGCAGTCAAGTCGCTGTCTTGGGTCCGGAGATAAATCGAGCGCTGCCAGGGCTTTTGGCCGTTGAGTGCCAGCTCGACCTTGTAGCTTTCAAAGCCCGGCAGCTTGACGTCGACGGGCGTGCGGCCGCGGGCCACGCCGCCGATGATCACCTGGGCGGCCGGCGGCGTCGACGAGATGTGCAGGCGCGAGGCGGGGCGGCGCAGGTTGAGCGTGAGGTTGCCAGGCGCTTCGACCGTGCGCTTGACTGGCTCATAGCGCTCGCGGGTGAGCTCGATCTGGTGGGTGCCAGCGGAGAGATGGAGGATCTGTGGCGTGCGTCCGGCGGGGCTACCGTCGACGGTGAGGTTCGCGCCGGGCGGTCGGGAGTCGATTCGCACGGTCTCGAGCACGGCGGCCGGAGGTGCGGCCACACGTGGCGGCGGCACCGGCCGTTCAGGCTCGGGCTCGGGCGCAACTGGGGCCGCAGCGACGGGCGCAGGCGCAACGACCGCGACCGGCGTCGGGGCCACGACTGCGGGCGCACGCCGACTGATGATCACATACACCCCTGCGCCACCCACACCGATGCCGATGAGTACACCGAAGGACGCCAGCAGCACGCCGGAGACGCGTCGTCGCTGAGGTCGGGTTGCGACCAGCATCGCCGTGTTGGGCGCCGGGAGCTGGGCCGGGATGGGCGTGGCAGCGTCCGAAATGGCCGTCTGCGAGCCAGTCTTGGCGGCCAGGTTCATGCTGACGTCAGAGAAGGTGGCCGCCCGATCCTGGTGTGGGCCCACCGACTGCTCGAACGACCACTCCACGAAATATTCGAGTGCGCCGTCGGAGACGCCCATGAATGGGTTGGCCGGCAGATTGCCGTCGGCAGTCAGCGCCAACGGGGACGACAGGCTCGACGACGCTGCATCCATCGCCTGCAACGGCATGGTCGCGCCGAGCTCGGTCTTGCTGGTCGAGCTCGACGGCGTGGGCGGCCAAGCCGGCATCGTCTGGGCGGCGGTCGCCGGTGTCACGACCCTGGGCGGAATGCGTGGCACCGACGCCAGCGCGGGCGGAACCGGCGCGATATCGAAGGGAGCAATGGGCGTCGGTGCGGGCGGCGTCACCATTGGCAGCGCAGGCGCAGTGGCCAGTCGCGGTCCGAGTGGCTTCATCGGCGGGCGCACCGGCGGCGGCGGCGGGGCGGCGATAACCGCACGCACCAGCGGCGTCGGCGGCTTTTGCGTTGCTGCGTTGGCCGCGGCCATGAGGTCCACGGTCAGCTGGCTCGGCTCGTCGAGGGCCTTGAACTGCAGCTCCATCCCTGGTGGTCGTCGACGATCGCCGGTATCGAGCTGGGTTCGGACCACCACGCCCTGCCCGTTGATGAGCGGCTGCCCGTCGGAGAGCTGGAGGCTGAAGCGGATCCGCGTCATGGTCGTGCGCGGACTGTCGGTGAAAATGAAGATGCGATCGCCGTTGAGGTGCCGGCAATAGCGCTGCACGAAGGTGTCCAGATCGGGCGCCCGCACAGTCACGCGCAGCATGACCGTACTAGCCGTCACTGGCGTAGACGCCACTTCTGCCATAGCCCCATCGTAGCATTGTTGCCCCGACCCCTGAGAGGTTCCGGACCTCCGACGCTCTGTGTGGGCACAGCCCACACTCCGCTACAGAGTTTTAGAGACCGGCGAGGACGCTTTTTACTTCTTCGATGTCTTTGAGGTAGGGCGGGCTCAGCTCCAAGAAGCGCTGGTACTCACGGCGGGCGCCGTCTTTGTCGCCGCGGATGCGCAGGGCGTCGCCAAGAAGTCGATGCGGCTCGGGCATGCGCTCGACGAGCGCGGAGGCGCGGCGGGCTTCCTCGATGGTGCGGTCGAGGTCTTTCTCGTCGCGCAGTCGCTCGGCGGCGTGCAGCGATGCGGTCGCGTCTTTCCAGGCGCGATATTCGTCGCTACCGAGGAGCGGATCCTCGGGAAGATCGGCTGGCTGCGGCCGATCTTCACCGAGCAGCTCCCGACGGAGATCGAAGGCCCGATAGCGTCCCAGGAGATGAGGCCCTTCGCCGACCCACAGGACCAGATTCGTCGCGTCGGCCACCACCGAATGCGTAGCGATGAGCGCGTCGAGCGCGTTGCGATTGCCGAGGCCAATGGGCTCGCCGCCTGGACCTTTCTTGTCGCGCAAAATCTCCAGCACCCGCCTGGCGTCGATGGGACCCCGATGCCCGCGCACCAGCTCCTCCATGCGGCGATGGCGCGCGCCCGAGGTCATGTACCGTCGGAGGTAGTCGTTCTTGGCGTCGCCGGCAAAGGCCGGAGTGAGGGCGTGGTTGCTGGAAATGGTGATGTCACGCGCGCGGCGGACCTCGGTGCGGGTCGGACTGCGCTCGATGACGGCCGACTCGCCGGTCTTACCGTCGGCGACCAGATAAAAGTCGGGCACCATGACCGGCGTCTTCTTGATGATGGCGACGGCTTCGTCGATCGAATGCGCGTCTTCGAGCACCGTCCGCACCAACAGCTCGACCGGCATGCCGTCGGTGCCCTGGTCGTCGGTGCGGGCGGCGTTGATCGACACGAAGAGGCCCTCGGTGTTGAGGCCGGTGACCACGCCCGACATGCCAATCCACGACACCGACGCAAACGGAATCTTGCCGGTAGGTTTGTAGAACTGGATCGCCTTCTCGCGATCGAAGATCTCCAGGCCCTCGAAGTCGAAGTTGCGACCGACGAAGAGATGCCCACCGACGGTAGCGGGGCCGGCGGCCGCAAACGAGGTGCAGCCGAGCAGCGGCGAGTGCTCCACGCCCTGGGTGATGTCGTGGAGCGCGTGATAAAACAGGATGCGGTGAAAGGCCGGCAGAAAATCGGAGTGCCGATCGACGCCACCCTCGGCAAGGCCGGCGATCTCCAGTTGCTGCGCTGGCGGCACGAACTTTTTCAGGTTGCGATATTTGAGGCGCACGCCGCCACGGATCAGGAACAGCGCGATCTTGGACGGCACGTAGCGCGCCATCTCCGAGAACATGAGGTCTTCCTGCTCGCGCAACACGCGGCTGCCGAGGCGGGACTGCGCATAGCCCATGAGGAACGGCTCGCCCTCGAGGTGCTCTTCCCAGATACCGCGCTCGCGTGAGATCCAGTTGTTGCCGAAGTAGGTCTTGGGACCGCGGACTTCGACTGCCAGCGACGCGACGGCGGCGCGCGCCGAGGCAGGAACGTCGGGCGGCGAGATCGACGTGGCGCGGAGAAAAATGAAGTAGGCGATGGGCAAGACGACGCCCAGCACCAACACGGTCCAGCCGAGGCGGCGCGGCCAGCGTCGTACGCTCCGTCCGCCGCGGCTGCCGAGCATGAGCGAGTCTTTGGCCATCAGATTGGCTGCACAGTAGCACCAGCCGTACGTCGGCGCCCGAGGAGTGCGTCAGCCGCGACGGCCACGAGCGAGAACATGGCCAGTGCGCACAGCGACGACAACAGCCAACCCTGAAACGGCGCTTTGCCGCTGACGATCATCTTGGGCCAGAAATTCTGCGTGATCAGCTCATAGCCGGCCGTCTCCGTGGCCACGCCCACGAACACGAGCGGCAGCATCGTCACCCAGATGTACCGTCGCTGACCGCGGTTGAGGAGCATCCGCGTGGCGGTACAGAGCGCGATACAGGCCAAGAGCTGGTTGCAGATGCCGAGCATGGGCCAGATGGTGGCGATGGAGCCGGTCCATACGAGGTACGTCCAGCCAAAACAGACCAGCGTCGTCGAGACGATGACCCCGGGCAGCCATGACGTCTTGCCAAAGGGGGCATGGACACGGCCGGCGATCTCCTGGACCAGAAAGCGGGCGACGCGGGTGCCGGTATCGACGGTGGTGAGGACGAAGAGCGCCTCGAACATGATGGCGAAGTGGTACCAGTGGGCGATGAGCTGTTTGAAGCCGGGCAGCGACGAGAAAATGCGGCTCATGCCGACGGCTAGCGACACTGCGCCACCCGATCGGCCGGCCAGCCGCTCGCCGATCTGCGACGACAGCTCGGGCAAGTGCTCGGCGGTCATGCCGAGGGCGGCGAATTTGTCGACGGGGACGTTGATCGCGAAGTAGTCGCCCTCGGTCAGCGACGAGGCGGCGATCAAGGCCACGATGCCGACGATGCCCTCCATCAGCATGGCGCCGTAGCCGATCAAGCGCGCGTGGCTCTCTTTGTCGATCATCTTGGGCGTGGTACCCGACGCGATCAGGCCGTGAAAGCCGGAGATGGCGCCGCAGGCGATGGTGATGAACACGAAGGGCCACATACGGCCCGGGACGACCGGTCCACCGTCGACGAAGCGGGAGATGGCGGGCAGCTTGAGCTCGGGATTGACGATGGCGATGCCGAGGATGAGGGCGGCGACGGTGCCGATCTTGAGGTACGACGAGAGATAGTCGCGCGGGCACAACAGCAGCCACACCGGCAAAACCGAGGCACAAAAGCCGTAGGCGCAGATGGCCAGGGTCAGCTTGTGCTCGGAAAATAGAAACAGCTGGCCCAGCGACGAGGCGGCGATCCACTTGCCGGCAGCGACGGCGACAAAGAGCAACAGGACGCCGATGATGGTCGCTTCCTGGATTTTGCCTTTGCGGATGCGGTGGATGTAGAGGCCCATGAGGAGCGCGATGGGGATGGTCATGCCGATGGTGAAGGTGCCCCAGGCGCTCTCGGCGAGCGTGCTGACCACCACCTTGGCCATGGCGGCGATGGCGATGAGCACGATGCCGAGCACCGCGCCGGCCGCGATGACGCCAGCGCGGCGGCCGACTTCGATGCGGACCATTTCAGCGAGCGATTTGCCGTCGTGGCGCATGGATCCGACCAGCATGACGAAGTCGTGGACCGCGCCACCGAGCACGACGCCGATCAAGATCCACAGATAACCCGGCAGCCAGCCAAACTGCGCCGCCAGCGTCGGGCCGACCAGCGGTCCCGCGCCGGTGATGGCCGCGAAGTGATGACCGAACAGCACCCAGCGATTGGTGGCGACATAGTTCTGCCCGTCGGCAAGTCGGTGGGCGGGCGTGACGCGGGCGTCGTCGAGCTGGAGAACTTTCGTCGCCAGAAAGGCGGAGTAATACCGATAGGCGATGGCGACGACACAGAGGGCGCCAAGGAGCAACGGCAGCGCGTGCATGAAAGAGGTGTAACACGGCCAAGACTTGGGTACGCTAGCTGCCCATGCATACCCTCACTCGCTTGATCGTTGCCGTCGCTGTGATGTCTGTCACAGGCGTCGCGTCTGCGCAGTCTCGCCCGCGGCCGAGCCGTCCTGGCCACAAGCTGCGCATCAAGATCGACTCGCAGCCGCAGCAAGCGGCGATCTATATCGACTCCAAGGAGTACGGCATCGAGGGTTACACACCGACGACGCTGAAGCTGCCGAAGGGCAGCTACACCATCATCATGGAGTTGCCTGGCTTCAAGCCCGTGCAGCGGCCGATCAACGTCACCCGCTCGGAGGGCTTCATCTTCACGCTGGAGCGCGCGGCGCGGCCGGCGGTCGTCGAGGTCCGCTCGGTCGCCACCGACTCGGCCACTGGTGGCCAGCTCTTCGTCGACGGCGCCGCCATGGGCACCGTGCCTGGCAAGAGCGAGCTCGCCGCTGGTGCGCACTTGGTCGAGGTCAAGAAGACCGGCTTCAAAGACTTCCGCGAGTCGGTCACCGTCGCTGAAGGCGAGACTCGTACTCTCATGGTGGACCTCGTGGCCGAGGCCAAGAAGGGCTCGATCTTGGTGGTCTCGGACACCGCCGGCGCCGATGTCTACGTCGACGGCACCCGTCGCGACGCCACCCCCGCCCTCATCGGCGATCTCGTCGAAGGCTCGCACACGGTCGAGGTCCGTAAGGACCCGTTGCAGCCCTGGAAGCAAGTGGTGACCGTGGTCGGCAATCAGCAGACCAAGATCGAAGCCAAGCTGGCCGCGCCGGTCCCCGAAGCGCCCAAAGGCGGCTCGTTGCGCATCGTCTGTCAGGTGCCTGGTGCCGAGGTCATTCTCGACGGGGAGCCCAGGGGCCAGGCCAACAGCGAGATCAAAGGTGTCAGCCCCGGCCAGCACATCGTCGAGGTCCGCGCGCAAGGCTTTGCGCCGCAGGTCATCGAGGTCACCGTCACCGCCGGCGAGCAGCGGTTGGCGCGTGTGGAGCTGCAGCAGCAGATGGCGCAGGTTCAGACTGCGCGTCTACGCGTGGTGACGCCGGTGCCCGATGCCGAGGTGTTCATCGACGGTGCTTCGGTCGGCAAGGCGCCCATCGACCGCGACGACCTCGCTCCCGGCAAGCACTTTGTCGTCGTGCAGCGTCGGGGTTATGCCGAGTGGAAGCGCGAGGTCGACCTCAATCCGCAGCAGGCGACCATCCTCACCGTCGAGCTTTCGGCCTCGGGCACGCTCAAGGTCTTGTCCAATGTTCCAGGTGCGCAGGTATTTGTCGACGGACAGTTCCTCGGCAAGACCCCGGCCGTGCTCAACAGCATCCCGGTCGGCGACCATCTCATCGAGGTCAAGTCGCCCGGTTATCTCGACGCCCGCCAGCCGGTCCGCATCGAGGGCGGCGACGAGCGGGTGATGTCGGCGGATCTCACGGCGGTCCGCACCGGCATGTCCTCCGACGAGCAGCGGGCATTGGCGCGCGGTATGAGCAGCTTTTCGGCGGTGACGTTGAATCCGGCGCGCTTCACGCTCGATCTTTCGGGTGGCTTCATCCCGTTCTTTGCTGCGCGGCTCACGGTCGGTGCCTGGCGCAAGGGCAACCTGGGTCTCGATGCCGGCGTGTCGGTCAGTACCATGGGCACGATGACGGTGGCGGGCGCGCACGCCAAATTCCAGTTTTTGAAGGCGGGCCCGGTAGCCATCGGGGCCAACTTGTTCATCGGTGGCGGCGGCGGGCCGGTGGCACGATCCAACTTTACGTTCGAAGTGGGACTACCCATCTCTTTGCTGTTCGGCAACGTGGTGCGCTTCACCGTGCACCCTTACCTACAGGCCTACAGCGATCGCAACTGCCCCGGGCTTGGCGATTATCCGACCAACATGCGTGCCGCCGACGGGACGCCGGGCGGCGACTTCAAGAGCGTCTACGACAGCGAGCGCGACAGCTGCAAAGACAAAGACGGACTGCGCCCCGGAGTGGCCAATGATCTGCCGCGCTTCACCGCCCGTCCGACTCAGCCTTCGGGCCAGGACCCGCGTGATCGCTTCGGCGGCGCACGCCTCATGCTGCGTGCGGCCCTCGAGATCTCGGTACACCAGTTCGTGTCGCTGTTCTTCATCTTCGAGGGCGATCCCGTCGGTCAGCGTCAGGCGTACACCGACAAGTTCACGGGCTATCTGCCCAAGATCGACAACCAGATCTACGGTCAGGCCGGCGTTACCTTCAAGTTCTGAGCTAGTCGACGGGGCAGCGGGCCAGATCAGCTGCCGCGATCCGCCAGATGTCTGGGATGCGGGGCACGAGCCAACGAGGGCCAACGAGCTCGATCTTGGCGTAGTCGCCGTCGCTGCCAGTGGTCATGAGCTTGACGCCGGCCCGGAGAAGACCGACTTTTTCTGGGGCGTGCCCGCGGCTGTCAGCGACGAAGAGTACGACTTCGGCACCACAGTGCCGCACCGGGTTCTTCGACCGGCCCTGGCCGCCTTGCCCAATCGTGCCCAGGTTGCCGAAGCGGGGCGAGCGAAGGCGGACCACCGCGTTGGCTGGGACCCAGCCCTCGAGGATATAGCCGGCGTCGGCGTCGGTGTAGATTCGCACCGAGCGGCCTTTGGTCTCCAGCACATTGACGTCGGTGAGATTCCAGTTGTCGTCGACCCGAAGCTGCGCGACCGCTTCGCCGTCAGCGGTGAGTGACAGCGGGATGTTGCGGCCGGCCGCCAGCATCATCAGCTTACGCGCCACATTGCCGGTGCGGGCGGGTGGCGACACAGAGACGTAGCTGAGCGAAAGATCGACACATCCGACGGTGGCGCGGAGCGGCCGGCTGGTGGTGAGCTTGTCCGGCAACTCGAACAGGCTGACCATCAGCCGACCCACCGGGCCCGGCACGATGCGGAGCGGCTGGGTCAAATCGGTGAACCACTCGTCGAGCTGGACTGGGCGCGTGGGGAAGAGTCGTAGGTCAGCGGCCGGCGCCAGCGCATCGAGCACCACGATGTCGCTATCGATGTGGGCGTGAGCCAGGGCGGTGCCATCGAGCTCGATCCGAAGTGGCGTGCGATCGGCGGTCGGCCTCAGCATCGCGAACGGCTCGCTGCCGGGCCGGGCACCGAGGCGGATGGAGGAATGCACTCCGTCGGCTGCGAGTGTACAGGGGTCTGCATGTGCGGCGCCGGCAAACGCAGCAACGAGTGATACAGCGAAAGACCACGTAGGCATCTCGGCGGACTCTAGAGCAGGCGCTCGGAGTTGCAAATGGAAACATCTACCGCTCGCGCAGGATCTCGGTCGCGATCTCGTCGAGGGCACGGCTCGTCGCTTCGGCGTCGAGCGGCATATGCGTGACGGCGCCAAGTGAGCTGAAACAGCCGCCGTGCGGCAACCGGCCACCGACGGAGATGGCATAGATGGAGACGCCGGTTGGCGGCTTGCAGTCGACGGCGCGATCAGGTCCGATGAGAATGAGGATGCGGCGTCCCTCGGGCATGCCCGCCACGGCGAGCGCGATGGTGGCGGGGCCGAGCTCGGCCGCCTCCTCGGTGCGCATCGTCGGCCGCAGCGACGATAGCCGCTTTCTCAGACTGGCAAGACCACGGGCCAGCTCTGGCCGCGACAGCGACGGCTGGCTCAGAACCAAGATCTGCGTCGGCGCTGCGTGTGCAACCGACACCAGACACAATAACGCGATGCCGACCTTCATCGGCCGTTAGCCTGTTTCTAGCGCCAGCTCCAGCGCCTCGACGCCCTCGGTGACCTCGACGAAGCGCGCCCCCATGCGCGGCCCGGAGGAGTTGGTCCCGTCGTCGACCCACACCACCTCGGCCCGGACCCGGACCCGTCCCGCCGGCAGCTCGAGCTCGAGATCGACGGCGCCATTCGGCTGAAACGGCACCGGCGCACGGACGGACAGCCCGTTACGCGACAGGTTGTGGATGCGCACGTAGAGCGTGTGTCGCCCGTCGTCAATCCAGCAGCGCGCCGACAGCGCAAGCCGCTCGTGCTCGCGCAGGTTCTCTCTGGGCGCAAGGGTGGGCAGCGACGAGGAAACAGCATGCAGACGCAGGGTCATCAAGGCTCCCGGAGGGCGGAAAAGGGGGAGGGTGTGTTGCCGCTCGGATCGAGCGAGGTCACCCAGCTGGCAGGCTTGAGCGTGTCCACGATGAGGTCTCCGTCGGTGTCGATGGTGACGGCGACGCCGCTAAGGACCAGATCGAGCCCCCCCGGGCTCTGAAACGTCGCGTCGAGTATGGTGCCCCAGCCGGTGGTCGCGGCGGCGCACGCGGTGGCAGTTGGGCCGACACAGCCGCTCGCCCCCGTCGCTGCACAGATCAGTGCTTCCACCGCGGCGCAGTCGGTCTTGGCGCCGAAGAGGGTGCCTTTGACGACCTGCGTGGCCAGGTCGTGCGGCTCAGGATCCATCACCGAGGACAAACGCGGTGCGAGCGACAGGGTGTCGAAGGCCTCGCCGAGACGCTCCGGCAGGCCGACAGTGAAGCCGTGGGCCCCGATCGAAAGCGAGCCGTTCTCGAGGCTGAGCGAGACCGGCCAGGTTTCTACCACCGGCAGACCGAGCGCGGCGAGATCGACCTCGGGGGTGAGGGAGGTGGTGGCGTTGATCGAGAGACCCAGTGTCGTCAGTCGATGCCTACCGGCGCTACCGACGACGTCGAGCTCCGAGTGAAGCTGGGCCGAGGCGAACAACTGGTCGACTTCGGCGGCAATGGTGGTGAGCTCCGCGCCGACAGAACCAGGCGTGGTCATTGCCGTGTCCAGCTGGGCGTCGAGAGAGGCGGTGGCAGCAACGGTTCCCGCCCGGCAGCCAGTGCTTCCGAGCGCACCGCGTTTGGCGTTGATCGACGTGGCGAGGGTGCCGGACAGCGACGCGACGATACCGTCGAGGAGGGCCTCGGCGGGTCCAAACGGGCATCGCGTCCAGCGACTGTACGGCAGGGTGCGTGCGCTGCGCTCGGTCATCGGCCAGGTGAGGGCGGTGGTGAGCTGGTAGTGGCCGTCGAGGCGAGGGGATACTGCGGCCAGAGGCAGGGTGATTTGCGTGACGACCCCGGCCGGCAGCTGGGCTCGACCAAGATCGATGCAACGCGAGGCCAAGAGGTGGCCGGCGGTGTCTTCCGCGCGGCCGAGCACGGCATAGCTGCGCGACAGCAACGCTCGAAAGGCGAGCGTTGTCATCGGTCCCGGCCCGGATATTTCGTTGAACGCGGGCGCCACCGTCGGATCTTCGGGCATCTCGGCACAGGTCTTGTCGAGGTAGACGAGGGCGCGCAGGGTCATCAGCGGAGCGGCTGAGGACCAACTGAGACTGACATCGATGCCGACAAAGCCGACGTTGGAGGTGCCGATGCGGTAATCGACGAGGGCACCGTCGACGCTGGCGCGGACGCGGAAGAGGGTCTCCTCGCTGCCAGCGGTGAGCGACACGGACGCCAGGCCACTGCCGTCGGTGCGAGCTCGGTCCGAGGAGAGCGTCGACCCACGCGGATCGTCAAAAATGGCGAAGTGGATGTCCTGGCCTGAGAGCGGTGTATGAGCGACGTCGTCGAGCCGGTAGCGCACGGTCAGCACCGTGACATCGTTGTAGGCGAGACCGACCTGACCAGGGTCAGCCGACCCGAGATCGGAAGTGGCCACGATTTCCAAAACACGCGGCGGGCCGCCATCGCTGGGGCCGGCGGGCATCGAGCTACAGCCGACGGCCAGGCACAGAACGATGACGCCGCCTCGCACCCCCAGACGGTAGCCCCGAGGGCTGCTGGCGTCAACCGAGGCTA
>Ga0123338_10003710_pt1 | contig 13620 bp, 14 predicted proteins | sample grotaG_FD_89793 | JGI IMG/M metagenome (GOLD analysis project Ga0123338, IMG submission 89793) | Glacier valley bacterial and archeal communities from Borup Fiord, Nunavut, Canada, to study Microbial Dark Matter (Phase II) -... | ecosystem: Environmental > Aquatic > Freshwater > Ice > Glacier ... | reverse complement strand
GGGCGCACATGGGCTTGTTGAGGAATCTGCCGCGCCTGCTGAAGCAACGCCGGAAAATACAGGCAAGCGCGCGGGTTGCAAATCCGGCATTCTGTAAGGTGCTGCGACGCTATTCCCTATCGCCTCGCAAGATCGCAAGCTACTGATGATGGAATTTCTTACGGCTGCCGCATCCGGAGCGAACACGATGGTGATTGTTCCGGCATTCAACGAAGAAGGGGCGATTGCCAGCGTCGTGCAATCGATCCACCGCGAAATTCCCGGCGCGCCGGTAGTGGTGATTGACGATTGTTCGGTGGATTCGACGGTGGCGCAGGCGCGGCTGGCGGGCGGCTTGGTGCTGAGTCTGCCTCATCATCTGGGGCTTGGCGGATGCGTGCAAACCGGCTACAAGCTGGCCTATGAGCTGGGGTATGAATTCGTGATCCGCGTGGATGGCGATGGGCAGCACGATGCAAGGTACATCCCGATGATTCTGGAGACGTTGCGTAGTTCGGGCTGCGAGATGGTGATTGGGTCGCGCTTCGTGGAGAAATCGAGCGAGCATACCAGCTCGGCGCGGTCGCTGGGGATCATTTTCTTCCGCGCCGTGTTGAGACCGATTTTAGGGAAACCCGTGCATGACCCGACGTCGGGCTTTGTAGGCGTGAACCGGCGCGCGCTGGCGGTTTTCAGTAAAAGCTTCCCGCTGGAGTATCCAGAAATTGAAACGCTGGTAGTCTTGCAGCGCCGTGCTTTCCGGTTCATTGAAGTGCCGTGCCGCATGCTGCCGCGCCTGACAGGGCGGAGTTCGATTACGGCGCTGAAGAGCGTCTATTACATTGTTCACGTGCTGCTGGGCGTCTTGATCAATGTGTTGAAATACGAAGGTGGCGGCAGACGGATGCCCAGGCCGCAAACGAAGGATTAACGCCGCATTGGAGCGCCTCTTACATTGGACGACCGGCTTGAGCGTCCTGCTGATTCTGCTGGTGCTGGGGTCTGTGCGGCGAGCCCACATTCGAGTGGAATATTCGGTGGCGTGGCTGCTGGCGTCGGTGGCATTGTTGGGAATTTCGCTGAGCCCGATGGGGCTGGAGTACGCGGCGAGTGTGCTGGGGCTGAGTTATGCGCCAGTGGCTTTGGTGCTGATCGCGGGCGCTGTTTTTCTGCTGGTGTTTTTTAGAATCTCAGTGATTATTTCGAAGTTGAAAGACGACAATATTGCGCTGGCGCAGCGCTTGGCGATTCTGGAATTTTATTTGCAGAACGGTAAGGGCCCCAGCCAATGAAGCGGGCGGCCGTGAAGGATCGTAAGGCGGCCAAAGTCATTGTTGCGGAAGTTAAGCCGGGCTTGGGTGCGGCATGGTGGGGCGGGGGTTTCGCGGTGCTTGCGGTTCTGGCAGCCATCTGGGCATACACGCCCGCGCTGCATGGCGAGTTTGTCTTCGACGATTTGCACTTGCCATTTTTACAGCCCGGCGCGATTGCGATTCCGTTTCGCGAGTGGCTGAAGGTGCGGCCGCTGCTGATGTCCACTTACTGGCTGAATTTGCAGACTGGCGGGTTAGAACCGTTTTCGTATCACGTGGTGAATCTGTTGTTTCATCTTGTGGCGGCGGCGCTGTTGTTCCTGGTGGTGCGGAAGATTCTGCAGTTGGCTTCGTTTCCGCGCGCGGGTCAACACGGGGCGGCGGCATTGTGCACGGTGGTGTTTCTGTTGCATCCCCTGCAAACCGAAGCTGTCTCTTATGTGGCGCAACGCGGCGAAAGCATGGGCGCGATTTTCTTCTTCGCTGCGTGGGCGCTGTTCCTGTATCGCAAGCGGGCTGATGTTTCGTGGCCGGTGGCAGCGGGTGTGCTGGCGCTCTACGGAGCGGCAGTGGCTACGAAGGAGCACACCATCACGCTACCCGCCGTGCTGCTGTTGACTGATTTTTTCTTTCATCCGGAAACGCCGGGGCTGAGGGGCATACGGCGGAACTGGCGTTTGTATGCGCCTATCGTTATCTTCGGGGCGCTCGGAAGTATTTTTGTCATCCGGTACATCAGTCGCGACCCGGTGAGCATTGGCTTCAACATGAAGGAGTTCACGTGGTACCAATACTTCTTCACGCAATGCCGCGTGTTCTTTTTTTACGTGGCGCAGTTCTTGTTGCCGATTTGGCAAACGGTGGATCATGATTTCTCGGTCAGCCGTTCGTTGCTGGATCATGGCGCGGTGTTCGCGTTGGTTGCTATCGTGGGGCTGATCGCACTGGCGTGGGTGTTTCGCAAGCGGCATCCGCTAGCCTCATTCGGCTTCCTGTTGTTCGTGTTGATTCTGCTGCCCACCAGTTCCGTGATTCCGATTAAAGACGTGGTGGCGGACCGCCGCTTATATCTGCCTATGGTGGGGCTGTTATTTATCGTGGCGGAAGCTTTGCGGCGCTTCCGCTATAACGCGGTGCTGGCTCTGGCGCTGGTGCCCGCGCTGGCAGGCGCTACGTGGGCGCGCAATCATGTGTGGACGTCGTCCATTAATCTTTGGGAGGATGCGGCTGAAAAATCGCCAAATAAGCAGCGCGTGCAGTTCGGTTTGGCGGTGGCGCAGTTTCGCACGGGGCGTTGCCGGGATGCGGTGGAGAGCTATCGCAAGGCGTCTGAAATTGAGAAACCCGATTACACGGTATTAATGGATTGGTCGCTGGCTTTAGAGTGCGACCATCGGCCGGATGAAGCCGTCGCCAAGATGGAAGCGTCGATTCGCGATAAGCCGACGGCCCAAGCGTGGGCTTCGATGGGCGTGCTGTATGCGCGGCAGAACAAGGTGCCGGAGGCGATGGATGCGCTGATGAAAGCGCAGGTGATGGACCCGACCTATATGGTGACGTACCTCTATCGCGCGCGTATTTTGCAGGCGATGAACCGCATTCCGGAGGCGATTCAGAATGTGAAGGTGATTGTGGAGACGCAGCCGACGGACGAATCCGCGCAGTTGCTGATGCGGCAGTTGCAGGGGCAACTTCACTAGTTTGCGGATCGGGATCAATGCGCTGTATCTGATTCCCGGTGGCGTGGGAGGCACTGAAATTTATCTGCGCAGTCTGTTACAGGCGCTAGCCGAACTCGACGGCGAGAATGAATATCTGATCTGGACGAATCGTGAGACGGGCGAAAGTTTGCCGCCCGCCGGTGCGCGTAATTTCAAAGTGCTGGTAAGCTCGGTGCGCGCGCGCAACAGGCCGGCGCGCATTTTATGGGAACAGACGGGGCTGCCGCTTGCTGCCGCGGCACAGAAGCTGGACGTGCTGTTCAACCCAGGGTTCACCGCGCCCGTGTTCTGCGCATGTCCGCAGGTGACGGTATTTCACGATCTGCAGCATAAGCGGCACCCTGAATATTTTCGCTGGTTCGATCTGCCATTTTGGCGCGCGCTGCTGTTCAGCTCGGTGCACCGGTCAAAGCTGCTGTTGGCGGTATCAGAGGCAACGCGGGAAGACCTGCATCGCTTCTATTCGATACCGAGGGAGAAGGTCCGGGTGGTGCCGCATGGCGTGGATGCCGAGTTCTTCAGGCTGCGTGCGGAGCCGGCGGCATCGCCCTATCTGCTGGCCGTGTCCACTCTGCATCCGCATAAAAATTTGGATGGCTTGCTGACAGCGTTCCGTGAATTTTCGCGGCGGCACCCGGAGTATCGGTTGGTGGTGGCGGGCCTGAAGGGCTTTCATACCGTGGCGCTGGAAGAGCTTCGCGATGCGCTGGGTCTTACGGACGCCGTCACCTTCACCGGCTGGATTCCGCGCGAGGAGTTGTATGCGCTGTTCGCCGGTGCGCGCGCCTTTGTGTATCCTTCCCGCTTTGAAGGTTTTGGCATGCCGATTCTGGAAGCCTTGGCTGCGGGCTTGCCCACCGCCTGCGCGAATGTAGAGCCCATGGCCGGCATTGCGGGCGGCGCCGCGCTGCTGTTTGATCCGGACGATGCGCAGGCGTTGGCGACATGCCTTGAAACGCTCTGCTGCGATGATGCGGAGCGGGAGCGCTTGCGAGTTGCCGGTCCAAAACAAGCGGCGGAATTCAGCTGGCATGCCGCGGCAAAAGCAACACTGGCTGTAATCAAAGAGGCGGCGCGAAAGTGATACGCGTTTGCCTGGATTGCTTCCCTTTTCTGGTGCGCAGCGCCGGCGTGAAGGCATATCTCTTTGAATTGCATAGGCACTTGCTGCGTACTGCGGGCAGCAACCGACTAAGCGCTTTCCCGTTTCTCGATGAAGAATTGGCACTGCACCATGAGGGGTCGCTGCTGGGGCCGTTTGGGACGGCATGGCGATTCGCGCTGGTGCTCTTCGCGAACACGGGCCGCAACCCCGTCCTGGATGTACTGGGCAGCCACTTCGATGTGTTCCATGCCTCAAACCAGGTACGCAATCCGCCGCGCTTTTGCAAGCTCACCACCACCGTTCACGATATGACGGCATGGTCGCATCCGGAATTGCACACGGCTGCAACGGTGGCCAACGATAAGCGTTGGGCGGAACGAACGGTGCGTCGCGCCGATGGCGTGATTACACCAAGCGAGGCCACTCGCGCCGACGCGATCCGCTGGCTGAACCTGCCGCCGGAGCGTGTTCGCGCCATCCATCACGGTGTGGCGGAAACATATTTCCAGGTTCCGGAAAGCGCGATGGCAGCGGCTGGCGAAGCTTACTCGCTGGCCAAGCCTTACATCCTGTTTGTGAGCACCATTGAGCCGCGCAAGAACCTGGACCGCCTGCTGGACGCTTATGAAAAGTTGCCTGTTTCCGTGCGCGAGGAATTCGATCTTGTGATTGCGGGGCCGAGCGGATGGCGCAGTGAACAGACCATGGCCAGACTGGAGGCGAAGCCCGCGGGCATCCGCACTTTGGGTTATGTACCGGAAACACTGCTGCCTGGTTTAACGGCCGGCGCCACAGTGTTCGCGTACCCCTCGCTGTATGAAGGCTTTGGCTTTCCGGTGGCTCAGGCGATGGCGGCGGGCACGGCGGTGCTCACCTCAAATGTGTCTTCGCTGCCGGAGATCACGGCTGGTTCGGCGCGCCTGGTGGATCCGCTCAGCACCACGGAAATCGGCGCGGCGCTTCAAGAGCTTATCACTATGCCCAGTCTGCGGGAGCGGCTGCGAAACTTGGGGCTTGCACGCGCGCAACACTTCCGTTGGGAACGTTGCGCGCGCGAGACATGGGAGTTTTTCGAACACGTATAATGGCTGTAAACATGAAGAAATCAGTCTCTGCCCGGTCTCTCTGCGTTCTTGCCGCGGGTACCCTCGTCGCCTTCTCGCTCGGTTGTGGTTGGAGCACACGGCAATCGAGAAGCAACACGCAAACAGGCGTTTCGGAATCGGGATATCCGGGCGGCGGCGCGGCAGACCCGGGCTCGCCGGCTCTCGAATCGATGCGGCGCGAAGAGAAGAAGGGCATGACCGAACGGGACCAGAAGAAGGAAGCTGGTGGCCCGGGCGCGAAGACGGCGGAGACGCATGCTTCAGGCAAGCCAGCCCCCGAAAAGAAGTAGCTTTAAGAGAATTAACCCGGGTTTCTGTTAAGCTTACGTGCCAGGATGGAGCACGAAACGGTATCCGCCGCCTGCCCTAAGTGTCAATCGCGGCTCTTGCGGCGTTCGCGGCACGATAACTTCATTTCGTTTATGAAATGGCGCTTGAAAAGTCAGCTGCCTTACCGCTGCATGAATTGCGATACGCGTTTTTTTGTACTGGTAAAGCGGGAAGAGGAAGAGTTACTTCCGCACCAGCGACAGTAGCTCGTCACGCGTTTCTTTCTGATTGCGGAACGCGCCCAGCATGGTGCTGGTAACCGTGCTGGAGCTCTGCTTTTCCACGCCGCGCATCATCATGCAGAAATGTTGCGCCTCGCAGATGACGCCGACACCTTGGGGGTCCAGCAGTTCTTGCAGGCATTCGGCCACTTGTTGCGTGAGGCGCTCCTGAATCTGCAAGCGACGCGCGAATACATTCACCAGACGCGGGATCTTACTCAGCCCGATGACCTTATTCTTCGCCAGATAAGCTACATGAATTTTACCGAAGAAAGGCAGCATATGGTGTTCGCACATGCTGAAGAATTCAATGTCGCGCACAATCACCATCTCGTCATATTTCACTTCATAGATGGCGTCATTCACCATGGAGGCGACGTCGGCGCGGTAACCCTCGGTGAGGAATCGCATCGCTTTTTCGACCCGCGCCGGGGTGCGCTCCAAGCCGTTGCGCGAAGGGTCTTCGCCCAGCATCGAAAGCATCTCGCGCACATGCGGCGCAATCTGCCCTTCAGTTTCGCGCGGCTTCATCACCTTGATCTGGGCTTTGTTCTTGTTCATAGGATTAGTTCGAAGATGTTGCGATCTGTTTCACGGATTCGAATCTTACACAGGCGCGGTACACCCGTGGGAAACGCTTCGCGCCAGTGATGTTGCAGACGGAGCGCAATAGCCGTGGCAACGTTCTCCGTGGTGGGAACCAATGTTGCGAACTCCGGCAGATCGAGATTCATGTTTTTCAACTGGTAGGCGGTCAACACGTGTTGAGTCACCAGACTATCGAGTGTTGCGGGACAGACAGCGCGGCCGGAACGCGGGTCCACCGGACCTTCGGCGGTCACAAAGAGTTCATAGTTGTGACCATGGCCGAAGGGGTTGTTGCACTTACCGAACAATCTTGTATTTTCAGCTTCGGAAAACGCCTCGGAGTGCAGACGGTGTGAAGCGGAAAAGTCATATTTGCGTGTTACGTGAATCACTCAGTAGGCTCCCCGAAGTAATCCACATACAGGTCTGACGTTTCCCAAAGCCGAATGGAATGTAAGTGGGCGCTGCCTGTATTCACCGGGGGCGCCAAACGCCGCCAAATTTCAATCGCGATGTTCTCCGCCGTGGGGATGACGCGGTCGAACGGAGGCACTTCGTGGTTTAGGAACCGATGATCGAACGGCTCCAGCACGTGGACATTCAGGATGTCCTTCAGCTCTTTCAGGTCCATCACCATGCCGGTGACCGGGTCCGGCTCGCCGGAAAGCGTCACTTCGACGATGTAGTTATGTCCGTGGCCGTTCGGGTTTGAAGCCCGCCCGAAAAGAGCCAGAGTTTCCGCATCGGTCAACCCGGCGCCGCGTAGGGAATGGGATGCTGAAAACTCTACTTTTCGCGTAATCAGCACGATTGTTTAGATGCTCCCGCCGCTGCGCAAGATACACTCAAAGTATCCGCTCCGCATGAGCCACTTGAAACCCGACCGCATCTTGCAAGGCTTGTTCGCCCTTCTTTTTCTTGGATTCAGCGCACTTCTCTACAATACAATCCACGAACATACCGTGAACGTGGGCGATTCCGCCCCGGCGTTTTCCATCACCTCCGATTCCGGACAGAACATTTCACCTGCCAAGTTCGGCGGCAAGGTTCTGGTGGTGAATTTCTGGGCCACTTGGTGCGCGCCGTGCGTTCAGGAAATTCCGTCGCTAAACTTGCTGCAGACGCGCTTTCGCGACCGCGGCCTGGTGGTTCTGGGCATTAGCGTGGATAAAGATGAAGCGGCGTATAAGCAGTTTGTGAATCGCTTCCGCCTTTCGTTTCTAACGGCGCGCGATCCGGAACAGAAGATCAATAGCGATTATGGCAGTGTGCAGTTTCCGGAGACTTACATTATCAACGCGGAAGGCAAAGTGGTGAACAAGATCATTGGAGAAGCAAACTGGACGGACGATAAAATGGTGAACTATGTCCAGTCTCTCCTGTAAAACCGAACCCCGCGTATCGCTGCCACCGGCGGCCCGCAAGCAATTGGTGGCACTGCTAGGCACCCGCGGGTACCTGGACAATCCGCAGGATTTGAAGTTGTACGAATACGATGGCGGCGTGGACAAAGTGCTGCCCGATCTGGTGGTGTTTCCACGCACGACGGCGGAGGTGTCGGAAATTGCCCGCATCTCGCACGAGTTCGGAATTCCCATGGTGGGGCGCGGCGCGGGTACCGGGTTAAGCGGCGGCGCGATTCCCCGCAACGGCGGCATCCTGGTGGCGTTTGCGCGCATGAACCGCATTCTGGAAATCGATCTCGAAAATGAACGCGCCGTGGTACAGCCGGGGGTGGTCAACCTGGATATCACGCTTGCCGTGCAGGGCAAAAAATACTTCTTCGCGCCCGACCCTTCCAGCCAGCGCGCCTGTACCATCGGCGGCAATGTGGCTGAGAACGCCGGGGGGCCGCATACGCTGGCTTACGGTGTGACGACGAACCATGTGCTGGGTCTGGAATGCGTGCTGCCCGATGGGACGGTGATCGAGACGGGCGGCAATTCGCCCGACATGCCCGGCTACGATCTGACCGGTCTGCTGACTGGCTCTGAAGGCACCATGGCATTGGTGACGCGCATCACCGTGCGGCTGATGCGGCAGATGGAAATGGTGAAGACCGCGCTTGCGATTTACAACTCTGTGGACGATGCCGCGAATACCGTAGCTGAAATTACCGCGCGCGCCATTACCCCAGCGGCTATTGAGATGCTGGACAGCCGCATGATGAACATGGTGGAAGACGCGACTCACGCCGGTTACCCGCGCGATGCCGCAGCCGTGCTGCTGGTGGAAGTGGAAGGGCTGCGGGAAGCCGTGGAGCAGCAGGCGGAGGAAATTCGGCAGGTCTGTCTGGGCTGTGGGGCGCGTGAATTTCGCGTGGCCAAGACGCCCGAAGAGCGCGATCTGCTGTGGAAAGGGCGCAAGAACGCCTTCGGAGCGGTAGGCCGCGTGAGCCCGACTTATTATGTACAGGATGGCGTGGTGCCGCGTTCGGAAATTGCGGGCACGCTGCGCCGCATCGTTGAAATCGCGGAATACACCGGCTTGACCATCGGCAATATTTTTCATGCCGGCGATGGCAACATGCACCCCATCATTCTGTTCGATGCGCGCAAGCCCGGCGAACTGGAGCGTGCCCGCGAAGCCGGGGAACTAATTCTGAAACACTGCATCGATGTAGGCGGTTCCATTACCGGGGAACATGGAGTGGGCATGGAAAAGAACGAGATGATGGCTTCGCTCTTCAGCGCCGACACGCTGGACGCCATCCAGGATTTTAAAGATCTGTTCGACCCCAAGCATCTGCTTAATCCCGGCAAAGTGCTGCCCACCGGCAAAGGCTGCATGGAGATTCGCCAGCGGCCGCTCGGTGCCGGCGGAGCACTTTATTAGATGCCTTTTACCGATTGGCTGCTGGCCGATTTAAGGCTGCCCAAGGGCGTCCATTCAAAAGCCGAACCGGTGCACCCGTGGTGGCGCGTGATGTGCCTGACGGGTGTGGATTATTTCTCCACGTTGGGCTATCAGCCGGGCATTGCGTTTCTGGCCGCTGGAACTTTGTCTCCCATCGCCACGCTGATCCTGGTATTGGTCACGCTTTTTGCGGCATTGCCTGTTTACAAGCGCGTGGCCGCTGCAAGCCCCAACGGTCAGGGAAGTATCGCCATGCTGGAAAAGCTTTTCCCGCAATGGACCGGCAAGCTCTTTGTGCTTTGCCTGCTAGGTTTCGCCACCACGGATTTCATCATCACCATGACGCTTTCCGCCGCCGACGCAGCAGCGCATTTCACCCAGAATCCGTTCACGCCGGATTGGATGAAGAACCAGATGGTCGTGACGCTGGTGCTGCTCGCCATCCTGGGCGCTATCTTTTTGAAAGGCTTTAAAGAAGCCATCGGTGTAGCAGTGGTGCTGGTGGCGGCGTACCTGGCTCTTAACGTGGTGGTGACCGCCGTGGCACTCTATCAAGTGGCCATTCATGCGGATTCCATCCCGCAGTGGGAACACGCGCTGTTCGCTCAACATGGCAACCCGCTGACCATGCTTGGCATTTCTCTGGTGCTCTTTCCGAAGTTGGCGCTGGGGCTTTCCGGCTTCGAAACCGGAGTCGCCGTCATGCCCCTGATTGAGGGCACGGACAAAGACCAGCGCATCCGCAACACACGCAAGCTACTGACAACAGCCGCTGTGATCATGAGTGTTTTTCTGATGGCTACCAGCTTCGCCACCACCCTGCTGATTGCGCCCGAGAAGTTTAAAGATGGCGGCGAGGCGAACGGCCGCGCGCTGGCCTATTTGGCCCACCAATACCTGGGCAACGCCTTCGGCACGGTCTATGACATCAGCACGATTTTGATTTTGGCGTTTGCAGGCGCCTCTGCCATGGCCGGTTTGCTCAACCTGATTCCCCGCTATTTGCCGCGCTTCGGGATGGCTCCGGAATGGGCCAAAGGCGCGCGTCCGCTGGTGCTGGTGTTCATGGGTATGGCGCTGATTGTCACTTTGCTATTCAAAGCAAATGTCGACGCGCAGGGCGGGGCCTATGCCACCGGCGTGTTGGTGCTGATCACTTCCGCCGCTGTGGCCGTCACCATCTCCGTGTGGGCTGAGAAGCGTTTGCGCTGGGTGTATGTCTTCATTGCGGTCGTGTTTATCTACACCACCTTGCTGAACATTTATGAACGGCCCGAAGGCCTGAAGATTTCTTCGGTTTTCATTCTGACCATCGTCGCGGTTTCTATTGTTTCGCGCGCAACGCGCTCTACGGAGTTGCGCATCACCGAAGTGCAATTGGACGACGACGCGAAACAACTGCTTGCCTTGGATGAAGACCAGGTGATTCATCTTGTGGCCCGACGTCCGAGAGCGGAGACGGCCGAAGGTCTTGACCTGGTGGATGTGGAAGTCAGGCGCTTCCATAACCTGAGCCCCGACGAGAGGATCTACGTGTTCCAGATTGTGCGGAGCGACGCGTCCGATTTTACGGAGTGCATGAAAGTAACGGCGGAGTGCCTGGGCAAGCACGTGGTGCTGAAAGCTTCGAGCCCGGTGGTGGCCAATGCCGTTGCGGCGATGCTGATCCATCTGGAGAACACCACCGGCCATGTCCCCCATGCATACTTTAAGTGGACCGAAGGCAACCCGATGGGGAATCTGTTTCAGTTCCTCTTTCTGGGCGAAGGCGATGTTGCACCTATTGCGCATGAGGTGTTGCGACGCGCTGTGAAAGATCCGGCGCGACGACCAGTCATTCATGTGGCCTGACGCGCCGCAGCGCATTGTGCTGCTGATCGGCTTGCCCGGTTCAGGCAAATCGACCTGGGCGGCCGCGCAGGGGTGGAACGCCATATCGTCCGATGCCCTGCGGCTGCTGCTGTCAGACGACATTGCCAATCAGAACATCCATGGTCGTGTCTTCGCGTCCTTACGATATCTGCTGCGCCAGCGCCTGCGCATTGGTTGCGCCGTAAATTGCGTGGACGCCTCGAACCTGACCGCGGCTGAGCGCCGGCCCTATTTCTCCATTGCCCGTTTCCATGGGGCGCGCGTGGACGCGGTCTATTTCGATATTCCTATTACCACTGCGCTGCGCCGGAATCTGGCCCGGCGCCGCCAAGTGCCCGAAGCCGCAATGGCCCTGATGGCGGCGCGGCTGCAACCGCCACAAATGGAAGAAGGCTTCCACTCCATCGAACGCCTATGAAGCTTGCCGCAATGCTTCTCCCATTTCTTTCGTTACTGGCCTGGTCCGCGCCGCCGCGCAATCTCATCATCGATACCGATGCCGGTTCGGACGACCTGATGGCCATAGCATTTCTGCTGGCACGGCCGGATGTGAACATTGAAGCCATCACCATCGTGAACGGTTTGGCGCATGTGCCCGCCGGGGGCGCCAACGTACTTCGATTGCTGGAACTTGCAGGCCGCCCCGCGATACCGGTCTATCTGGGCCGCGCGACGCCGTTGAGCGGCACCAACGAATTTCCCGAAGTGTGGCGCACTATGTCCGACCAGCTACCCCATGTGCAACTCCCTTCCACGCAGAGAACACCAGGCAAACTTCCTGCCGCGGCATATTTGCGTGAACGCCTGGGCAATGCGCGCAAACCGGTTTCCATTCTGGCGCTGGGGCCCTTGACCAACATCGCGGAGGCGCTCGCATCCTTGCCCAACAGCATGCTCGCGCTTGACGATTTGGTGATCATGGGCGGCGCCGTGCGCGTTGCCGGTAACCTGGCCGCGGGCGGTACGCTCTATTCAGACAATCGCACGGCGGAATGGAACATCTATATCGATCCGGAAGCCGCCCGCAAAGTGTTTGAGAGCGTCGAGCGTTGCCGCCTGGTTCCGCTGGATGCTTCGAATTCCGTGCCTATCGATGCGGCGTTCCAGCGCGCGCTGGAGACGACCGCAAAGTCTTCTCTGGGCCGATTGGTAGCCCAGATCGTCGCGTCCAATCGAATCCTGATCGACCAACACGAGTTCTATGCCTGGGACCCGTTGGCGGCGGTTGCCCTGGTGGCGCCGGCGGTGCTCAAGATCAGCTCCGTTCCCCTGACCGTGGCGCTTGACGCTCCCCAGCAAGGCCGCACAATGGAGACCAATTCCGGCCGGCCTCTGCGCGTCGCTCTCTCCGCCGACCCGGCGCTCTTTCGCAAGACTTACCTGGAAGCGTTACGCTAAAGCGGATAGTTACTCCCGGTGGACATGCTCGGCCAGAACGACATCGTGCAGAATGAGGTTCCCGAATCGGAAACTCTGCCCTATCCGGTAGTGGGTATCGGCGCTTCCGCCGGAGGGATTGAAGCTTACATAGACCTTCTTCACAGCTTGCCGGTCGATACCGGAATGGCTTTTGTTCTGGTGCCGCATCTGGCGCCCGATCACAAGAGCCATCTGGTAAAAATTTTGCAAGGGCATACGCGTTTGCCGGTCAGCACTATTGAGAGCGGCACCGTGCCCCAGCCGAACCATATTCATGTATTGCCGCCGAACAGCTTTGTCAGCATCTTGCACGGTACGCTGCACCTTGAAAGCCGCGCGGACAAAGTGAAAGGCACCTTCGCCATCGATTACTTTTTCCGATCGCTGGCTGTCGATCAAAAAAACATGGCCGTGGGCGTGATTCTCTCCGGCATGGATAGCGATGGCGCTTCTGGTTTGAAGGCCATTAAATCCGAAGGCGGCATCGCGCTGGTGCAGGAGCCAGGCAGCGCCCGGCATCCCGACATGCCCCTGAGCTGCATCGCCGCGGACCATGTGGATCTGGTGGCGCCTCCCGCCGGGATCGCAAAGGAGTTGGGGCGCTTGGGCCACGTGTACGCGCATCCTGAATTGCGGCAATGGGAAGAGGGGAAAGCCGCTGCCACGGATCACGAGATTCTGCGCAAGATTTTCCACATGCTCAGAGGGTTCGCCGGCTTGGAATTCGGGCTCTATAAACCGGGAACGGTACACCGCAGAATCTCCCGCCGCCTGCTGGTCACCCAAACGAATTCGTTGCGCGCTTACCTGAAATTGCTACAATCCTCGCCTGGCGAACTGCGCTTGCTTCATGAAGATCTGCTAGTCGGCTTGACGTGCTTCTTTCGCGATCCTCAAATGTATGAGGCGCTAAACTTAACGGTATTCCCGAAGGTTTTCGAACATCGGGCTCCCAACCAGCAAGTCCGTATTTGGGTTGCCGGTTGTTCCACTGGCGAAGAAACGTATTCCATCGTGATGGCTCTGCTGGAATATACATCGGCTAACAATCTGGAACCGGCGATTCAGGTTTTCGGCACCGATGTCAGCAATCGCTCGATTGAGCGCGCG
>Ga0123338_10003709_pt1 | contig 13621 bp, 15 predicted proteins | sample grotaG_FD_89793 | JGI IMG/M metagenome (GOLD analysis project Ga0123338, IMG submission 89793) | Glacier valley bacterial and archeal communities from Borup Fiord, Nunavut, Canada, to study Microbial Dark Matter (Phase II) -... | ecosystem: Environmental > Aquatic > Freshwater > Ice > Glacier ... | reverse complement strand
GTTGGTGGGGGTGGGCTGCGCGCGCAAAGCTCCCTCACCCCGGCCCTCTCCCGAAGGGAAAGGGGGAAGCAAGCAGGTTCAGGGCTTGGGGGAGGAGGGCAGGGTCGCCGAGGGCCAGGGTGCAGCCGTCGCCGTCTGGGTGCAGGGGGCGGCCGTGCCAGTCGGTGACGCTGCCGCCGGCGCCCTCGATGACAGGGACCAGGGCGGCCCAGTCCCAGACCTTCAGGCCGGGTTCGGCGATGACGTCTATGCCGCCGAGGGCGAGCAGGCCGTAGGCGTAGCAGTCGCCGCCCCAGGAGGTGCGGCGGGTGGCGGCTTGCAGGCGGCGCCAAGCGGTGGTTTGGGCGGGGGTGAAGATTTCGGGGGCGGTGCAGGACAGCTCGGCGGTGGCGAGGGTTGGGCAGGGGCGGCAGCCGGCCTGGCCGTGGGCGCCTCGGAAGGTGGTGGGGCGGTTGGCGGCACCGGTCCAGCGTTCGCCGGTGACGGGCTGGTCTATGATGCCGAGGATGGGGGTGGGGCCGTCCATGAGGGCGACCAGGGTGCCGAAGGTGGGGCGTCCGGTGATGAAGGCGCGGGTGCCGTCTATGGGGTCGAGGACCCAGCGGAGGCGGGCGTTGGGGCGGTCGAGGCCGCCTTCCTCGCCGAGGATGCCGTGGTCCGGGAAACGGTTGGCGAGGTAGGTCCGCATGACATCTTCGGCGGCGCGGTCGGCCACTGTGACGGGGGAGTCGTCGCCTTTTGTATCGGCGGCGACACCCCGGCGGTAGTGCGGGAGGATGGCGGCGGCGGCCAGATCGGCGGCGGCATGGGCGGCGGCGATCAGGTCATCCATGGCAGTCTGCCGCCGGCTCTCGGGTCCAGCTCTCCCTTACCGCGTCACGGTGCTGGCGGGTTGGTTGCCTTGCGCGCGGGCGGCGGGGTCGTTGACGGGGCCTTGCGGCTTGGTTGGGCCGCCGGGGTCGTTGGTGGGGGCGCTGGCGGTGGGGGGCAGGTCGCGGACGTTGCCGGGCTGCTGGCCCTGGGTCTGCTGGGCCTGGGACTGGTTCTGGGTGGGAGTGGGCTGGCTGAGCTGCTGACCTGACGCCTGGGGGGTGCCGGTGTTGCCGCTGATGGGGCCTTGCGGCTTGGTGGCGCCGGCTGTTTGCCCCGTGGGCGGCGTGGCGCCGCTGGGGCCGAGGTTGCGGACGTTGCCGGGCTGCTGGTTTCCGGTCTGCTCGGCCTGGGGGCTACCCATGTTGGGGGCTGGGCCGGACAGGGAGGGCTGCGCGTTGGGCTGGGTCATGGAGGGCTGCTGGGTGGAGGTCTGGGCCAGGGCTGGGGTGACGGCCAGGGCGGTGGACAGCAGGGCGGCGGCCAGCAGGGCTGTGGAGAGCGGGCCAGTGGAGAGCGGGCCAGTGGAGAGCGGGGCGGCGGCGGCCAGAGCGGCGGTGCGGGGCATTGGGACGGGGTTCCTGCCTGTGGGGCTGTTCGGGGCGGAGTGGTCCGGCTGGGGCGGCGTTGCGCCGGCCGGTGCGCCCGCTTAAAGCTGCGGGCGCGATGCCCCACCTTACGCGCAAGCCCCCTGCCCGGTTCTCCCGGTTGTTCCGCCGGCCGGCATGACACCCATCATCGTGATCCCGTCGCGGATGGCATCCACGCGGCTGCCGGGCAAGCCGCTGGCGCTGATTGGCGGGCGGGCGATGATCCTGCACGTGCTGGACCGGGCGCGGGAGGCGGATATCGGCCCGGTGGCGGTGGCGTGCGCGGACGAGGAGGTTGCGGCGGCGGTGCGCGCGGACGGCGGCACGGCGGTGATGACGGACCGGTCGCTGCCCAGCGGCTCCGACCGGGTCCATGCGGCGCTGGCGGTGCTGGACCCGCAGGGGCGGCACGATGTCGTGGTGAACTTGCAGGGGGACCAGCCGGCAATGCCCGCGCTGCATTTGCGCGCGGTCATCACGCCCTTGTCCGACCCGGCGGTGGACATTGCGACCTTGGTTGCCGAGGTGACGACCCCGGAGGAGGCGGCGTCGCCGTCCGTGGTGAAGGCGGCGTGCGCGTTCGACCGGGGGCGGGCGGTGTCGCCGGCGCTGTACTTCTCGCGCGCGCCGATCCCGGCAGGGGACGGGCCGCTGTGGCACCATATCGGGGTGTATGCCTACCGCCGGGCGGCGCTGGCGCGGTTCGTGGCGCTGCCGGAGTCTCCGTTGGAGCGGCGGGAGAGCCTGGAGCAGTTGCGGGCGCTGGAGGCGGGAATGCGGATCGCGTGCGCGCGGGTGGACCACGCCTCGTACGGGGTGGACACGCCGGGGGATCTGAAGCGGGCGCGGGCGTTGCTGGAGCGGGCATGAGCAGGATCGCGTTCCAGGGGCTACTTGGGGCCTACTCGCACTTGGCGTGCCGGGTTGCGTATCCGGGGCATGAGCCCCTGCCCTGCCCGTCGTTCGAGGCTGCGATGGCGGCGGTGCGGGAGGGTGCGGCGGAGCTGGCGATGCTGCCGTGCGAGAACAGCCTGGCCGGGCGGGTGCCGGACATGCACGCCTTGTTGCCGGATAGCGGGCTGCACCTGGTGGGCGAGCACTTCCAGCGGGTGGAGCACTGCTTGCTGGGGCCGCCGGGGGCGACGCTTGAGGGGGTACGGCGGGTGCATTCGCACTCGGTGGCGCTGAGCCAGGTGCGGAACGTACTGCGGGAGTTGCGGGCGGAGCCGGTGATCGAGGCGGACACGGCCGGGGCGGCGAAGCTGGTGGCGGAGTGGGGGCAGCCGGCGGATGCGGCGGTGGCGTCGTCGCTGGCAGCGGAGATCTATGGGTTGCAGGTGCTGCGGGCCAACGTGGAGGACGCGGCGCACAACACGACGCGGTTCTATGTGGCGGCGCTGCAGCCGCGGACTCCGGCGGCGGATGCGCCGGACGTGATGACGACGTTCGTCTTCCGGGTGCGCAACGTGCCGGCGGCGCTGTTCAAGGCGCTGGGCGGGTTTGCGACGAACGGCGTGAACATGAGCCGGCTGGAGAGCTACATGCTGGGCGGGCAGTTCACGGCGACGCAGTTCATGTGCGACGTGGACGGGCATCCGGAGCAGCCGGCGTTGCGGCGGGCAATGGAGGAGCTGGGATTCTTCTCGCGGGAAATCAGGGTGTTGGGGGTGTATCCGCGGGCGGTGTTCCGGGGGCGCGGGGCCGGGGCGGATTAGGGGCGGGTAGGTTGCCACAGGCGCTTGAGGTCCAGGACGTGGAAGGCCAGGGCGCCTAGGAGCGGCAGAGAGACCCAGCCCCACCAAGCCCCGGCAAGGCCGGCGCGCATGGCCAGCAGCAGGCACATGCCGGACAGCAGGTTGGGCCATAGAGCGCCGGGGGGCACGCCGCGGCGGCGCTGGCGGAAGAGCAGGGTGAGGGCTGCGCCCTCCAGCGCCATGCCGAGCAGGATGAGGTCCAGGACGCGTCCGCTACGGATCAGGTCGGTCAGGGCAGGACGCCTTGCTTGCGGGCGAAGGCTTCGACGAGGGCGGCAGTCTCGGAAGGGCGTTCCTCGTGCGCCAGGTGGCCGAGGCCGGGGAGGGTCGTGAGTTCGGCACCGGGGACCAGGGCGCGGACCTGGGCGGACTGGGACGGGGGCACGGTGCGGTCGTTGGCGCCGGCGACCAGCAGCAGGGGCGTTTGCAGGCGTGGCAGGTCCGTCAGCAGGGGGCGGAGGTCCCAGTGGGCCATCATCGCCAAGGCGGCAGCGGCGTGGCCGGGGCGGCGGACGACTTCGCCGTAGAGGCGCACGCCTTCGGCGTCGAGGGTGGAGCCGGTGGCGTCCAGGAGGCTGCGGACCATAGCGGGGTTCCGGGCACGCCAGGCGAAAAGCTGTGGCAGGCCGGGCAGGCCGACGATGAGGCGGGCCAGGGGGGAGAACATCTGCCCGGCCGGGCCTTGGAGGGGGATGAAGGCTCCGTTGAGGCTGACGAGGGCGCGGAGGCCGGGCAGGCCGTCCAGCGCCATGCGGGCGAGGATGGCGGCGCCCGCGGAGTGGCCGGCGGCGGCGGCGGGTTTCAGGTTCAGGATGGTCAGGAGGCCGTGCAGGGCGGCGGCCATGCCGGGCAGGGACATGCGGGCGTTGGCGGGGGCCTGGGTGTAGCCGTGGCCGGGCAGGTCTGGGGCGACGACGGTGAAGTGCCGGGCCAGGAGGGGGACCATGCCGCGCCAGGAGTGGGTGGCAGCCCCGGTGCCGTGGGCAAGCAACAGGACAGGGCCGGCGCCGGCAACTTGGACGTGCCAGTCCAGCCCGGCGGCGCGGACGGTGCGGCTGGCGTCGCGGTTGGGCCAGCCGGCGCCGGGGCGGGTCATCGTGGGGTGTTCTCTCGGTTGTTGGAAGAGGGTTAGGTTTTGGTGGTGTGGGTGGTTTTTGGGCGGACGGACAAGACGCCCTCGTCCCGACCGTAAACCGTCTCACGGTTTGACCCCGGAGGGATAGGGAGCAGACCGGCCCTCATCTGCCGATCCGTCCGGCGGCGAGGGAGAGGGTGGCGGGATTGGCATAGGGGAGTGGAAGGTAGCGGGCGGCCAGGGTTTCGGCCAGGCGTTGGGCGGCGGCGGCGGGGCGGGGGGAGGTGTCCACGAGCAGGGTGCCGATGCCGGCGACGCGGATGGCGCGGGCGGCTTGCAGGGCGTCGGCCTCGGCGCGGGCGCGTCCGCCGCGGCCGTCGCGGGCGACGTTGCTGCGGCCGTCGGTCAGCAGCACCAGGGTTGGGGTTCCACCGCGGCGGCGCACGCTGTCTGCCAGGAGCAGGCCGGCGTCGAGGCCGGTGGCCAGGGGCGTGCCGCCGCCGCCGGGCAGGGCGGAGAGGCTTCGCTTGGCGCGGACCAGGGAACGGGTGGGCGGCAGGAGGACTTGCGCGCCGGTGCCGCGGAAGGCCAGGACGGCGACTTGGTCACGGCGGACGTAGCACTCGGCGAGGAGAAGCTCGACGGCGCCCTTGGCTTCGGCGAGGCGGTTGAGGGCGCTGCTGCCGGAGGCGTCCACGACGAAGATCGTCGTGGTCTCGGCGCGCTGGATGTGGCGGGTGACGCGGAAGTCGGTGCGGCGGATTTGCAGGCGTCCCCCGGTTGCGCCGCGGATGCGTTGCCAGGGGGCGGCGGCGCGGAGGGTCTCGATCAGGTTCAGGCGCTCGGCGCCGCGCGGGTCGCCGGCGCGGGTGCCGGCGGGTCGGCCGCGGCGGCCAGGCTGGGGGGCGCCGGAGGTGCCGGACGCGGGGGCGGGCTGGCGGAGGGCGCGGGCTTGAAGAAGGGCGAGCATTCCCTGCGGCATGGCGGCCAAGGAGGCTTGCAGGAGGATGTCTTCGAGGGCGCCGGGGGCTGGGGCTTCGCCGGTATCCGGGGCGGGGGGCGGGTCGGCGCCTTGGCCAGGGTCGGGGTCGGGCTGGGGTTCGGGCGGCGCCGGGTCGGGCTGCGGCTCGTCCTCATCGGGGGCTGCGTCCTGGACGGGCAGCCTGGTCGCTCGTGGGGCCAGGACGAGGCGGCATGCGAGGGTGGCGTCCTCGGTCGAGACCTCGGAGTGGCCGGCCAGGGCGGCGGCGGCACAGGCAGCGCGAAGGGCGAGCAGGGGCGCGCGGACGGAGGCGATGCCTAGGGCGACGGCGACGGCGCACAGGGATTGCAGGGTGGCGTCGGTGGCCTGGACCGCGGGTAGGCGCAAGCGGGCGGCGGCGATGTCGTCCGCGGCGGGCAGGTCGCCCTCCGGCTCACGCGCGCCGACGTCCGATAGTTTCACGTGGAACGCCAGCCGGTCCATGAGGGCGGACGGCGCTTGCTCGTCGTCTGCGGCGCCCTCGTCCAAGACCAGCAGGGAGAGCGTGCCGGCATCCAGAGCGGTGGCGAGCCGGGCTGCGAGGCCGGCCGGGGCGCGCTCGGCCATTGGGAGGAGCAGGACGCCGCTGGCGGCTTCGGCCAGCAGGCCGCGCTCGGCGACGGGGCGCCCGGCGGCCAGGGTGGCGGCGAGGTCCAGGCCGCCGAGGAGGCGGGCGTCGGGGATGTTCAGGGGAACCTTGCGCCAGGGGGTGCCGTCGGGGAGGAGGGCGCGGAGTAGGGCCAGCCAGCGGGTGCGGACGGGGCCGTGGCCGGCGCGGAGGGATGCGCCTGACGTGCCGATGGGGTCCACGGCGAGCAGGGCGGCAGCTTGCACCGCGTCGGCCCAGGGGGTGGGTGGGGCGTCCTGCGGCAGGGGAGGGTTGGGGTTGGGTGGGGTTTGCAGGGGCGTTGGCGCTTCGGTGCGGGCGGGACTTGGGGGTGTGGCGAAGGCTCCCTCACCCCGGCCCTCTCCCGGGGGGAGAGGGAGAAGGCGGGTGCTCATGGGCCGAATTGCTCGGCCATGGCGCGGGTGACGCGGGTGGTGCTGCCAGCTTCGTCCAGCGGGTCACGGCGGAGGCGATGGCGGAGGGCGCTGGGGGCGACGCGGGTGAGGTGGGACGTTTCGACTGCGGTGGCGCCGTCCAGGGCGGCGAGGGCGCGGGCAGCGCGGAGCAGGGTGAGCTCGGCGCGGAGGCCGTCGGTGCCAAGCGCCATGCACAGCCGGGTCGCCTGTTCCAGCACGGCGTCGTCCACCTCGACGCCGGGCAGCAGGGCGCGGGCGGCAGTGATGCGGGCGCGGACTTCGGCGTCGGCTGCGGACCACTCCTGCTGGAAGGCCGGGCGGTCGCGGTCGTAGCTGTCGCGGCGGCGGACGATGGCGATGCGGGAGGGAACATCCTCCGGGGTGCGGACCTCGACGGAAAGGCCGAAGCGGTCCAGCAACTGGGGGCGCAGTTCGCCTTCCTCTGGGTTGCCGCTGCCGACCAGGACGAAGCGGGCGGGGTGGCGGACGCTGAGGCCCTCGCGTTCTACGACGTTCTCGCCGGAGGCTGCGACGTCGATCAGCAGGTCAACGAGGTGGTCCTCCAGGAGGTTCACTTCGTCAATGTAGAGGAAGCCGCGGTTGGCGCGGGCGAGCAGGCCCGGCTCGAACGCCTTTTCGCCGCGGGTCAGGGCGCGTTCCAGGTCCAGGGCGCCGACCACGCGGTCCTCGGTGGCACCGAGCGGCAGATCCACGACGGGGACGGGCATGGTGTGGGCGGCGTGGTCCGGGCGGGCGGCGCAGTCGTCGCACCAGGCGGTGGGCCGGGCGGGGTCGCAGTTGTAGCGGCAGCCCTGGACGGCTTGCATCGGGGGCAAGAGGGCTGCGAGGGCGCGGACGGCGGTGCTCTTGCCCGTGCCGCGGTCGCCGAAGACGAGCACGCCGCCGATGGACGGGTCGGTTGCGGCGATCAGGAGGGCTTGCTTCATCTCGTCCTGGCCGACGATGGCGGCGAAGGGGAAGGCGTCGCGCTGCGGCGCAAGGCGGGCGGGCTGTGTGGTCATGGGTCCGACGATAAACGGATCGGGCGGGCCGCGCCATGCGGCGCATCACCGTTTTGCGACGCGGGAACCCGGACGGGTGCGGAGCGTGAAGCCTGTGTTGCCACGTTATCCGGAGTTGCCATCATGGACTTCAACTTTTCCCTGCCCGTCGTCTTGTCCTTTGTCACTCTGCTGATCGTGGTTGTGGTGGCCGTCTTCCAACTCATGCGCGTCCGCCGCAGCCAGGCCAAGCGGAACGAGCATCCGGGCGGCGTTGCCGGGCCGGAGTAGCACGGGCGCTGAACGCCGGAGGCGGGGGTGGAGCATTTCTTCCGCGGGGTGCAGGGCTTGGGCAACGTGGCGGTCAGCCGCCATGCCCAGGCGCGGATGCTGGAGGACGGGATACACCCGGACGCATTCACCCGGGCGTTGCTGGAGCCGGTGCGGCCTGACGTGCGCGACGGGACCGACGTGCTGTGGCGGGAGCGGGACGGGTTGCGGATCGTGATCCTGACCAACCCGACGCCTGACCTTGGGGCAGTGCTGGTGAAGACGGTTTACCGCGTGGAGCGGCAGGCCGCGGCGCGGCGGGGATAATGCAGGCCGCGGCGCGGCGGGGGTGATGCGGGTCAGGGCCTGCGCTGGGTGACGCTGCTGCTACAACGTCAGCCCGGCCAGGAAATCCTTCAGGGCCGTGTCCGCCTCCGTCACGGCGCGGGTTGCCGCATCGGATTGCATGACGAGGGCAGCGAGGTCGGTTTCCTGCTTCTGCATGCTGGTGAGGTAACGGCGCTGCAACTCGCTGCCGGCGGGGACGGCGGCCAGGTTGCGGCGCAGGCGGTCCTGGTCGGTGACGATGGCGGCTTGGCGCTTGGCCAGGTCCTCGACCACGGCGGTGCGGCGGTCCAGTTCGGTCCGCAGGGCGCCGGCGCGGGTCAGGGCGGCGCGTAGCGGCTGGGACAGGCCGCCTTCCGACGCCAGGGCGGCCAGGCGGGTCAGGGGGGCGTCGGTCAGAACCACGCGCTCGGTGCCGGGGCGTTCCAGCACGACGGGCAGGGTCCAAGTGCGGCCTGCCGGCACGGCTTGGGAGATGCGGTAGTGCGTGGGGGTGGTCGCCACCAAGGCTGGGTTTGGCTCGACCAGGGTCCAGCCGTCGCGCTTGGGGTGTTCGACCAGCACGGTGCGTCCGCTGTCGGCGGGGGTGGTGACTTGGTAGGTCGTGGTGGCGCGCTGGCGGCGGACGAGTTCCAGCACGCCGCGGGCCGCGCGTCCGCCGGTGATGGTGGTGTCGGCGGCAGCAGTGGTCTCGACGCGGACGGGCAGGTCGGCGGCGAAGCTGGCCAGGCGGTCCTCGCCGGGTTGGATGGCGGGCAGCCGGGCGTCGCCGATGTAGGCGGGGCCATCCGACGCGCCCTCATACAAGGTGGCCAGGCCCGGCGGGAGCGCGCCCGGGCTGTCGTTGTTGAGCAGGAGGGCGACGAGGGGGTGGATCGGGTCGGCATCGGCGCGGAACAGGGCCACGCGGCGGCCCGGCACGGGGCGGTCGGCGAGCGGGAGCAGGAGGCTTTGGCCTGACGCCGCGGAGACCTTGGCTTGCAAGCGGAACCGGACCTGGGCGGCGGCCTGCTGCACTTGGGCCGGGGGTGGCGGGGGTGGAGCGGCGTCGGCGCCGGCCATCGCCATGCCTGCCCGTGCTGCGCGCGCGGGCATCGGTGCGGGCGCTGCCGGTCGAGGCACACCCTCCTCTTCTTGCGCCTGGTCCAGCATACGGGCGCGCGCCACCGCGCCGGCGTCCACGGCGGGGGTCAGGCGGTTGGGGACATCCACCGGTGCTTCGGGCCGGTTCGTGAACACGGCTTCATACAGGGGTTGGTGATACAGCACGGGCTGGCCGCTGGTCAGGACGACTTCCACGTCGCGCCAGTCGCGTCCGCTTAGGTTCTCGACGACGGCGTAGGCCTGCAGGCGGGTGGGGCCGTCCTGGCCTTCGACGGGGACGGTCAGGCGGTAGGACGCCTTCCAGACCGGGGCGGAGACGACGTAGCCGAAGCGGACGGTGCGTGGGCCGCCGGCGGACAGGGCCACCTGCAGGGTGCGGCGGTCCTGGACGCGCTGGGCTGCGATGGCTTGCAGCGCCGTGCCGATCTGGCCGCGCAGGGTGTCCGATTGCAGCTCCAGGCCCGGCGTGTCCTCCAGGACCAGGGTTTCCAGGCCGCTTGGGGTGGCGAGGGTCAGGCGGTGCCGGGTCAGGGTGCCGGCGTTGTTGGGCAGCGCGGCCTCGAACGGGGTGACGGCCAGGATGGTGCCGGACACGCCGGAGGCGGGCACGCGGACGGGTTCGCCCACCAGCGCGCCGAGCAGGGCTTGGGGGGAGGCGAAGGCGTCCGGCGGGAACGGCAGGGTGCGGAAGCTCTCGGACAGGGGCTGACGGCCGGGCAGGCGCACCCCGGCCGGGCCGGCGGGGTCGTCCACTTGCAGGGACTTCAGCACGTCGTCCACCTGGTCCAGCGGCACGTCGAGTTGCAGGGTGGCGGCGCCGTCCACCTCGGCGGTGAACAGGAACTGGCCGACCCCGCCGGTGGACAGGGTGACGCGGGTGAGCACGGGTTCCGCTCCCAGGGCTGGTGCGCTGAGCGCGATCATTATGGCGGTCCTTATCAGGGTGGTGCGCATCGTGGCCTCCGGCCGGTTGGCGCGGGCATCCTTCGGCGCGGGGCGTCCGGTCCACAAGCCACGATGTGTTGCATCTTCGCCTGTATGGACGGGTGGGGCGGCGTGCGCCGGCTGGGGACCGGCGCGGAGTGGGCCGCGGTGCTACAGGCTGCCCACGCCCTCGAGGTTCATCTGCGACGGCAGGAAGCGGAAGCCGTCGCCGGCCTTGGCGACATGGCCGACGCCGGGCCAGGGGAAGTGGTAGGCCAGCAGCGGCACCCGGTTGGCGGCGAGCATGTCCAGCATCCGCACCCGGCTCTCGGCGGCCTGCGCCGGGTCGGTATCGAAGGCGAACTGGGTACGCGGGCGTTCCAGCAGCAGGACGGGGTGGTGCGCCAGGTCGCCGATGTAGCATATCTGGGCGTTGCCAGCGTTGACCATGAAGATGGAGTGGCTGACCGTGTGGCCCGGCGCTGCCAGGGCAGTGACGCCGGGCAGGATTTCCTGGCCATCCCGGTAGAACGTCAGGCGGTCCCGGACCGGCAGCAGGTTGCGCCGGGCCTGGGCCAGGAAATTGGCGCGTGCCGGGGAGTTGGCCGGGATCTTCGCGTCGTCCGTCCAGTAGTCGAAGTCGCCCTGGCCGATGAAGTACTGGGCGTTGGGAAAGTTCGGCTTGCCGTCCGCGCCGATCAGGCCGCCGCAGTGGTCTATGTGCGCGTGGCTCATGACCACGGCGTCCACATCGGCCGGGTTGATGCCGGCGGCACGCAGGGCGGGCACGAGCTTGCCGGTCGTGGCGCCGAATAGCGTGTCCCCGCCCATGCCGGTGTCGAACAGCACGACCCGGTCCCCGGTGTTCACGACCAGCACATTCTGCTCCAGCACGGCGTTGCTGGCGGGCAGGAAGTTGTCGCGGAGCTGGCGCGCCATCTCCTCCTTGGTGATGTTGAGGAAGGCGGCATTGGGATCGCCCAAGGGGAGTTGCCCGTCGGTGACGACGGTGCATTCGGCGCTGCCCAGCTTGAAGCGGTAGAAGTAGGGCGCCTGCGGCTGTCCCATCGGGGCCTTGGCCCATGCGGACCCGGGGAGCAGCGCGGCCCCTGCGCCGGCCAGGATCATGCGGCGCGTGGCCGCGGCGTGCATCGGCATGGTTGACGTCCTCCCCTGCGCTGCCAGGCTCTGCCCATGCAGCAGGCGGACCATGCCGCAGTCCGGATGCTGCTTGCAACCGCTGCGAAGGCGCCGCCGCAGCTACCAGACCATCGGCTCCCGCGGGGCGGCGTCGGCACGGTGGGCGCAGATGGTGAGCTGCCACTCCTGCACGGGCATGAAACGTGGGGCCAGGAAGCGGTAGCTGCGGCGCAGCAGCGCCCAGGTGTCCTGCGACCAGGTGAGGCCGCCGCTTTCCCAAGCCGTCAGCAGGCCTTCCCAGGCGCGCAGGCTGCCGTAGAGCCAATCGCGGTGCAGCCGGATCACGCGGCCCCAGCCGTCCAGGTCGCGGAGGACCTCGACCACGGCTGCCGTACACGTTTCCAGCTCGGCGAAGCGGGCGCGCATCTTGTCGTGGGCGATGCCGGCCAGGCGGCGGACACGGGACAGCAGCTCCGTCCCACCGGGGTTGTGGCCCTGGGTGGCGGCTAGGGCGTCCACCCGTGCCAGCATGACGCCGACCCGGCGCAGCAGGCGGTCCCGCAGGGCCTCGACGAAGCCCTGCTCGTGCGCTGCCGCGGCCAGGAGGTTGGCGACGGCGGTGGCGCCGGGCGTGTCGAGTGCTTCGGCTGCGCGGGATGCGGCGGCTTGCAAGCGGGCGTCCAGGGTGGGGTCGGCCATGGCATGCAGCACGGCTTGAGGCTCGGCCGTGGCCCAGGCCGGGGCGGGCACGCTGTCGAAGGCGGCGGCGAGCTGCAGGCGCAAGCGCCCTTCCGCAATGCGGACGTGCGGGGCGCCGGGTTGCCAGGATGCGCCGCCGCCCAGCACCTCCATCGGCAGGGGATCGCTGGGCCGCACCTCCCCTACGAAGTCGAGGGCGCGGGCGACGAGGCCGAGCATCTGCCCGTCGGGGCTGTCAGGCTCGATGGCGAACTCGAGTTGCAGGGAGTGCAGCGGGATGGCGGCGGTGCTGGCGCCCATCGGGAAGATCATCACTGGGGTACCGTCGGCCTCGGCGGGGCGGAAGCTGACCTCGCCGAACTGGGTGAACACCGGATGTTGCAGGACGCAGCGGTCATGGGCCGCGGCAGCCGTCTTCGATGGTGCGGCGGGGGTGGCCATGGCTGCATCCTGCCGCGGTGCGCTTAAGGAATGTTAAGCAAGCTACTCGTCCTCGGATTACTCGCCGTCAGATTCCAGGGCGGCGATCTCGGCGTCGGAGAAGCCGAAGTGGTGGGCGATCTCGTGGATCAGGACGTTGCGGACGAGGCGGAACAGGTCTTCCCCGGCCTCGATCCACTCCAGCAGGATGGGTTCGCGGTAGAGGATGATCAGGTCGGGGGCTTGGCGGGGGCCGGCGGCCTCGGCTTGGCCGAAGGGGATGCCGCGGTAGAGGCCGGTCAGCTCCCAGGCGTTGTCCAGGCCCAGTTCGGCCAGGGTGTCGTCGTCGGCGACTTCCTCGACCAGGATGGAGATGCCGCGGACGTGCTGGCGGAGGGCGGAAGGGATGGCAACGAGGGCGCGGTCGGCCAACTCGGCGATGTCTTCGGGCGCGGGTGGCAGGGTATAGGTCGGCATGAGGCGGGTATCCGCCTGACTCCAGCCAGGAAAGCAACCGAAATGCATCCGCCTATTGACGCCGCTGCGCCGTCCGAGGCTCCCGCCGTTGCTGCCCCTGGCGTTGCTGCCCCTGGCGTTGCTGCCCCTGGCGTTGCTGCCTTGACGGCGGAGGACCGCGCCCGCCTGGGCGAGCTTGCGCCGGGGTGGGGCCTTGCGCCGGGCCGGGACGCGATCGTGCGGGATTTCCGGTTCGCCGGCTTCAGCGCGGCTTGGGGCTTCATGTCGCGCGTCGCCCTGCTGGCAGAGGCGCAGGACCACCATCCCGAGTGGTCCAACACCTACAACCGCGTCACGATCCTGTTGACGACGCACGATGCCGGCGGGCTGTCCCAGCGCGACATGCGGCTGGCGGCGGCGATCAATGCTCTGACAGGGTAGGGCCGCCCGCGGGGCAGCTTGGCGGCGGCAGGCTGCGGACCAGGGCGTCGAGCGTCGTACGGCACAGGGAGGCTTGCATCGCGGCCTCGGCGTCGGCGAAGGCGTCGCCCAACACGGCATGGACGCTGCGGCCGATGACGCAGGCCTGGTCGGGATCGGCGTGCAGCGGGAGGAGCGGGCGGCAACCGCCGGGGTTGACGGCCTGCCAGACGTCGCCGAGGGAGATGTCTTGGGGAGGGCGCGACAACTCGGCGCCGCCGGGGCCACGGCGGACGCGGACCAGGCCGGCGCGTTGCAGCAGGCCGGTGATGCGGCGCACGACCACCGGATTCGTGTTGACGCTTTGGGCCAGGCGCCGGCTGGTGGCCGGCCCGTCCAAGCGGCCGGAGGCCAGCAGCATCAGCAGGTGGATGGCGACGGCGAAGCGCGTTGCGACCATACCCGCTCCAATGCCGGGGTGGCCCAAGGGTTGCAAGCCTGAGGGTTGC
>Ga0123338_10003708_pt1 | contig 13624 bp, 13 predicted proteins | sample grotaG_FD_89793 | JGI IMG/M metagenome (GOLD analysis project Ga0123338, IMG submission 89793) | Glacier valley bacterial and archeal communities from Borup Fiord, Nunavut, Canada, to study Microbial Dark Matter (Phase II) -... | ecosystem: Environmental > Aquatic > Freshwater > Ice > Glacier ... | reverse complement strand
TGACAGATGAAGTTATTTTGGAAAATTTAACTGAGCACCTTCAAACTGTTTATAATGGCAAATCTGATAAACACATGGTTGCGCAATGGATGAAAGAAAAAATAAAACTGTAAAACGTTTTTTCTTGAAAAGAAGGTCTATTCGGATTTTAATCTGGAGCTTTTTGCATGCTCTTATCCTAATTATCTTAACTTTTATTGAATTAAAATTCCCCTTCACAACTGATGAGGAAATGAAAATGATTCAATGGACATCTGGTATAAAACATAAGTTATTAAGGCAGCAAGCCCCCGATACAAATAAATTTTTATTTGTTTGCCTCTCCTGGGATAAAATGATGGTTCCCAAAATTGATAACAATGGTTTTGAGATTGGAAATGAAATTATAACGGATCGCTCTAAACTTGCAAAGTTTCTTCAATTAATTAATAACAATCCCAATAATCATAAATTTTTAATTTTAGATGTTCGTTTTGAAGAAAAATTTAAAACTTTTAAGCAAAACGACGATTCACTAATTAATATAAAATACAAGCAATTAATTTTTAATGATGATTTACTTGAAAACCAATTAGATAAAACAAAAAACTACCTCGTATCTTATCATAAAGATAGCAAGGACAGTTTGATGCTACCTGCATTAAAAGCCAAAACTGGATTATCAGATTATGAAACTACAGACGATGGTACGATTGTAAAATTTGCCGTAGTTCAGGCTGATACAGCTCGTACAACACCCTTACTAATGTACCAGAGTTTATATAAAAAGAAATTCTCAAAGGGAATTTTGTTTGATAGAATGGATGGAAAACCAATTTTTAATTCCTTTATTCTTGATTACAGAATTATTGTGGATCAGAATAATTATAAAAACTTTCATCATGCTTATTTAGGTGAAATGGTTAATTACCCACAAGAGCTATTTGATGAATTAACAAAAAATAGAATAATAATTGTTGGAGATTTTGAGGACAGGGATATTCATCAAACTATATATGGTGATATGCCTGGTTCTATAATTTTGTTAAACGCTTTTTTGGCTTTGGAAAATATGGATAATAAAATCACAATCGGTTTTATTATTTGGTTATTAATAGGTTATTCTTTTGTTTCTTATCAGTGTTTCTCAGATCAAAATTTAGTTAAAAATTTTATTGTTTCGCATTTACCTTTTGGTGAAGAAATAAAATCTGTAGTGGGTGAGTTTTTGGATTATTTATTGATATTCATTGTATTATCAGTCATTTCATATTATTTATTCAATATTCATTTAACAATTTTACTTCTTGCCATTTACATGCAAGTGCTGGATTGGATTATCGGATTTATTAGAAAACGAAGAGAAGAAAAAAGTGCAATAAAAGTTGGAAAGAATCAAATCAGTGAAGAGCCACAAGTATAAGCCAGAAAATACAAGTTTTAAAAACTTTTCTTTAAAAGAAAGATTGGTTAGTTTTTCTTTTGCATTTAAAGGAATAAAATTCTTTTTCACCACCCAACATAATACTTGGATTCATTCCATTTCAACAATTATAGTTGTCGTAATAGGGATTTATCTTAAAATTTCTGCTACTGAATGGTGTTTGATAATTTTCGCAATTGGTTTAGTTTTCGTTTCAGAATTATTCAATTCATCTATCGAACTATTAACAGATTTGGTTTCACCTGAATTTAATCCCAAAGCAGGTTTGGTAAAGGATCTTGCTGCAGCAGCAGTTTTATTATCTGCGATAACAGCTTTTGTTATTGGATTGATAATTTTTTGGCCAAAAATATTTTAAAAGTAAAGTTTTAATTTGGTAAAAACCTTTAATAAATTTCCATAACCTCCCATTCTAACACTTCACCTGAAGGTACTTTTATTTTAACGATTTCACCTGCTTTTTTACCCATTAATTGTTTTCCAATTGGAGAGTCTATTGCAATTTTATTTTTTTTCATGTTTCCTTCACTTGGTGAAACAAGGGTATAATAAGTAGTAGTTCTTTTTATCTTATCCCGAATTTTTATTGAAGATTCTTCAATAATTATTTTAATTATCGGTTTATCAATATCAGTTTTTAGATATTTTTCCTTTTTAGATGTATTTTTCTTTTCGGTTGTGTTAGTTAAAGATTTTTGATCCAAAGGTTCTGAAACAATTGATGAAGATAAATTTTTAACTTCTTCGCCAATTATTTTTCCATTTTCATCCCACTCATTTACCACAAGCATTTCCGTTTCAGTATCTAAAGGATCATTGGGATATTGCATTTCTTTTTTTCTAAATCGATTAGGATAAAATTCCATCCATTTTCCAATTTTTACATCATGATCGTATTTTCCTTCCACTGAAACATTTCCATTTTCATAAAAGGAATAATATGTACCTCGTTTCTTACCATTATGGATAGGAATAATTTCCTTAATTTTTGTGCCAGCAACATCATAATAAGTCATTTCAGAATGTTTGAGCCAACCTTTATTATAATAAAATTTATTTGAAAGAAATCCATTACTCGCATAATGCTCCCATCTATTATGTTTTGAACCTAAGTAATAGGCACCACTATCAAGTATTACATCACCTATTTTTCTATAATAGGGTCCATGTAAAAGTCTCATAGAAGATTTATCAATTTTATTGGCGTTAGCTGTTTTTACAATTATTCCTTTTCGCCTGTCGTACCAAAAAATTTCCTTTAAATATGTGTTAGGTTCAGCATAAACTTTAGCATAACTGAATACTTCGTATTGATCTTGTTGATAAATAATTTTTTTTGTAAATGTTTTTTTTGTTTTTATTCCGAAATGAAGATTTTTTTTCTTTTTTAATTTTTTTATTTCTTTTTCTTCTTTTTTTGCAGCATCAAGTTCTGGAATAACACTCGTTTTAAGGTTTAGAGAATCTTCTTCAAGCAAATCGTCGTCTATTTGAGCAAAAGACGATGAAAAGATTAAACAAAAAATCGGTACTAGAATTTTAAATAGACTATTCATTAAAAAAATAAATTTTACTGTAATAATGCGGCATGTAAAACGCAAAACAAAACTAATTATTGAACGAACAAATAAATATCTTTATTTTTGAGTTCTTAAATTATAAATGAATATTTATTTTATATCATTAGTCTGTTCTTCAAAGTTTTAACTACAAATATTACCAATTTTGGAAAAAGAAGCAAAAATTTATGTTGCAGGTCATAATGGAATGGTGGGATCTGCAATAGTGAGAAGATTAAAATTTGAAGGATATCAAAACTTTATTTTAAAATCATCAAAAGAAATTGATTTACGAAACCAGCAACAGGTACTTGATTTTTTTGAAAAAGAAAAACCCGATTATGTTTTTTTAGCAGCAGCTAGAGTTGGTGGGATACAAGCGAATAATACTTATCGGGCAGATTTTTTATACGAAAATTTGATGATCCAGAATAATGTGATTCATCAATCCTACGTTCACAATGTAAAAAAATTAATGTTTCTTGGGTCATCCTGCATTTATCCGAAACTTGCTCCCCAACCATTGAAGGAAGATTATTTACTAACGGGGACATTAGAATATACAAATGAACCTTATGCAATTGCAAAAATCGCAGGGATAAAAATGTGTGAAAATTATCGAAGCCAATATGGTTGCAATTTTATTTCGGTTATGCCAACTAATTTATACGGCCCTAACGATAATTATGATTTAAATAATTCTCATGTACTTCCAGCATTAATTAGAAAATTTTATGAAGCAAAAACTGAGAACAAACCAGCTGTAGAAATATGGGGTTCTGGATTACCAAGAAGAGAATTTTTACATGTTGACGATCTGGCAGATGCATGCTACCATTTAATGTTGAATTATAATGAGCCAACTTTAATTAATATAGGCTCGGGAGTTGATGTTACAATTAGAGAGTTGGCTGAATTAATAAAAGGAATTGCAAATTATAATGGTGAATTAAAATGGAACACAGATAAACCAGATGGTACGCTACGAAAATTGATGGATGTTTCAAAACTGAATTCGTTTGGTTGGAAATATAAAATTGAATTGGAAGAAGGTTTAAGACGTACTTATAAAGAATATGAAGAAAAAACGTTGCTTGCCTATTAGAAATTAGAGTGATAAAAGGTTTTTGGAAGGGTCTTTTTCGGAAAAGCTTTTTAGGCAACAATTGTCATATTTTGATGGTATTGATTATTCAGAATCTATTGAATGGGTTGTACACCCAGTAAGTGATGATGAAATAAAAATAGGCTTGTTGGAAATGTCCCTAAATTTTTAAAAATTAGATAACCCTGGGCTAAGGAATGAAGGACACAAGAAAATATGAAGCTCCAAGAATATCAATTATAACGCCAATTTTTAATGCTGCTTCTACATTGGAAGCATGTATAGAAAGTGTAATAAATCAAAATTATCTGAACCTTGAGCATTGGTTTATAGATGGATTATCTACAGATGGATCATTAGAGATTATAAAAAAATATGCTGAAGTAAACTCACATATAAAATACATCTCTGAAAAAGATAAAGGGATTTATGATGCAATGAACAAGGGCATAGATCTAGCAGAGGGGGAATGGGTTTATTTTTTGGGGGGGGATGATGAATTGTGTTTCGATATATTTAATAGTATTTCAGAAGCTTTAATTATTAATAAGAAATGCATCGTTTATGGTAATGTGAAAATAAATGATTATATATATAATGGTCATTTTGATAAAATAAAGCTTTCAAAAAGTAATATTTGCCATCAATCAATTTTTACTCACAAATTTGTATTCGATGAGATAGGAAAATTTAATTATGTTGAATTTAAAGTGCTTGCTGACTGGGAGTTTAATATTAAATGCTGGGTAAACGGTATTTGTTTTTTTTATATTGACAAAATTATAGCAATATATTCTGATAAGGGCTTTAGTAATACAATTGCTGTTGAGGGTGGTTTATCAATAATTGAAACTTTTAAATGTAGAATTTATTTCTTTCAAAACTCTGATAAAAAAGATAAAATGGTATTGAAAGACATACTTGTTCATGCAGTTAAAGATTTATATACTTCTATGAAATTTAAACCTTTAATTACCTTGAAAATCATTTATCATTTATTTCTATACAATTTTTTTTTATTATTGAGGTTAAATATTTTAGCATTTTATTCAGTAATTATAAATTTTACTGAAAATCTCTTTAACAATGATAATAGTTGAGCTTTTTGCAGGATTAGGAAATCAATTATTTCAATACTCTGCAGGATTTGCCTTATCTCAAAAACTTAATGTACCTTTAAAATTAAATATTCAAAATTTTAATAAAAGTGACATTTATAAATTTGATTTAGAACCATTCAATATTTCAGCTACCATAGCAACCGACCAGGAAATAAGTAGAGCTGTAGATTTTCCATCAGATATAATTTCAAAAAGTATTTTAAAAATTTCCGAAAAATTAAAACCTAAAATATTAAAAAGATCTATTATTAGAGAAAAGACATTTCATTACGATAATGTATTCAATCAGGCTACAAAAAACTGCTATTTATTCGGTCATTGGCAAAGTGAAAAATATTTTAATGAAAATTCTGATTTATTAAAATATGAATTCTCATTAAAAGATGATTACAAGGATTTAAGACATGATTTATTAAATAAAATTTGCGCTACAATCTCAATAAGCTTAATAATTAGAAGGGGTGATTATTTAAAATACCCAGAGTTAAATTTATATGGCGAAGATTTGACTTATTATTATAATGCGATGGATTACATTAATTCAAAAATCGAAAGTCCTCATTATTTTATTTTTTCAGATGACATTGATTGGGTAAAGCTAAATTTAAAATTAAATAAACCTCATACTTTTGTTTCCGAAACATATCCAGGTGAAGAATATAAAATAAACACGCAACGTCATCAGGATCTGATTTTAATTAGTTATTGCAAGCATCATATTATAACAAACAGTACTTTTGCATGGTGGGGAGCTTGGTTAAGCAAATATTCAAATAAAATTGTTATTGCTCCAAAAAATTGGTTTGCCAAAAGTAAAATATGGTATGACGGCAATATTGCCAATACTGATGATATAATACCAAAATCGTGGATCACATTATGAAAGATAAAATCCATATTGCAACAACAATTGATATAACTTACATTCAACATTTGGGAGTGATGTTGTGCTCCTTATTTGAGAATAATTTAGAAAATAAATTTACAGTTTATGTTTTAGTAGATTTTAAAGATTCAGCTTTAAACAAATTAAAAATAGTTTTTAATAAATATAAACAAGAACTTAAAGTTATCTATATTGATCTTGCCCCACTTAAAAATGTGAAGATAGATGGGCACATTAGCAAAGCAACATATTTCAGATTAATAATGCCTGAATATTTGGTCAAATTCACAGAAAAAATAATTTATCTGGATACTGATATTATTATAAATGATAACTTGATGCCACTATGGCAAACTGATTTAGGAAAATATCCTTTAGCTGCAGTAAATGAAGGAATAAATGAAAGCAAAAATATCTTTTTTAATGCAGGAGTTTTATTAATCGATTTAAGATATTGGATAGAAAATAATATAACTCAAAAGTGCCTTGAATTTGCTACAAATAATCATGAAAAAATAATTTTATGGGATCAGGATGTATTGAATGAGATTTTTAAAGGAAAATGGAAACAGCTAGATCAAAAATGGAATGTAACCTCCAATTTTTTAAATCAAACCTCTAATAAAGTTAATGATTTTTCTCAAATTGGTATTATTCATTTTACAGGTGCTTTAAAACCATGGCATTTTCATTATGAAAATCCATTTAAAGATGAGTATTTCAAATATTTAAAAAAAACGCCTTGGAAAAAATTTCATTTTAAGGAAAATACTCTTTGCCATCATTACAAGCAATTGATAAAAAAAGTTGTTAACAAGCTTACTGGAAAAAAAATCTTTAAAATCTATGTTTGAAACGCCCGTATTGTTTATTGTCTTTAATAGGCTCGATACCGCTAGATATGTTTTTGAGGAGATAAGAAAAATAAAACCAAAATATTTATTTATATCAGCAGATGGACCCAGAGCTGGAAATATTGAAGATGTGTGGAAATGCAAAGAAGTTAGAGAATATGTATTAAATAATATAGATTGGGATTGCAAAGTTAAAACGCTTTTTCATGAGAGAAATTTAGGATGCGGCAAGGGACCCAGTCAAGCTGTCACATGGTTTTTTGACAACATTTCAGAAGGAATAATTTTAGAAGATGACACAGTACCCAACCAAAGCTTTTTCTTTTTTTGCAGAGACCTGTTAGAAATATATAAAGACGATCCTCGAATTATGCATATAGGAGGGAATAACTACTTTAATAATTCTAAGAAATATACATATTACTTTTCAAGATACATTCATCCTCCTCATGGATGGGCTACATGGAAAAGAGCATGGAGTCACTTTGATTTTAATTTAAAAGATCTGGAGATATTCATAAAGAAAAATGAAATCAACAATATTCTTAAAAGACCTAATTTGAGAAAGCTATGGTTAGAATATTATTCTCAGACAAAATATGGGAAAAATGATGTTTGGGATAATCAGTGGCAGTTTTCAATTTGGCAACAGAACGGATATGCTATCATGCCTTACCTAAATCTTGTTAAAAATGTTGGGTATAACGAAAATGCAACACACACTAAAAATCCTTCACATAGATCAAATATTAATGTTACTTATCAAATAAATGAAATGATTCATCCAATAATATTGAACCATAATCCCAAAAACGATGATTATAAAATAGAATATTTATATTTAAATAAGCCTACTTTAAGAGATGAGATAAGTAGAATTTTGCCTAGCTTTATAAAGAAGTTAATAAAACTTTTAAAAAATTAAAATGACATTACTTAATCGAATATCTTACAGAATAAAGAAATATTTTAAAATTATAAAAGTCTCGGAAGAGAAAAAAAAGCTCGTTAAATATTTACCTAAAAATCCAATTATTTTAGAAGCAGGCGCCCATATGGGATTTGATACAATTGAATTTGCAAAACTTTGGAAAGAAGGAAGAGTTTTGGCTTTTGAACCTGTTCCTGATCTATATAAGACCCTTGAAAAAAATACTACTGGTTTTAAAAATATTTCAACCTTTCCATTTGCCTTAGGGAAAGAAAATGAAAAAAGTCGGATTTATATAAGTTCGGGTGCATCGAATGCATCAAGCTCCTTATTAACTCCTAAAGAACATCGAAATACACACCCTGAAATAATATTTGAAAACAGCATAGAAGTAGAGGTAGTTAAACTTGATGACTGGGTTATTAAAAATAATATTGAAAGAATAGATTTTATGTGGCTTGATATGCAAGGTTATGAACTTAATATGCTAAGGTCGGCTACTAATATTTTAAAGACAACATTATTGATCGAAACAGAAGTAAACCTAATAGAAAACTATGAAGGCGCACCTTTATATTCAGAATTAAAGACTTTTTTGGAATCACAAAATTTCGAGGTGTTTGAAGAAAAATTATTTTGGAAAGATTCGGGAAATGTTTTGTTTAAAAAGAGACAATGAATAGTAAACTTCCTATTTCGGCTGTTGTAATAACTTATAACGAAGCTCACCTACTTAAGTCTTGTCTTTCCGTTTTATCATTCTGTAATGAAATAATAACTATTGATTTAGGATCTAATGATAATTCGGTAGATGTATGTGCCCCTTATACAAATAAACAATTATTTCAACCTCTTTCTTTTGCAGTAGAGCCAATAAGAAAGTGGGCTTCAACTTTAACTAAAAACGATTGGATTATGTATATTGATCCTGATGAGGTTCTAAGTCAGGAGCTTTCAATAGAAATAATAAATATTTTAAGCTCTATTGATGAAAAAGTAGGTATGATTACTGTACCGTGGTTGTTTTATTTTAAAAGAAAAGCATTGTCTGGAACATTTTGGGGAATAGATAACATGAATAAAACAATACTAATTAACAGGTGCAAAGTAAAAGTTCCGGTTGGAGTACATCAGGGTTATATATTAAACGAAGGCTTTGAGAATAAAATTATTTCATTAAAAGCAAATAATGTTCTAAAACATTATTGGATGAATAGCTATAAAAAACTGTATCAAAAACATCTTAGACATTTAGAAGTTGAGGGAAAGACAAAATATAATTTAGGCTGGAGGTATAATATTAAAAAACAATACAAAACTTTTTTAACCTCTTTTTATGATTCTTATATCATATATAAAGGTTGGAGAGATGGGTTTATAGGTTTGTTTCTAAGTTTTTTCTTTGCATGGTATAACTTTCAAATTTGGAGCTCTTTAAAAAAATATCAGGGTGATATTGAAAATCAAAAATCTTAAACGGATTATGTACTTACATAGGCAAACAGGTTTAATAGAATCTGTTTCGACATTTTTTAATTATTGGTTTAATAAAGAAAGATTTATTAAATCGATAAATTTTTCTCAGCTATGTGTTTTCATACATCAAGGAGACCAAAAGCTGCAATGTGAGAAAATTAAAGATAAAAATATTCTTGCATTTAATTCCAATCAAAAACGATTTCATATTCAACTGAGAAGAAGAACAAGTGATTTTTTTATTTTCAATCAAATATTTATAAGAAAAGATTATTTCAATTTAATAGAAAAAATTAAAGAAAGTATAAATTTTGATAAAGTAAGATTTATACTTGATGCCGGTGCAAATATTGGTGCAAGTGCCATATATTTTCATTCTTTTTTTCCAAACGCAAAAGTTATTTGTATTGAACCCGAATCAAGTAACTTTTCATTACTGAAGACTAATATTTTATTAAATAATGTTGAAAATATAGTAAAACCATTTCAAATGGCCTTATGGAATAAAAATGAAATGCTAAGTTTAAAAAATGATTTTCGCGACAGGTCTCACCACTCATTTAATGTTTCAAGCGATTTAAATGAGAGTCTTATTAAAATAGAAGGAAATACTGTTAAATATTTTATGGACATAAATGATGTAAAAATAATTGATTTACTTAAAATAGATATTGAAGGTGCAGAAAAATACATTTTTGAAGATTTTAATTATCTTTCTTCATTTTTGCCAATCACCAGATTTATAGCTATAGAAATCCATGAGGAAATTGTTGAAAAGAAGGCGATATTGGAAATTCTAGATAATTTTGGTTTTGAATGCTTAGAGAGTGGTGAATATTATATAGGTAAGAATAAAAAAATGATTTTGTGATTCACTATTAAAAATCCTTAAACAGGAGAACGAAGGTTCAAGAAATAAAGTTATTTCTTATCAAATGTGTAGCAAAAGCAAACCTTATATTTAGAAATTTATATATTTTACTCATTAAAATCTTTGATGAAATATTTAACTAGATCTCATTAAAATACCTTCGCTAAATGACTAGGTATAACATTACCTAACAGTAAAATCTAGAAAACTTTGCTAATGAATTTTTAAATATTGTTAATAAACTAACTTAGTAAGCTTATCAATTCAAAAAAGTATCATTTTTATATCCAATATATAATCAATTTAGAAAATGATTATGTATTGAATATAAATCACTCAATTACCTATTTCTTTTTAAATACAATGGTAATCGGCACTCCTTCAAAATCAAATAATTCTCTTATCCGATTTTCTAAAAAACGCTCGTAAGATTCTTTGATGTATTGTGGCAGGTTACAAAAAAATGCGAACGTCGGTGTTTTAGTTGGTAATTGAGTAATATATTTAATTTTAATGTATTTAGCCTTTATTGCTGGTGGTGGTGTCGCTTCAATGATTGGTAAAAGTTTGGCATTCAATTGTGAAGTAGGTATTCTTTGGCTTCTGTTTTCATAAACTTTTACTGCCTTTTCAATGGTTTGCAAAACCCTTTGTTTTTCAAGCACTGAAGTAAACATAATGGGTGCAAAATCTATTGGAGCAATTTTTTCATTTATAGTTTTTGTAAAAGCGATGGAAGTTTTGGAATCTTTCTCTATTAAATCCCATTTATTTACCATTATTACAATTCCTTTTTTATTTCTGTCGGCTAATGCTATTAAATTTACATCCTGGCTTTCAATACCTCTTTGAGCATCAATCATAATAATGCTTACATCCGATTCTTCCAATGCACGAATAGATCGTAGAACAGAATAAAACTCAATATCGTCATGCACTTTTGATTTTTTTCTAACCCCCGCAGTATCAGTTATTATAAAATCTTTTCCATATAAACTATAACGTGTGTTAATAGCATCTCTGGTAGTACCAGCCATGTCTGTCACAATACTTCTATCTTTGCCTAACAACATATTAAGGTAAGACGATTTACCTGCATTAGGCCGACCAAGGATTGCAATTTTTGGCAAACCTTCTTCAGGGTCTTCAGGTTGTGAATCATCAAAATGTTTTACTACTTCATCTAAAATTTCTCCAGTGCCTGATCCTGTTTGAGATGATACAGGAAAAATCTCGTCATATCCCATTGCATAAAACTCACCTGTCATTTGGGTTTTAAGAGAATCATCTGCTTTGTTTGCTACAACAAATACGGGTTTATTCGTTTTTGACCTGCGCAATACCTGAGCAAACTCTTTATCCAAATCAGTTAAGCCTGCTGTAACGTCGACCATAAATAAAATTACAGTTGCTTCATCAATTGCCAATGATACCTGATTTCTGATAGCTTCTTCATATACATCATCTGAACCAGTTACATAACCACCTGTATCAATTAGCGTAAAATTCTTGCCATTCCAGTCGCCATATCCATAGTGTCTATCCCGGGTTACTCCACTCACATTATCCATTATTGCCTTTCTGCTTTCAGTAAGGCGATTAAAAAAAGTAGATTTACCAACATTGGGTCTTCCTACTATTGCTATTATATTTGCCATATTTTTATTTAATATTGAGTAAAGAGTATTAAGAATTGAGAATTCACTTAATATCTTCACTTAGTCAGTACTTTTTATTAGATATTTATTTATTATTATTATTAAAATTTATTAATTATTCTTAAGAACAAAAATATTAAGGATGTCATTTAAATAAATTGAATTCTTTATATAAGAAATTATTATTGGTTCTTTTAAAACTTATTTACTATAAAAATATTAAATAAACTGTTTTGGGGCTTGCCTGCGGCCGGGCTTTACGTTACAATCTTTTTGTTCGTACCTCACAAAAAGGATTTACACTTCAATCCCTAAGCCAAGAAGAAAATACAAATCAATTTCAAACTGATTAAAAACATAGTTTATTATCAGTTTATCAATATCAGTATATTCATAATTTAAAAAATTGTAATTAAATCAAATTCTTTAGTTATCTTAATTACAATATTTCTCAAAACTCAATTCTTATTACCCATTTATCCCTACTCATTATACCCAAATTGCCTTAATTTATTTTCTCTGCTTCTCCAATCTGGTTCAACTTTTACAAACATTTCTAAAAATACTTTTTTTTGGAAAAATTTTTCCATTTCTTCCCTGGCCATAATTCCAACTTTTTTTAATGCACTACCCTTATCGCCTATTATAATTCCTTTCTGACTTTCGCGCTCAACTAATATTTCAGTTTGAATTACAATAATATCTTCTTTTTCATTAAAACTTATTACAATAACTTCGCAACTGTAAGGGATTTCTTTTTTATAATTTAAAAAAATCTTTTCTCTAATAATTTCTGCAGCAAAAAACTTTTCGGGTTTATCTGTTAAGGCGTCTTTGTCAAAATAAGGAGGATGTACTGGCAGGTATTTTAAAATAATTGGCAATATAAATTCGGTATTAAATTGATTAAGTGCCGAAACAGCCATAATCTCAGATGGATTTATATAGTTTTTCCAATATTCTACTTTTTCATTTACTTCTTCCTGATTAGCAAGGTCAATTTTATTGATTAATAAAAATACTGGCACATTAATATTAGCTAGTTTTTTTAATACATCCTCTTCGTCAAATTTTTCATAAATATCTGTCACAAACAAAATCACATCAGCATCATCTAATGAGGTATGTACAAAACGCATCATTGATTTTTGTAATTCATATTGAGGTTTAATAATTCCAGGTGTGTCGGAATAAATTATTTGAAAATCATCTGCATTAATAATTCCCATTATTCTATGTCGCGTAGTCTGGGCTTTAGAAGTAATTATAGAAAGCCTTTCGCCAACCAAAGCATTCATTAAAGTAGATTTTCCAACATTGGGTTTTCCGATAATGCTTACAAATCCGGCTTTATGAATATTTTCAACGCTCATCTGGAGGGAGATATTTAGAACGACTTAATTAAATTTGATATATTTATTTTTAATTAGAAGTATGGAAATTAAAAATGTTTGCAAAGATAGTTGTTTTTCTCAAATTAATTTTCTTATTTTGCACCACTATATCGCGGGATGGAGCAGTTGGTAGCTCGTTGGGCTCATAACCCAAAGGTCACAGGTTCGAGTCCTGTCCCCGCTACAAAAGAAAAGCCGCTGATTATCAGCGGCTTTTTGCGTTTCTAAGGGCTTGGTCCTTGCTGATTTTCAAGGCGTGGTACAGTAGCGAAAGGCGTGCCGGTGCGCAGTTTTTTGCTATGCAGTAAATTTTGCCAACAGAGAGCTTCGGTTTGCCGGAAGGGCC
>Ga0123338_10003707_pt1 | contig 13636 bp, 16 predicted proteins | sample grotaG_FD_89793 | JGI IMG/M metagenome (GOLD analysis project Ga0123338, IMG submission 89793) | Glacier valley bacterial and archeal communities from Borup Fiord, Nunavut, Canada, to study Microbial Dark Matter (Phase II) -... | ecosystem: Environmental > Aquatic > Freshwater > Ice > Glacier ... | reverse complement strand
TGCGCCTCGGCCTTCGGCGTCGCCGGCGGCTCGGCGATCAGCATGAAATCCTCGACGAGCGTCGTGTTCACGCTCTGCGGCATCAGCGTCATGATGTTGATATAGTCGGGCGAGGCGACGATCACCGTGCCGGGCACGAGCTGATAGGCGAACGTCACCGTCCGCCGCAGCGCGCCCCAGTCCGACCAGTCGACGCCGTCGAGCTTCTCCAGCCGCCCGACGGCCGACCGCGCGTGCGGACCGATCGTGTCGCCGGTCGTCACGCCGTCCTGGAAATACGGGCCGATCGTCGCCGCATGGAGGCGCGTGACGTGATAGCTTTCGAGGAACGCGTCCATGATCAGCTTCCAGTTCGACGCGACGCTGTGGGTGCGGCGGCGGTACAGATACTGGTCGGCGAAGCCGAGCGCGTCGAAGTCGGCGGCGAGCGGGCCCGCGGCGAGCCCGAAATCGTACGTCCGCTCGCGGTCGAGCCCGACCCAGATCAGCCCGCCTGCTTCGCGCGACGGCATCTCGATCAGACCGCGCGTCGCCTTGTCGAGTCCGTCGAAGCTTTCGGGGCGCGGCAGCCCGGTCAGCCGCCCGTCGAGGGCATAGGTCCACGCGTGGTACGGGCAGACGAGGCGCGGCGCGCTGGTCGGTTGATCCGCCTCGACCAGCCGCGTCCCGCGGTGGCGGCAGACGTTGAGGAAGATGCGCAAGTCGCCCTTGCCGTCGCGCGCAAGGAGGAGCGGCACGCCGAACCCGTCGTGCGTCACGCTCATGCGGCGGTCGGGCAGCAGCGCCGACGGGGCGACGACGACCGGCAGCCCGCGCAACGCGGCCTGCTCGGCGGCGAAATGCGCGGGGTCGGTATAGGCGGCAGCGGGGACCCGGCTCGTCGTGCCCGACGCCGCGATACCCGCCGCGCGCGGAATCGCCTCGGCGAGCGCTTGCTGCCCCGGCGTCGGCGAACGGAAGGGAACGTGGACGTCCATCGCATCAGCTTAACGCAAGCGGCAACCGGACGGAAGGGTCGAGCTGTTCATCAGGAATGCCGGTTGCGCTCGATGCTTGCCCGCTGTCCGCGCCTAAGGTAAATTATGGGTATGCGAACGACTCTCGATATCGATGACGACCTGCTTGAACTCGCGCAGGATCACGCTGACCGCCGCCATACGTCGATTGACGTCGCGGTGTCGGCGCTGATTCGCCACGGGTTGATCGCACCGGTCGAGTTCGAACGCAGTCCGATCACCGGCTTTCCGCTGCTGCCGGTACCGCCCGGGGGCGGAAGGACCGTGACGATGGAAATGGTCAAGGCGTTGATGGACGAGGAAGACGAAAAATACTTTCAGTGACCGTCCATCTGCTCGACGCCAACGTCCTGATCGCGCTAATCGATCGCTTACATAGCTTCCACGCCGCCGCCGAACGCTGGTTCGCGGCAAACTGGTCCGGTGGTTGGGCGACATGTCCGCTAACTGAAAACGCGACCGTGCGCATTGTGGGCCACCGTCGCTACGGCAACTATTTTCAGCCGCCGGAGGCAGTCGCGACGCAATTGCGCGATCTCACCCAGCTTCCCGGTCACGAATTCTGGCGGGATGACATCAGCCTGCTCGACCTTGCACGCATCGATCCCATGCGGCTGCGCACCCCGGCGCAGATCACCGACACCTACCTCCTCGCGCTCGCCGTCGCGCACGGCGGGAAGCTCGCGACATTCGACCATCGGCTGGCGACCGACGCGGTGGCGAACGGGGCGGAGGCGCTCCAGCTGATCGCCGCCGACTGATCCGCCGGGGGCGGCAATTAACGCTGTCCTACATGTGAGCCGTCCGGGTAACATCGCGGCCATGATGATCACGGCGCCCCTTTTCGCGATACCGAAATTCCCATTTCGGTTAGACAGGGACGAATTCCACGTTGACGTGGCATCAACTTCATCAACTTCCAAATCGGCTATCGAACCACGGAGGCTCGTTTGACCGCTGCCACCGGCTGGCGCGCCGCCTTGCCCGCGGCGATCCGGCCGTACACCGAACGCGCGCCGGTGGGCGCGTTGCTGCTCGGCATCTCGTCGGGGTTTCCGTTCGCGATGATCGCGGCGACCTTGACGACGCGGCTGGCGGAGGCCGGCATCGATAAAAAGGCGGTGACCGCGTTCAGCCTCGCCTTCCTGCTCTACAATCTCAAATTCCTCTGGGCCCCGCTGATCGACCGCGCGCGTGTGCCGGGACTAGCGGCCGCGATCGGGCGCCGGCGGGCATGGCTGGTAGTGATCGGCGTCGGCGTGATGGCGGCGGTCTGCTGGCTCGGGCTGGCCGATCCGAAAGCCGGGCTCGGCGTCACGGTCGCAGCGACGCTGACGGTCGCCTTCTTCTGGGCGAGCTACGACATCGTCATCGACGCCTTCCGCATCGAGACGCTCTCGACCGAGCAGCTCGGTGTCGGCTCGGGCATGTCGCAGTATGGCTGGCGGATCGGCAACACCGCGGCGGCGGGATTGGCGCTGGTCATCGCCTCGCGCGCCGGCTGGGGCGTCGCCTATATCTCCGCGTCGGTGTTCGCGCTGCCGGCGATCGGCGCGGGCTTCCTGCTCGGCGAACCGGTGCGGCGCGGCGAGGCGGCAGTGCGCGGCTGGGCAGCGGCGGGCGACGCGGTCGTCGCGCCGCTCGCCGACTTCTTCCGCCGCGACGGCGCCTGGCTCGTGCTGCTGTTCGTCCTCGTCCACAAGCTCGGCGACACGCTCGCCAACCTGACGCTGCGGCTGCTGTTCAACGACCTCGGCTTTTCGAAGGACGAGGTCGCGTTCTACGACGTCAGCCTCGGGCTGGTGGCGTTCCTCGTCGGCATCTTCGTCGGCGGGATCGTCTACACCCGGCTCGGTCTACGACGCGCGGTGATGGCCAGCCTGGTGTTGATGGCGGTGTCCAACCTCAGCTTCGCCGCGCTGGCGGCGGCGGGGCACAGCAACCTCGGCATGGCGGGGGCGGTCGGCTTCGAGAATTTCACCAGCGGGATCGGCGGGGTCGCGGTCGTCGCCTATCTGTCGGCGCTGTGCGACCTGCGCTTCACCGCGACGCAGTTCGCCCTGTTGTCGGCGGCGGCATCGGTCCTCGGCCGCTTCGTTCAGGGGACGACGACCGGCGCGCTGGTCGAGGCGGTCGGCTATGTCGATTTCTACCTGTTGACGACGGTCGCGGCGCTGCCGGGCATCCTGATCTATGCGTACATGCTCCGCCGCGGGCTGATCGACGAGGCACCGCGCGTCGCCCAGCGCCCCGCCCCGCGCCCCGCAGGCGTCGCCTCGCCCCGCCCGCGCATATAAGTTACACTGTCACAATTGAGCGGTAGACGCCCGAAATCGGAACGACCGCGGGGGAATGTCGATGGGTTTCGTCAGCAAGCTACCGACGGCGGTCGCGGCGCACCTGCTTGCCGGTGCCCCCCACATCCACCGATCGGGCCAGCTCGACGTCCGGCTGGCAACCTCGGAGGCCGAGATCGCTGCCGCGCAGGCGCTGCGCTACCAGATCTTCTACGACGAGATGGGGGCGACGCCGTCGGCCGCGATGACCGCGAGCCGGCGCGACATAGACAGCTACGACGCGATCTGCGACCACCTCCTCGTCATCGATCACGGCATGCCCGGCGACGGGCCGCACGTCGTCGGCACGTATCGCCTGCTCCGCCAGGTCGTCGCGCAGATGAACCACGGCTTCTACTCGGCGGGCGAATACGACCTGTCGCCGCTGATCGCGCAGTCGGCGGAGGGCGGCCAGCTGCTCGAACTCGGGCGCAGTTGCGTCGCCCCGGCGTATCGCAACAATGCGACGATCACGCTGCTGTGGCGCGGGATCGCGAGCTATCTCCAAACGCATGCGATCGGCCACATGTTCGGCTGCGCTTCGCTCCACGGGGCCGACCCGCGGGTCCACGCCGCCGAGCTGTCGTACCTCTATCACAACCACCTCGCCCCGCCCGAGCTGCGCGCCCGCGCGCTCGCCGAACATTACGTCCCGATGGACTGGATGTCGCCGCTCGCCTACGACGCGCGACTGACGGCGAAGGCGCTGCCGCCGCTGGTCAAGGGCTACTTGCGCGTCGGTGCGATGATCGGCGACGGCGCGTTCGTCGACCCGCAGTTCAACACCGTCGATGTCTTCGTCGTGATGCCGGTCGAACGGATCACCAAGCGCTATGCCGGGCGGTTCGGCGGCGGGGCGAACGACGCGAATTAGGGCGGGTCGCCGTGGTCGACGATCCGGGGTCGTGCCTGCGTGTGCGGGTGCTTGTGCGGGGCTGGTGCGCCGTTCGATTCAGCGCGGGCGGGCGCCAAGTTCGTTAAGTTGTTCATTGGCTTAGGTCGGCGACTGCCCGTTGGCGGCAAGGACCTCACCAGCCAGATGGAGCGAGCCGGTGATCAGGATCACCGGCGGGCGGGTACGGTCGGCCCCCTTGGCGATCGCCGCGAGCGCGTCCGCGACCGATGCGGCGGTGACGCCCGGCAGCCCGGTGTCCTTCGCGCGCGCGACGATCGTCTCGCCGGGGTGCGATGCGTGGCCGGGGATCGGCACGGCATAGACCGCCGTCGCGCGGCCGGCGAATGGCTTGAGGAACCCGCCCGCGTCCTTGGTCTCGAGCATGCCGACGACGAGGTAGAATGGGCGTTCGGCGAGCGGATGCCCGCGGAACGCATCGGCGATCACGCGCCCCGCCGACGGGTTGTGCCCGCCGTCGAGCCACGCCTCGCTCCCCGCCGGCAGCGTCGCCACCAGCGGTCCGCGCTCGAGCCGCTGCAGCCGCGCCGGCCATTCGGCCCAGCCCATCGCCGCCCGCAACGCACTTTCGGGGACCGGCAACGCATTCTGGTGGCGAAGCATCGCCACCGCCAGCGCGGCGTTGTCGAGCTGATGCGCCCCCGTCAGGCGGGGTAGCGGCAGGGTCAGCTTGCCGTCGACGTCGCGGTAATGCAGCGCGCCCTCATACAGCGCCGCGTCCCAGTCGTCGCCGCGGATGCGGAGCTTTGCCCCCGCCAGCCCCGCGACCTCGGCGATCCGCGCGGTGACGGTCTTGGGATAGCGCGACAGCAGCAGCGGCACTCCGGGCTTGGCGATCCCGGCCTTCTCGCCAGCGATGTCGAGGATAGAGTTGCCCAGCCATTGCTGGTGGTCGAGCCCGAGCGCGGCGATGCCGGTAACCACCGACGCGACGACATTGGTCGCGTCGAGCCGCCCGCCCATGCCGACTTCGATCACCGCCGCGTCGGCCGGACTCCGGGCGAAGGCGAGGAAGGCGACCGCGGTTGTCAGCTCGAAGAAGGTGATCGGGGCCGAGCCGTTGGTATCGAGGACGTCGCGCAGTGTCGTGATCAGCGTCGCGTCGTCGATGATTGATCCGGCGACGCGGATGCGCTCGTTGAAGCGGACGAGATGCGGCGAGGTGTAGACGTGGACCCGCCGCCCCGACGCCTCGAGTCCGGCGCGAAGGAAGGCGACCGTCGACCCCTTGCCGTTGGTCCCGGCGACATGGAACACCGGCGGCAGCTTCGAATGCGGGTTGCCCAGCCGGACGAGCAACCGCTCGAGCCGCCCGAGCGCGAGGTCGATCGTCGCCGGATGAAGCTTGAACGCCGCCGCGAGCAGCGCATCGAGCACCGGATTGTCGGACCGTGCCGCTTCCATCCCGCCCCCCGGCCCGAAGTTCACGCCGCGGGTATGACGAGCGGCGCGACGCGGGGGCGCGTCAGCAGCCCGATCAGCCGGGCGAGCGTCGCCTTGAGGTCCTTCCGGTGGACGACCATGTCGAGCATGCCGTGGTCGAGCAGGTATTCGGCACGCTGGAAGCCTTCGGGCAGCTTCTCGCGGATCGTCTGCTCGATGACCCGCTGGCCGGCGAAGCCGATCAGCGCGCCTGGTTCGGCGATCTGGATGTCGCCGAGCATTGCATAGCTCGCAGTGACGCCGCCGGTCGTCGGGTCGGTCATCACGACGATGTACGGCAGCCCGGCCTCGCGCAATTCGGCGATCGCAACGGTAGTGCGCGGCATCTGCATCAGGCTGAGGATCCCCTCCTGCATCCGCGCACCGCCGGCGGCGGTGAAGATCACGAACGGGCACTTCGCCTTGACCGCCGCGAGCGCCCCCGACAAAAATGCCTCGCCGACGCCCAGTCCCATCGATCCGCCCATGAAGGCGAAGTTCTGCACCGCGACGACCGCAGCCTCGCCGCCGATCATGCCTGTGGCGACGACCATCGCCTCGGGCTCGCCAGTGTTCGCCCGCGCGGTCTTCAGCCGGTCGACGTAGCGTTTCTGGTCGCGGAACTTGAGCGGGTCCTCGGGGACCTTGGGCACGTCGAGCCGCTTATAGTCGCCGTCGAAGATCTGGTGGAAGCGCGTCGGCGGGTCGATCCGCTCGTGGTGACCGCAGCGCGGGCAGACGCCGAGCGTCTCCTCGAAGTCCTTGACGTACAGCATCGTCCCGCACTTGGCACACTTGCGCCACAGGTTCTCGGGTGTCTCCCGGCGGCTGAGCATCGCGGTCAGCCGCGGGCGGATTCGCGTCAGCCAACTCATGCGGCGTTCCTCACGCGTGCCGTTCGCACCGCATCGGCAAGCCCGCGAACGAACGCCTCGACCTGTTCGGGCAGGTCATTGGCGCGAAGCTCGGCAGCAGCGCCGATCAGCGACACCAGTGCTGAGCCGACGACGACGCCGTCGGCGTGGATGCCGACGGCAGCGGCCTGGGCCGGGGTCTTGATGCCGAATCCGACCGCGACCGGCAGCCGGGTCGCCGCCTTCAACTGCGCAACCGCGCTGGCGATGTCGGCGTCGGCAGCGGACGTAGTGCCGGTGACCCCTGCAACCGCGACGTAATACAGGAAACCCGATGCCCCCGACAGGACGGCAGGCAGCCGTCGTGCGTCGGTCGTCGGCGTCGCCAGCCGGACATTGTGCAGCCCGTGACCGCGCAAAAGCGGTGCGAGTTCGGCGTCCTCCTCGGGCGGCAGGTCGACCACGATCGTGCCGTCGAGGCCGGCGGCGGCGGCATCCGCGGCGAACGCCTCGACGCCGTATGCGAGGATCGGGTTGAAGTAGCCCATCAGGATGAGTGGCGTCGTGTCGTTGGTGGCGCGGAACGCGCGGACCATCGCGAGCACCGCGCGGAGCGTCGTCCCGCTATTCAGGCTGCGGATGTTACCCGCCTGGATCGCCGGCCCGTCGGCCATCGGGTCGGTGAACGGCATGCCGAGCTCGATGATGTCAGCCCCGCCAGCAACCAGCGCGGTGAGAATGCTCGGCCCGCGCGCGAGATCGGGGTCGCCCGCGGTAACGAAGGTGACGAGCGCGGCGCGGTCCTCGGCGGCGCACGCAGCGAAGCTGCGACCGAGGCGATCGAGAGACACTCGATCGCTCACATCGCGGTCCCGAGCGCTTCGGCGACGGTGAAGATGTCCTTGTCGCCGCGCCCGCACAGATTCGCGACGACGATCGTGTCGCGGCTCATGCCCGGCGCGAACCGCCGGATGGCCGCGAGCGCGTGGGCGGGTTCGAGCGCGGGGATGATCCCCTCTAGGCGACACAGCTGCTGGAACGCCTCGAGCGCTTCAGTGTCGGTCGCCGACTGGTATTCGACGCGTCCGATCGAATGCAGCCACGCATGTTCGGGGCCGATGCCTGGATAGTCGAGCCCCGCCGAGATCGAATGCGCCTCGGTGATCTGACCGTCGGCGTCCTGCAACAGCATGGTTTTATTGCCGTGGAGCACGCCCGGCACGCCGCCAGCGAGGCTCGCGGCATGCTCGCTCGTGTTGAGCCCATGGCCCGACGCCTCGACCCCGATCATGCGGACGTCGTCATCGAGGAACGGATGGAACAGACCGATCGCATTCGACCCACCGCCGATCGCAGCGCACAGCACATCCGGCAGCCGGCCCTCGGCCTCGACGATCTGTTCGCGCGTTTCCTTGCCGATGACCGACTGGAAGTCGCGGACGAGCTCGGGATACGGGTGCGGGCCGGCGGCGGTGCCGATGATGTAGAAAGTGTCGTGGACGTTCGCGACCCAGTCCCTGAGCGCCTCGTTCATCGCGTCCTTCAGCGTCCTCGACCCCGACTCGACGCTCCGCACCTCGGCACCGAGAAGCTTCATGCGGAACACGTTCGGTGCCTGCCGGGCGATGTCGCGGGCCCCCATATAAATCGTACACGGCAGCCCGGCGCGCGCGGCGACGGTCGCGGTGGCGACCCCGTGCTGTCCGGCCCCGGTCTCGGCGATGATCCGCGTCTTGCCCATGCGCTGGGCGAGCAGCATCTGCCCGATGCAGTTGTTGATCTTGTGTGCGCCGGTGTGATTGAGTTCGTCGCGCTTAAAGTAGATCTTCGCCCCGCCGAGTGCGTGCGTCAGCCGCTCGGCGAAATAGAGCGGCGAGGGCCGGCCGACATAATGCTTGAGCAGGTAATCGAACTCGGCGTCGAATGCCGGGTCTGCCTGCGCGGCGCGGTACGCGACCTCGAGTTCGAGGATCAGCGGCATCAGTGTCTCGGCGACATAGCGTCCGCCGAACGCCCCGAAATGGCCACGCGCGTCGGGGCCGCTCCGCAGGCTCGGGCGTGGGATGACCGCAGTTGCCATCAAGCGGCTCGTGCCGCGGCGATGAACGCCTTGATCTTCGTCACCGATTTCACTCCAGGCTCATCCTCGACCCCCGACGACACGTCGACCAGCGGGGGCTGCGCGGCTCGCACCGCCTCCGCCACCGACCCGGCATCGAGTCCCCCCGACAGGCCCCAGCATGCGCGGCCGACGCGGTCGAGCAGCCGCCAGTCGAAGCGCAGGCCGTTACCGCCCGGCAAGGCGGCTCCCCTAGGCGCTTTGGCATCGAACAGCAATCGGTCGGCGACACCACCAAAGGCCGCGATCGCCGCGTCGATGTCGTCGCGAGTGGCGACACCAATCCCGCGCCAGACGGGCTTGTCGTAGCGACGTCGGACCTCGGCAACGCGCGCCGGAGATTCGCTGCCGTGAAGCTGAAGCATGTCGAGCGCTGATGTGGTCCGGTCGAGCAACGCGTCATCAGGATCGACGAAGACGCCGACGCGGGCGACGTGCGACGGGACCCGGCTCGCCAGCGCCGCCGCACGTTCGGGGGCGACGTCGCGGGGCGAAGGCGCAAAGAAGACGAAGCCGACATGACTCGCACCCGCGCCGATCGCGGCATCGACCGCTTCGGGCGTCGACAGCCCGCAGATCTTGATGCCGAGGCTCATAGCGTTGCGGCGATCGCGGCGGCGGCGGCGGCCGGATCGGCGGCGTCGGTAATGGGCCGCCCGACGACAAGGATCGATGCACCGGCGTCGCGCGCCGCCCGCGGCGTCATCACCCTTTTCTGGTCGCCTCGCTCGCCGCCGTCGGGGCGCAGCCCCGGCACGGCGATGATCGCCTCGGGCCACGCCGCTCGGTGTTGCGCGACCTCGGCCCCCGAACAGACGATGCCCTGCAACCCGGAAGCGTGCGCCATTCCGGTTAAACGGGTAACCTGATCGGTTACACGCGCCGACGTGCCGATGGCCGAGAGATCGGCATCGTCGAAACTCGTCAGGACCGTGACGGCGATGATCGCGGTCGCGGGGTCGATCGCCGCGCGCGCCGCCTGCATCGCCTTCAGGCCGATGGTAGCGTGGAGGTTGACGATCGCGACCTTTAGTGGTGCCAGCGATGCCATGGCCCCGGCGACGGTATTGCCGATGTCGTGTAGCTTGATATCGAGGAAGATCGGCAGGCCGTATCCCTGCATCCGCCGGACGCCGTCGGGTCCGTGCGCCATGAAGAACTGCAGGCCCAGCTTCAAGCCGCCGACGTGGGGCACGACAGCGCGCGCGAGCGCCCCGGCAGCGGCGAGGTCGCTCGTGTCGATGGCGACGTAGATCCGGTTCGCGCTCACGCGGCGGGGGTGAAGCTCGTTGGCGGCACGACGATGGGCGGCGCGACGCGCGGCCCGGTCGCCTGTGCCTCGTCGAGCAGCCGTTCGACCCGCGCCGTTCGCCGCCGCCATGTCGACCGCGAGGCGATATGGACAAGCAGCATCGGCAGCCAGCCGACAAGTATGGAAATCAGGACGATAATCGGGAGGAAGATCAACACCTTCGACCCGTCGGGGAGGTCGATCGGCACGCGCACCCAGTTGTTGAATGCGAACAGCACGAACAACGCGAACAATGCGCCGAAGACGATCAGCTTGAGAGCCTTCATTGCCGCGCCCCCGTCAAAGCTCGCCGTCGACGGCGTCAATGCCCTCGTCGGCCAGCGCGGCGATCAGGGCGGTCGCGGTCGTATCGAGCGTCTCGCGGTTGACGCTGCGGAGGACGAAGTTGGCACCCGTTTTGCCTTCGCGCCAGAACGGATAGCTGCCGATCTGAATGCCGTCGTGTGCTTTTTCAACGTTCGCAAGGAGTTCGGCAACGCGACTTTCGTAGGTCCACGCCGCGATCGTCCGCGTCAGGACCGGGAGTCCTCCCGGAAGCTGGCCATCGAGCGAGGCGAGCATCGACCGGGTGATCGCGGGGACGCCGGCCATGATGAAGACGTTGCCGATCCGGATTCCCGGCGCTTGCGTCCTGGGATTTGCAATCAATTCAGCACCTTCGGGCACGCGCGCCATGCGCAGGCGGGTGTCGGTGATCTTGTCGCCGTAGTAGCCGGTCAGGAGTGCGACGGCCTGGGGGTGGTGGACGACGCCGACGCCGAGGGCGGCGGCGATCGCGTCGACGGTGATGTCGTCGTGGGTCGGTCCGATGCCGCCGGTGGTGAAAAGATAGTCGTGCGCGGCGCGAAGTGGATTAACCGCATCGGCGATTGCCGCCATGTCGTCGGGCACGACCCGGACCTCGCGCAACCGAATCCCCTGGACCCCGAGCCATTTCGCCAGATAGGCGGTATTCGCGTCCTGCGTTCGCCCCGACAGGATTTCGTCGCCGATGACGACGAGGGCTGCGGTATAGATCCGGTCGGGGGCGGGAGCGGGGGCCATGACGCGGTTTAACCGAGCGCGGGCATGGTGTCGACCGCGCGGGCGGTGGTTGCCACGTCGCACCCGGCGGCTTACCTTGATCCCCATGAATTACGCCGCCACCGCCACAGCGACGCTCGACCCCGCCGACGAGCCATCCACCGCGATCAAGCTCCACGGCGCCGACGGTTTCGCCGGCATGCGCGCCGCCGGGCAGCTCGCCGCGCGCGTACTCGACATGCTCGTCGCGCATGTCGTCCCCGAAGCGGTGACCGCCGACCTCGACCGGCTGGTCCACGAATTCGTCATGGGCGCAGGCCACGTCCCGGCGACGATCTTCTATCGCGGCTATGCCCATGCGTCGTGCATCAGCGTCAACCACGTCGTCTGCCACGGCATTCCCGGGGCCAAGCGGCTCAAGGACGGCGACATCGTCAACATCGACGTCACCGTCGTCGTCGACGGCTGGCACGGCGACACCAGCCGGATGTACCTCGTCGGCGACGTGCCAATCAAGGCGCGGCGGCTGGTCGACATCACCTGGGAATGCCTCGAGCGCGGCATCGCGGCCGCCCGGCCGGGCGCGACCTTCGGCGATATCGGCTTTGCGATTCAATCGTTTGCCGAGGCGCAGCGGTGTTCGGTAGTCCGCGACTTCTGCGGCCACGGGGTGGGTCGGGTATTCCACGACGCGCCGAACGTCGTCCACGTCGGGCGTCCGGGCAAGGGTCCGGTGCTGCGCCCCGGCATGTTCTTCACGATCGAGCCGATGATCAATCTCGGCCGGCCCGAGGTCAAATTGCTCGACGACGGCTGGACGGCGGTAACGCGCGACCGCTCGCTGTCGGCGCAGTTCGAACATTCGGTCGGCATCACCGAGACCGGGTGCGAGATCTTCACGTCGAGCCCCGCCGGGCTGAGCCATCCCCCCTACGCCGCCTGAGACCGAGTCGGCGGGGCACCGCGAACGACTGCGGGCGCGGCTGCTCGAGGGCGGCGGCGACGCCTTCCTCGATTATGAACTCCTTGAATATATTCTAGGACTGGCGATTCCGCGGCGCGATACCAAGCCGCTGGCGAAGCGGTTGCTCAACGAATTCGGCTCATTTCCGGCGGTCCTTGCGGCGTCGCCGGCGGAACTGTCGCGGGTCGAGGGTCTGTCGTCGGGCGCGGCGGCGGCGATGAAATTCGTCGAGGCGGCGTCGTTGCGGTCGCTCCGCGCCGCAGCGCTCGACCGCCCGGTGCTCGCCGGCTGGCAGGCATTGACCGATTATCTCCACGCGGCGATGGCGCATCGCGTAACCGAAGAGTTCCGCGTGATTTTCCTCAACAATCGCAACATCCTGATCCGCGACGAGGCGATGGGTAGCGGCACCGTCAACGCCGCCCCGGTCTATCCGCGCGAGATCGTCAAGCGTGCGCTCGAACTCGGGGCGTCGGGATTGATCCTCGTACATAATCACCCGAGCGGTGATCCCAGTCCGAGCCGAGACGACATCGCGATGACCAAAGCGGTTATCGAGGCGGGGCGGCACCTCGGCCTGTCGGTCCATGATCACGTCGTCATCGGCAAGACCGGCCATGCCAGTTTGCGGGCGCTGGGCCTGCTTTAGAGGCCCGCACCGCGCCCCGCACCATTTCGCGCACGAAGCATACGACCGGGCACAATCCGGGACACGACTTCGCGCACAAAAAAACGGGCGGCGCTGATGCGCCGCCCGTCGTGTCCGATCGATCGATTCTTACTGCGGCGGTGCCGGGGTCACCGGGGTTGCCAGCGGGGTCATGGTGTCGCCCGTCGTCCCCATCGGCGCCGTCGCCGGGGCACCCATCGGCGCAGCACCCGGAGCCATCGGCATCGCCGCGTTGGCCGAGCCCGAATCCGACATCGTATTCGGCGAACCACCCATCGGCATCGCGGTCGAGCCGGCGGATGCCTGCTGCAGCGACTTTTCGTTCAGGGCCTTGGTCGCCGCCGAGCCGCTCGACGCGTGCGCCTTGCGATGGGTCGGGGCTGCGGTTGCCGACGATGCCACCGCGAATGCGGCGATCGTCGCGAGAATCAGCTTCGTCGTCATCGTATCTCTCCTTGGTCGAGGCCCCGTGGGGCCGTCCCCGTTCGCAGCGTCAACGTGCGGGACGGGGAACGGTTGCCGATTACTGCGGCGTCGTCGACGTGCTGTTGGTCGACGTCGTGCCCGGCGTCATCGTCCCTTCGGTCGTGGTCGTCGAATGCGACGTCTTGCCGTGGCGTGACCGCGACGACTTCGTCGTCGTGCTGGTCGAGCCGCTCGCCGGTGCCGACATCGTGTCGGTCGTCGTCGCCGTCGTTCCCATCGGATCCGTCGCCGCGACCGGCGGGGTGTTCAATACCGGCGACCCCATCGTCGTCGGCGGGGTCGTCGTTGTCGACGTCGTCGAGCTCGTCGTGCCCGGTGCTGTCATCTGAGCAGCGGCGGCAGTTCCGGCGAGGGCGGCGGCGGCAAGTACGATCATCATCTTCATGGCATTATTTCCTTTGCAATGAGGGTTAGCGCGGCGGTGGATTGGTGCTCGGCGTGGTCGGCGTCGTGCCGCTCGTCGTCGGCATCGTGCCCGTCGTTCCGGTCACGCCCGGATTGGTCGTCGCCCCCGGCGCGAG
>Ga0123338_10003705_pt1 | contig 13638 bp, 14 predicted proteins | sample grotaG_FD_89793 | JGI IMG/M metagenome (GOLD analysis project Ga0123338, IMG submission 89793) | Glacier valley bacterial and archeal communities from Borup Fiord, Nunavut, Canada, to study Microbial Dark Matter (Phase II) -... | ecosystem: Environmental > Aquatic > Freshwater > Ice > Glacier ... | reverse complement strand
GATGGTCGAGGCGTGCCACACCGGCGGGTTGACGATTCCTGCCGTCAGGTCCGGGCCGCGGGTATGGGCGTCGGCGCGCCCGGCGTGGACGAGGCGGGTGTTGGGACCGGGCGGCGGTGCGCTCAAGCCGCCCCCGTCACCACCGGCGCATTCGCCGACGCGCCCCATTCGCTCCAGCTGCCGTCGTACAGCGCGACGTCCTTCGCGCCGAGCAGCGTCGCGCCGAACGCAACGACCGCGGCGGTGATGCCGCTGCCGCAGGTGGTGACGAGCGGCTTGTCGAGGTCGACGCCGGCGGCAGCGAAAGCGGCCTTGAGCTCCGCCCCCTTCTTCCACGTGCCGTCGGGGTTGAACAGGTCGGTCTGCGGCAGGTTCTTCGATCCCGGCATGTGGCCGCCGCGCAAGGCGGGGTTCGGCTCGGGCTCGGTTCCGGCGAAGCGGCCCGCCGCGCGCGCGTCGACGACCTGCTCGGCCTTGCTCCGCAGGTTGTCCGTCATCTGCGCCATCGTGCGAACGGGCTTGGTGTCGGCCCACACGGTGAAGTGGCGGTGACGGACGACGGGCTTGCCCGACTCGAGCGCGCGGCCCTCGGCCTGCCATTTGGCAAACCCGCCGTCGAGCAGCGCGACCTCGTGCGCGCCGAACACCGTCAGCATCCACCACGCGCGCGCCGCCGAATGGAGCGGCGAATTGTCGTAGACCACGATCCGGCTGCCGTCGCCCAACCCCAGCGCCTGCATCCGGCTGGCGAACTTCTCGGGCGGCGGCAGCATGTTGGGCAGCGGGCTCGTCGCGTCGACCAGCTCGTCGAGGTCGATGAACACCGCGCCCGGGATATGCGCCGCCTCGAACTCCGCGCGCGGATTGCGCTCCGTCCCGGCCATGAACAGCGTCGCGTCGATCACGCGCAGGTCGTTCGCGCCCAGCTCGGCTGCCAGCCATTCGGTCGTCACCAGCGGGGTCATGCGTCGCTCTCCCAAGTTCTGCCAGCGTGATAGCGGCGGCACCGCCCCTTGTCAGTGCCGGAAATACGGCTAACCCTTTCGTGCATGACCGATTACACGCCGTCCGCGCTCGGCCGCACCAGCGCGCTGCCTGCCAGCCCCGACGCCGCCGTGCTCGACTATCCGCCGAACCCGCGGCCGGGAGCCGACTATCTCGTGCGCTTCGCCGTGCCCGAGTTCACTTCGCTGTGTCCGGTCACCGGCCAGCCGGATTTCGCCCACCTCGTCATCGACTATGTTCCGGCCGAACGCATCGTCGAATCGAAGTCGTTGAAGCTGTTCCTCGGCAGCTTTCGCAACCACGCCGCGTTTCACGAGGACTGCACCGTCGGCATCGGCCAGCGGCTGGTCGCCGAAATGGCACCCAAGTGGCTGCGCATCGGCGGCTACTGGTATCCGCGCGGCGGCATCCCGATCGACGTCTTCTGGCAGTCGGGGCCGGTGCCGGCGGGCGTGTGGATTCCCGACCAGGGCGTGCCGCCGTACCGCGGGCGCGGCTGACGCGCCGAACTTGGCGGCCCACAAGTTTTTCCTGCTGGCACCACTTGCCCGGCGGCCTATCTGCCGCGACGCAACAGGAGAACACGCATGTCGAAGGTCGCGATCGTCTACCACTCGGGCTACGGCCATACCGCGCGGCAGGCCGAGGCCGTCGCCCAGGGCGCGCGCGACGGCGGCGGCGAGGTGACGCTGCTCAAGGTCGACGAGCTGACCGACATGGACGCACCCGGCTGGGCGGCGCTCGACGCGGCCGACGCGATCGTGTTCGGCAGCCCGACCTACATGGGCAGCTACTCCGCCCCGTTCGCCACGTTCAAGGACGCGACGTCGAAGCGCTGGATGACCAGCGCGTGGGCCGACAAGATCGCCGCCGGCTTCACCAATTCGGGCGCGCAGAACGGCGACAAGGGCAACACGCTGATCGGGTTCGTCACCCTCGCGATGCAGCACGCCATGGTCTGGGTCGGGCAGGACCTGTTGCCGGGCGACAACTCGAGCAACGGCTCGCCCGACGACCTCAACCGGATGGGCGTCGCGCTCGGCGCGGCGTCACAGGCCAACGTGGACGCCGGCCCCGACGTCGCCCCGCCGCCGTCGGACCTGCGCACCGCCGAACACTTCGGCAAGCGGGTGGCCACCATCACGGCGCGGTTCGCCAAAGCCTAAGCCAGTCCAAGCACCTTGTGCGTCTGCAGCCCCAGTCGCCAGCGCGGATGGTCGAGGCAATAGGCGACCGCCGCCTGCGTATTGGCGGCGACGTCCGGTCCATCCATCGGCTGCAGAAAGAAATGGGTGAAGCGCAGCCGCTCGAAACGATCGGGCGGCGCGAGCGGCTGCGGGAAGACGAGCTTCAACTCGTCGCCCGCCGTCAGCACCAGCGGCGCGGCGGCCTTGGGGCTGACGCAGATCCAGTCCAGCCCCGGCGGCGCTGCTTGCGTACCGTTGGTCTCCACCGCCACCGCGAAGCCGTGGCCATGCAGCGCATCGATCAGCTCAGCGTCGAGCTGGAGCAGCGGCTCGCCTCCGGTACAGATGACGAGGCGATGGTCGGGCTCCGGCCCCCACGCGAGCGCGACCGCCGCGGCGAGGCTCCCCGCGTCGGCGAATTTGCCCCCGCCCGGGCCGTCGACGCCGACGAAATCGGTGTCGCAGAAGGTGCAAACCGCCGCCGCACGGTCGGCCTCGCGCCCGCTCCACAGGTTGCACCCGGCAAAGCGCAGGAACACCGCACGCCGCCCCGTCTGCGCGCCCTCCCCCTGCAGCGTGACGTACAGTTCCTTGACCGCGTAGGCGGTCCGACGAACGGCGACGGCGTTGGTCACAGCGCCGGGTCCGGCACTCCCGCCTCCGCGAACCCCTTCGCGCGTAGCCGGCACGAGTCGCATTCGCCGCAGGGCCGACCGGCGGGAGTGGGGTCGTAGCAGCTCCACGTGTCCACCAGGTCGACGCCGAGGATGCCCGCCTCGCGGACGATGTCGGCCTTGGTCATGGTCTTGAGCGGCGCGTGGACCGTAAAGCCACCGTCACGCGTCGCAACGTTCGCCAGCGCCTCGAACGCGGCGATGAATGCCGGGCGGCAGTCGGGGTAGCCCGAATAGTCGAGCGCGTTGACGCCGATGAAGATGTCCTTCGCGCCCGCCGCCTCGGCCCAGCCGAGCGCGACCGACAGGAAGATGGTGTTGCGGGCGGGCACGTAGGTGACGGGAATGCCCGGTCCGACGCCGTCTTTCGGCACGGCGATGTCGTCGGTCAGCGCCGACCCGCCGAAGGCGCGCAGGTCGAGCGGCAGCACGATATGCCGCTCGACGCCGATCGCGGCGGCCACCCGCGCGGCGTGGTCGAGCTCGATCCGGTGCCGCTGGTTGTAGTCGATCGTCAGCGCCAGCAGGCGGAACCGCTGCGCCTTCGCGACCGCCGCGACGGTCGTCGAGTCGAGCCCGCCCGACAGGAGGACGACGGCGAGGGGCGGGTCGAGGAGCAGGTCGGGGGACGCGATCACCGGGCGGTGGTTAGGCGGCGTGCCGTGCCGCCGCAAGCCGCGGCAGGGTCACGCGCTCGGCCGCAGCGTGCTCGCATGCCGCGGGTACGGCGCCTGGGCCGGCGTGCGGTCGAGCTGGCGCGCCAGCGTGCAGGCGAAGCCATGATTGACGTCGCGGTGGTGCGCCTCGTCGGCGCGGATCACGGCGACGACGTCGCGCAGCGTCGCGTCCGCCGGCAGGTGCCAGTAGTGCCGGGCGATCGCGGGGGCGGCGATGTTCGGCGCCCGCCCCTCGTCGATCTCGCGCAGGTACAACGTGTAGCTGAGGACCGCCTCCTCCTCGAAATAGCCGACGAGCCGGTGCGCCGTTCGCGCCGACACGAGATACAGCCCGAAGAAGCCGATATAGAACAGCGCCTGGACCAGCTGGATCAGCAGCCGCTCGACATAGGTCGGCTTCGCCACCTCGATGAACGTCATCAGGTGCATCCGCTCGTTCTCGGCCTCCTCCATCAGCGTTCGGATCCAGCCGTTGTCATCGGCCATGGTCCGCAGGCAACGGAGGTGGGTGAGCGTCGCCCCGACCATGCCGGGAACGGCGGCCACGGTTTCGAGCACGACCGCGCGGTGCCCGTACCGCTTGGCGAAGAAGGTGTCTGCGCTGAAGCGGAGCAGCTTGGTCAGGCCGAGGGCGACGTGGTCCGCGACCGACGTCGCGGCGAAATGCACCGCCGGCTGCGCGTCGCGTTCGGCGTTCAGCCCGGCGTCGTCGGGGACCAGGATCGTGTTGGCCATAGCATCTTCCTCGGCGGACCGTGCCGCCCCGGGTTCATCTAGGCGGTCGGCGCGTCGAGGACAAAGCCCCGCGCGCAAAAGGCGCAGTCGACGGTGATCCGGCCGTCGTCGCCGGCCATCTCGCGCTGCTCGTCGGCGGGAAACTGGCCGATGACACCGGCGATGTGGGAATGCGTGCAGCGGCAGCCGCGTGTGGGCACCGGCCCGGGCGACACGCGCACCGTTTCATCGTGAAACAGCCGCCACAGCAGCTCCTCCTCGCTCAGCGACAGGTCGGTCAGCTCGGCATCGGTCATCGTCGAGGCGAGCGCGAGGACGTGGCTCCAGTCGGGGTGCATGTCGGCGACGCTCAGCCGCTCGCCGCCGATCTCGGCACGCGCGAGGTGCTGGACCAGCAACCCGCCGCCGACCCAACCCCGCGATTTGTCCCAGTGGACGGCGATCTTGAGCAGGGTCGGCAGCTGCTCGGACTGGAAGAAATAGAGCTCGGCAGCTTCGGCGAGCGACGCGCCCTCGAGCGGAACGATGCCCTGATAGCGCTCGCTACCCACCGTCGGGTCGAGGGTGATCGCGAGATAACCGTTACCGAACACGCTGGCGAGATCGGTCGCCGCGGGCACCGCGTCGTGGCGTAGATAACCGCGCAGCGACCCGGCACGGTAGTCGCACACCATCAGGTCGACCGGGCCGCCCTTCGCCTGCGCCTGAAGCGTCAGCTGGCCGCCATCATCCTGCAGCGTCGCGCCAAGGAGGGTCGTCAGCACCAGCGCCTGCCCGAGCACCGTCGCCAGCGGCGCAGGGTAGTCGTGCGCGGCGAGGACTGCGTTGAGCGCGGCATCGAGTCGGACGATGCGGCCGCGGACATTGCGGTCGGCGACGGAGAAACCGAGGACGCGATCGGCGACCGGGGCGACGCCTTCGAGGACGGGAGCGGAAACGGTCATCGCGTCAATATAGGGTGCGCCAGCGCGGCGTCACCCGATCCGCCCGAGGCACCACAGCAGGATCGCCTTCTGGACGTGGAGCCGGTTCTCGGCCTCGTCCCACACCGCCGACTGCGGCCCGTCGATCACTTGCGCCGTGACCTCTTCGCCGCGGTGTGCGGGCAGGCAGTGGAGGAAGACCGCATGCGGTGCGGCAGCCGCCATCAGCGCGCCCGAAACCTGAAACTTGGCCATCGCTGCGAGCTTGTCGCGCGGCGGGACCTCGCCCATCGACACCCACGTGTCGGTCGCGACGACGTCGGCCCCTTCCACTGCGGCGAGCGGATCGTGGAGCACGTCGATGTTGCCGCCGCGCGCCTCGGCGGTCGCGACGATGCCGGCGTCGGGGTCGAAGCCGTGGGGCACGCCGAGGCGCAGCTCGAAGCCCATCACGCTCGCCGCCTCGATCAGCGAATGCGCCATGTTGTTGCCGTCGCCGCACCACGCCCAGCATGTGTCGTCGACCGGCCGCCCGAGCCGCTCCTCGACCGTCATCATGTCGGCCATCGCCTGGCACGGGTGGGTAAGTTCGGTCAGCCCGTTGATCACCGGAACGGTCGCCGCGTCCCCGAGCGCCTCCATGGTCGCATGCGCGGCGCAGCGGAGCATCACCGCATCGACCATCCGCGACACGACGCGCGCGGTGTCGGCGACCGTCTCGCCGCGGCCGAGCTGCATGTCGCCGGCGGTGGTGACGATCGTCGTCCCGCCGAGCTGGCGCATCGCGATGTCGAAGGAAAAGCGCGTCCGCGTCGATGGCCTTTCGAAGATCATCGCGAGCACATGCCCGGCGAGCGGTGCGTCGGCGTCGGGCTCGCCCTTCGCGCGCCCGGCGCGGGCGGCCTTGCGCCGGTGCGCCTCGTCGAGAATTGCGCGCAGGCCGACGCGCCCGGCGGTCGCGAGATCGATGAAGTGGCGCACGCCGCGCTGGGCTTAAGCCGCGAGCGGCCGCGCGTAGGCCCGCGCCGCGTCGGACAGCCGCTCGACGAATTCGCGGACGTGGCTCTCGTCGATGATCAGCGGCGGAAGGACGCGGACGACGTTGTCGGCGGCCGCGACCGTCAGCACGCCGTGGCTGCGCGCGTAGTTGACGAAGGCGCGGCTGTCGGACTTCATCATGATCCCGAGCATCAGGCCAACCCCGCGCACGCCTGAGAACAGGTCGTCGTGGTTGGGGATCATCTGCTCGATCGCCTGCCGCAGCCGGTCGCCCATGCGGCGGACATGCTCGAGGAACGCCGGCTCGGCGACGACGTCGAGAACCGCGCCGCACGCCGCCATCGCCAGCGGATTGCCGCCATAGGTCGACCCGTGGGTGCCGACGACCATCCCCTGCGCAGCATGCTCGGTCGCGAGGCAAGCGCCGACCGGGAAGCCGCCGCCGATGCCCTTGGCGATCGCCATGATGTCGGGCGTCACGCCGAAATGCTGGTAGGCGAACAGCTGTCCGGTGCGCGCGACGCCGCACTGGACCTCGTCGAAGATCAGCAGCGCGCCGTGCGCGTCGGCGAGGTCGCGCAGCCCTGCCAAGAACTCGACCGACGCCGGGCGGACGCCGCCCTCGCCCTGGATCGGCTCGACCATGAACCCGCCGACCTGATGGGCCTGCGGCCCGGCCATGAAGTCCTGCACAGCGGCAAGATCGTCGAACGGCAGGACGGTGAACCAGTCGGGCAGCGGCTCGAACCCGCCGCGCATCTTGTCCTGGTTGGTCGCCGCGATCGCCGTCATCGTCCGGCCGTGGAAAGCATTCGAGAAGGTCACGATGCGGAACTTCTCCGGGTGGCCGAGCACGAATTGGCAGCGCCGCGCCGTCTTGACCGCGCACTCGAACGCCTCCGCGCCCGAATTGGTGAAGAACATCGTGTCGGCGAACGTCAGGTCGACGAGCCGCTGCGCCACCGCCGTCTGCCCGGGCACCTTGTACAGGTTCGACACGTGCATCAGCGTCGCCGCCTGATCCTGGATCGTCTTGGTGAGGTGCGGGTGGCCATGGCCGAGACAATTGACCGCGATGCCGGCGGCAAAGTCGAGCCAGCGGTTGCCGGCCGCGTCGAACAGGTACGCGCCCTCGCCGCGGACCGGCTCGACCTCGCAGCGGCCGTAGACCGGCATCACGGGGGTGATCGACATGGCCCGCGTCCTCAATAGAAAAAGGCGGTCCCAACGACCGCCTATCGGAAGCACCACTTAGCGCCGGCGACGTCGCGGCTCAACCCCGCTGTGCACAGCGCCGTCAGCCCTCGATCTCGGCCTCGGGATCGGCGAGGCGGTCGCCGGTCGCGCTTTCCAGCGCATGGAGGTTGCGCGCATCCTCGAGGTCGAGCTCGCGCTCGATGCGGCGCCGGGCGTCGTCGGTGATCTCGTGATTGCGATAGGCGGCGGCGATCGCCGCGCGCTCGGCGGTGATCAGCTTCGCCTGCAACTGCGCGTCGTCGGCGACCGGGCTGCCCTCGATCCGCGCGTCGGCGGTGCCGGCGAACTCGGCGCGGCGGTCGCCGTGGTGACGGCGCAGCACCTTGACCGCGGCCGGCGGAGCCCCGGCGGCCGCGAGCGCGTCGAGTTCGGCCAGCGCCGCGTCGATGCCTGTCAGCCGCGCCGCGACCTCGGCCGCCTTGTCGTCGGCCGCCTCGCGCTCGCCGTCGCGGGCGAGGCCGAGCGCGCGGCTGACCACCGGCAGCAGCCCGCCCTGCCCGATCAACGTCGCGAGGATGACCACGAACGTGACGAAGACGATCAGGTCGCGCTCCGGGAACGGCGCGTCGCCGACCGTCGCCGGGATCGACAGCGCGGCCGCCAGCGACACCACGCCGCGGATGCCGGTAAAGCCTATGAAAAACGGCACCCGCCAGCTCGGCACCGGGTCGCGCCGCCGCAGCGGCGGCCATAGCCGCGGCAGATAGGTCGCCGGGAACACCCACACGAAGCGAACGATCACGATGACCGCGGTGACGATCGCCGCCGCCGCGAGCAGCCTCCGCCCCTCACTCGCCACCAGCCCCGCCAGCGATCGCGCCTGCAGGCCGATCAGGAGGAACAGCAGCCCCTCGATCGCGTGCGTCACCAGCCCCCAGACGAAGAACCCCTGCAGGCGCGTCGGCGGGGAGATCAGCCGCGGGCCGACGTTACTGACATACAGCCCTCCGGCGACGGCGGCGAGGACTCCCGAGCCGCCGAGCGCATGCGGCGGCCAGAAGGCGACATACGGGGTCAGCAGCGCAAGGATGATCTCCGACTGCGGGCTGCGCGCCCAGCGGCGCAGGCGCAGCAGCGTCCATGCCACAGCGACGCCCCACACCAGCTCGCCCGCGACGATGGCGCCGAACTCGCGTGCCGCCGCCGCGACCGAGACGCCGCCGGTCGCGACCGCGGCGACGGCGAACGCGAACAGGATGAGCGCGGTCGCGTCGTTGACCAGCCCCTCGCCCTCGAGGATGGTCAGCAGCCGTTGCGGCATGTTGAGCCGCCGCGCGATCGCCATCGGCGCGACCGCGTCGGGCGGTGCGACGACCGCGCCGAGGACGAAGCCGACCGGCCACGCGAAGCCGAGCAGTAAATGGCAGGCCGCAGCGACTGCCGACGCGGTGAAGACGACGCAGCCGATCGCGAGCAGCAGGATCGGCCGCAGGTTGGCGCGAAAGCCGCGCCAGCTCATGCCGACCCCCGCGCTGTAGAGCAGCGGCGGCAGCAGGACGAGCAGGACGATCTGGGGGTCGATCCGCGCCGGTGGCAGGCCGGGGACGAGGCTGAGCGCCGCTCCGGTCAGGACGAGCACGATCGACTGCGGCACGCCGAGCCGCCCCGACCCGGCGTCGGCGACCGCGGTGACGGCGAGCAGCGCGGCGGCGAAGGCGAGGGTCGCGAGCATCGTCGTTCCCGTGCGGGCCGCGACGGATCGCGTCAAGGCGGCGGCGTGGCTCCGTGCCCGCGTCCGAAATCGTCGGCGTCGGTGTCCTGGCCCGCGTCGACGATCGTCCGCCGGATGTCGCGCGTGCGGGTGAACAGCGCCTCCAACGCGTCGCCGTCACCCCAGCGGATCGCCCGCTGGAGCGCGGTGAGGTCTTCGGTGAAGCGCTGCAGCACGTCGAGCACGGCGTCGCGATTGGTCAGGAACACGTCGCGCCACATCACCGGGTCCGACGCCGCGATCCGGGTGAAATCACGGAATCCGCCCGCCGAGAACTTGATGACCTCAGACCGCGTCACCGTTTCCATGTCGCTCGCCGTGCCGACGATCGAATAGGCGATCAGGTGCGGTAGGTGGCTCGTGACCGCCAGCACGAGATCGTGGTGGGCGGCGTCCATCGTCTCGACCGTCGCACCAAGGCGGGTCCAGAACGCCGCCACGCGCGCGACCGCGGTCGCGTCCGCATCGCCCGGCGGGGTCAGGATGCACCAGCGCCCGGCGAACAGCGTCGCGAAGCCCGCGTCGGGACCCGACTTCTCGGTCCCCGCGACCGGGTGGGCCGGGATCACCGCGACGCCCGGCAGCGCGGCGACGAGCGCGTCGAGCACCGCGCCCTTGACCGATCCGACGTCGCTGACGACCGCGCCCGGTGCGAGGTCGCCCGCGATTTCGGCCGCGACCGCCGCCATCGCGCCGACCGGGACGCACAGCACGACGAGATCGGCGTCGATCACCGCCGCACCCGCGCTGTCCGCCACGTCGTCGGCAAGGTCGAGATCGATCAGCCGCGCGCGCACCCCCGGGTCGGCGTCGGTGACGCAGAGCCGCACCGTCGGCATCGTCGCCCGGACGCTGCGTGCGAGCGACGAGCCGATCAGCCCCATGCCGACGATCGCGACGCGCGCGAACGGGAGCATCAGCTGCCCTGCCGGGTCACCGGCGACCCGTCACGACTGCGCGGCGACGAACGCCCGCAGGCTGTCGACGACCGCGCGCGTCTCCGCCTCGGTACCGATCGAGATGCGCAGCGCGTTCGGCAGCCCCTGTCCCGGCAGGTGGCGGACGAGGATGCCGTCGGCCATCAGGTGGGCGTTCGCTGCCTCGGCAGTGATCGGCCCCTGCTCGGGAAAGGTCACGAGGATGAAGTTCGCCGCCGACGGCACCGCGCGCAGGCCGGCATTACCCAGGGCCGCGATCTCGCCTGCCAGCCATGCCCGCCACGTCGCATTGTGCGCCTTTGCCGCCGCCGTCCACGCAGTGTCGGCGAGCGCGGCGATCGCTCCCGCCCCGCCCGCGGTCGGCACGTTGAACGGCGCGCGGATCTTGTCGAGCGTCGCGATCACCGCGCGCGGGCCGTACGCCCAGCCGATCCGCTCGGCCGCCAGCCCGTAGATCTTCGAGAAGGTCCGCGTCGTGACGACGTTGGCGCACTCGCGCGCCATGGCGAAGCCGTCCTCGTAGTCGGGATCGTCGATATATTCGGCATACGCCCCGTCGAGCACGAGCAGCACGTCGGCGCGCAGCCCGGCGTGGAGGCGGTGGACGTCGGCGCGGCCGACCATCGTGCCCGTCGGGTTGTTGGGGTTGGCGAGGTAGACCACGCGGGTCCGCGGCGTGACGGCCGCGAGCAGCGCGTCGACGTCGGTCGTATAGTCGGTGTCGGCGGCCGCGACCGGCGTCGCCCCGGCGCACTGCGCGGCGATCGGATAGACCATGAAGCCGTGGCGGACGTGGAGCACCTCGTCGCCGACGGTCGCATACGCCTGCGCCAGCAGCTTGAGCAGCTCGTCCGACCCCGTCCCGCAGACGATCCGGTCGACCTCGAGCCCGTGATGCGCGGCGATCGCCTCGCGCAGCGCGGTCGACGCGCCGTCGGGATAGCGGTGCGCCGCCCCCGCCGTCGCCGCCATCGCCGCAATGGCCTTCGGGCTCGGCCCGAGGGGGTTCTCGTTCGACGACAGCTTGAGCGGGTGGGCGATGCCGCTCAGCTTCGCCTTGCCGGGAACATAAGCGTGGATCGCGTCGATCCACGGCTTGACTTGGGGGGCGTTCATCGTCGTGGCAATGACGGGTTCGCATGGCCCTGACAAGCGTTCGCACCGACGCCGGATGTGCGGCCTTGCGCCGCCGCGATGCGACCCGCCACGCGTGCGGCGCGTTGGCGCCAGGAACCTCGGGGGAAATTGGTATGGCCGACGACGAGACCCAGACCGAGGCGGAGCCGCTCGCCGCCCTGTCGGACGATGAAGTCGACGCGGTCTCGCAGCGCAAGGCGGGGTCCGCCAAGGTCGTGCACGAGGTAATCCGGCTGCAGGGTGACGAGGAGCTCGACCGGCCGCTGGCGTCCCTGATGTTCTCCGGCTTCGCGGCCGGGGTTGCGATCAGCGCCTCGCTCCTGACGGAGGCGTCGCTTCAGGCACGCCTGCCCGATGCGCCGTGGCGCGGCCTCGTCGTCGACTTCGGCTATACCGTCGGCTTCGTCCTCGTCGTCCTGGGCAACCTGCAGCTGTTCACCGAGAACACCGTGACCGCCGTCCTGCCGCTGGCGACGCACCCGACGCTGCGCAACCTGGGGCGCATGCTCAGGCTGTGGACGGCCGTGTTCCTCGCCAACATGGCCGGGACCTTCCTGGTCGCGCTGCTGATCGCGCACCGGCTGATCCTGCCCGCCGACCATCTTGCCGCCGCGCTCGAGCTGTCGCGGGCAGCGCTCGACCATCGCCCGCTCGATGTCGTGCTGCTGGGCATGCCGGCCGGTTTCCTCGTAGCGACGATCGCGTGGATCCTGCCGAACGCGCGCGGCAGCGCGTTCTGGGTCGTCGCGATGATCACCTATGCGATCGCCATCGGCGGCTTCAGCCACGTCGTCGCCGGCTCGGGCGAGGCGTGGCTGATGGCGCTGTCGGGCCAGACGAGCTTCGCGGCGGCGATCGGCGGTTTCATCCTGCCCGCGCTCGCCGGCAACATCATCGGCGGCACCGGCCTGTTCGCGGTCTTGGCGCACGGTCAGGTGCGTCCCGAGCTCATCGAGTAAGCCGGCCAGCCGCGCCCGCCTTGCCCACGCCGTCCGCACCGCCTACGCGGCAGCGATGCCCGACGACCTTCGTTTCGGCCACGACCAGCGCCTGCGCCTGCCCGACCCGCTGCCGCTCGACTCGGGCGCGTCGCTCGCCGGGGTCGAGGTCGGCTATGCGACCTATGGCACCCTCGCGCCCGGTGGCGGCAATGCCATCCTGATCTGCCACGCGCTGACCGGCAACCAGCACGTCGCCGGGGCCGATCCTCGGACGGGGCGGCCGGGCTGGTGGGACCGGCTCGTCGGGCCGGGCAAGCCGGTCGATCCGGCGCGGCACTTCGTGATCGCCACCAATGTCCTCGGCGGCTGCTCGGGCACCACCGGCCCGGCGAGCCTCGACCCCGCGACCGGCGCGCCGTACGGGATGACCTTCCCCGTCATCACCATCCGCGACATGGTCCGCGCCCAGGCGGCGCTGCTCGACGCGCTTGGGGTCGGCACGCTCGCCGCGGTGATCGGCGGGTCGATGGGGGGCATGCAGGCGCTCGAATGGGCGGTGTCGTTTCCCGACCGCGTCCGCGCCGTGGTCGCGGTCGCGACCGCCGCGCGGCACAGCGCGCAGAACATCGCGTACCACGAGGTCGGGCGGCAGGCGATCATGGCCGACCCGAACTGGGCGGGCGGCGCGTACCACGCCGGTCCGCCGCCGTCCGCGGGGCTCGCGGTCGCGCGAATGGCGGCGCACATCACCTATTTGTCGGAGGCCGGGCTGACGGCGAAGTTCGGCCGCCGCCTGCAGGACCGCGCCGCAGTGACCTTCGGCTTCGACGCCGACTTCCAGGTCGAATCGTACCTGCGCCACCAGGGCCTGAGCTTCGTCGAGCGGTTCGACGCGAACAGCTACCTCTACATCACGCGGGCGACCGATTACTTCGACCTCGCCGCGCCGCACGACGGGCGGCTGGCGGACGCGTTCCGCGGCACGGCCACGCGGTTCGCGGTGATCAGCTTCGACTCCGACTGGCTCTATCCGACCGCCGAGGCGCGCCGCATCGTCCGCGCCTTGAACGCCGCCGGCGCCCGCGTCAGTTTCGTCGAGCTCGCCTCGCCGCACGGCCACGATGCCTTCCTGCTCGACGCGCCCGAGATGAACCGGGTGATCGACGGCTTCCTGCGGGCGGGCGAGTGATCCCGCCGGTCATGGTGACAACGCTGCGCTCTGATTTGGCCGCCATCGCCGCCGCCGTGCCGCGGGACGCGCGCGTCCTCGATGTCGGGTGCGGCGACGGGGCCCTGCTCGCCGTGCTGCGCGATGCGAAGCGGGTCGACGGGCGCGGCATCGAGCTCGACGGCGGAAATGTCGCCGCCGCGGTCGCGCGCGGGCTGTCGGTGGTGCAGGGCGACGCCGACGCCGACCTCGCCGACTATCCCGCAGGGGCGTTCGACGTCGCCAT
>Ga0123338_10003703_pt1 | contig 13641 bp, 11 predicted proteins | sample grotaG_FD_89793 | JGI IMG/M metagenome (GOLD analysis project Ga0123338, IMG submission 89793) | Glacier valley bacterial and archeal communities from Borup Fiord, Nunavut, Canada, to study Microbial Dark Matter (Phase II) -... | ecosystem: Environmental > Aquatic > Freshwater > Ice > Glacier ... | reverse complement strand
GCGACGAACAACCAGACTCCGATAGTCGCCGTAGGCACTTGGTCGGACGACGCGCTTTTCTCCACTTGAAGGGCCCTGAGGATTGCGTTCCGGACTTTGCTTGAAGTAGTCGGGGTCGTACCAATCAGCAACCCATTCGTACGTGGCCCCGATCACGTCCTGCATACCAATGCGGTTGGCACCGAAAAGTCCCGTGGGGCGCGGCTCGCCCAGGTAGGCGGAGCGTCCTGCTTTTTCTTTGATGTTCTGCAACGCTTCGTCCAACGAATCAAAAAACGGAATGTATTCATTGGCCCAACGGATTTCTGGCATGTGGTGCGCTGGATAGGCCACGAACTTTCCTCGCTCACGGGCGGCGTATTCCCATTGCGCGTCGGTGGGGAGTGCGAAAGGTTGTTGGGTAAATCTGCCAAGCCATTGGCAGTAGCTGTCTGCGTCTGCCCAGAGAATGGGACGTACTGTGTAACCTGGGTAGCGCTCACCTAGGTAAATTCGGTCATCCACGTTCGGCATCCGCCTGCCAGCCATGCGCGAATAGAAGTCGTACTCTCCATACGTCACACGCCCCTTCATCAAGCCATAACTGTCCAGCGTGACCTTGTGAGGCGGGTTGTTCTTGTCCGAGTTGATCGGCGTCTTCGCCTTGGTGTAGATGCCGAAGTCACCCATGATGAAGCTGCCACCCTGCACGAAGAGCATGTTCGCTTTGAGCGCGGCCACGAAGCGCAGCTTCTCTTGCTCGTCGGGCTGAGGCCGCGTCTTGAGGTACTCGCGCAGCCAAGCCTCGTTGGCGCGCAAGGGATCATCGCGCCGCGAAAAGCTTCCCAACAGCGCCGCAAAGAAGTCGCGGTCTTCTGCACTGGGCAAGGACGTGTTGACGATACGCACCAACTCCTCGCGCTGTTTGGCTGTGTCGGCCGGCACGCGTCGCATCGCAGCAGCTTCGTTTGGCGGTCTGTATGACGGCCGAACCGATACCGCCGCAGGATCGAACGAAGCAGCGCTGGCAGCCTGAGCCGGTGCCTGGATCGCAGGCTCCTCGGCCCGCGCAGAACTTGCCAGTAAACAAAGGCCGATCTTGCTGAGAAGTTTCAGCCTCATGCTCATTCCAGAAATCGCGAAGGTCATCCGCGCCTACATGCACAAGGCAAGTACCCCGTTCATTCGCAACGACGAGCCTGCTCTCGTGATCGGTGGGCTCGGCATCGACCACCCGGCCTGCAGCGTCCAATCCATCGTTGGGTAGCTACGAGAGAGTACGGTCTCTTCTGAGGACGCAACGAAGCGAAACGCCCGAAGACATGGTTTCGCTTTGTACGGACCGTTAGCGCCGCGATTTCGTCGACGATTGCGAGGAGGAGCACTGCCGAGGCGGGATGGCGAAACGGATGGGCCATGCGCGATCCTCGCATAGGTCTGCAACCGAGCCGTGAACACCGAAGAACCCTTCACCATGACTGACTCGCACGCGCGAATTTTCGAATCACTCCGCTCCCGTCGTCGGCTGCGCTTCGTCTACAACGGCAAGCCCCGCCTCGTCGAACCGCAGTGCTGCGGCGTCGGCGCGCGCGGAACGCTGCTGTTGCGCGCTCACCAGCTCGAGGCGGCAACCAGCGCGGACCCTTGTTCGACGTCTCGAAGATCGAGGAGCTAGGACTGCTCGACGAGACCTTCGACGTGCCCGGCCCGGACTACAAGCGCGACGACACGGCCATGGTCACGATCTACAACCAACTCTAGCTGCGTAGCAGGACAGTCTCCTCCGGCTCCTTCGTCAACCGCTCCGCTTCGTCATCTGACGGCGGGTAGTGGTACCAGGCCTCGTGCGGCGACCACTGGCCGCAGGCGAGACATTGGGTCTTGGGCCACTTGACACCACATCCGGGGCAGACCCCACGGGTCCAGAACGTGTTCCAGATCGTCGCGCAGGAGGGCACGCAGTCCCAGCGGTCCTCGGGCTGCGGCCGGTACGCGCAATGCGGGCAATGAATGTCTGCTTCCTTGGCCATGACGCAGATTGTGCAGGGCCGGCATGGCGCGTTCTCGACCCGTCGTTCGAGCGAGTGAGAACAGCGGTTGACACGTCATTTCCAACCAGGTACTGTACATATATACAGTATCTAGGAATGCCACCTGTGAACAGCGGTGACGGGAGCGATGAGGGCGATGCAGGCGCCGGCCAGCGAGGCCGGGAGTCGCCGCCAGCGGTACTGCAGGCGCCCGCCCGCCAGCCCGGTCTGCTCGATGCGCTGCGTGAACGCCTGCGGTACATGCACTACAGCTTGCGGACCGAGGAGGCTTACGTCTATTGGGTGCGCGACTTCGTTCGCTGGTCTGGCATGCGGCACCCGCGCGAGCTCGGCATGGCGGAGGTGCAGCGCTTCCTGGTGATGCTCGCCAACGAGCGTCGGGCCGCGGCCTCCACGCATCGCCAGGCCCTGAGCGCTCTGCTGTTCCTCTACCGCGAAGTGCTCGGCGTCGACATGCCCTGGTTGCAGGAGCTCGGCCGACCGGTGGCGAAGAAGCGCATCCCGGTCGTGCTCACGCAGGTGGAGGTGCAGACGCTGCTCGCGCGCATGGGCACGGGCAGGAGCGAAGGCAAGGGCGAAGGTGAGGGCGACGGCACAGGCCGTGGCAAGAACGTCACCGCCCTCCTGGCGCAACTTCTCTACGGCACCGGCATGCGGCTCCTCGAAGGCGTCCGTTTGCGCGTGAAGGACCTCGATTTCGTGCGCCAGGTCATCGTCGTGCGCGACGGCAAGGGCGGCAAGGACCGTGTCGTCATGCTGCCGCGCGCGCTCGAGGGGCCGCTGCGTGCGCAGCTCCTGCATGCCCGGCGCCTCTGGCGGATCGACCAGGAGCGCGGCGCCGGCGGCGTCTACCTGCCGCATGCGCTCGCAACCAAGTACCGGCGGGCCGCCGAGAGCTGGGCCTGGTTCTGGGTCTTCCCGGCCGACACCATCAGCACCGATCCGCGCAGTGCGGGCATCGAGCCGGCCACCCATCGCCACCACATCCACGAGAAGCGACTGCAGCGCGACCTGAAGGCGGCCGTCGAGGCAGCAGGCATCGCCAAGCCGGCGACGGTGCACACCCTGCGCCACTCGTTCGCCACTCACCTGCTGCAGGCCGGCACCGACATCCGCACCGTGCAGTCGCTGCTCGGCCACGCCGACGTGAGCACGACCATGATCTACACCCACGTGCTGAAGTCGTCGGCCGCAGGAACGGCGAGCCCGCTCGACGGCTTGATGATGCCGATGCCGCCCGATGACGCTGCCGACCGCGACCCGCATCGCCCCCGTGCCCGCGAGCCCTTGCCGTGCTACCGAGTTACGCCGAGCTTCACTGCCGCAGCAACTTCAGCTTCCTGACGGGCGCGTCGCACCCCGAGGAGCTGGTCGAGCGCGCCGCCGCGCTCGGCTACGGCGCGCTCGCGATCACCGACGAGTGCTCTCTCGCCGGCGTCGTGCGCGCCCATGCCGAGGCCGAAGCGAGAAAGACGATCCACCTCGTCGTCGGCAGCGAGATGAAGCTGGTGCAGCCCGGCAGCGGCGCGCCGCACGCCCGGCTGGTGCTGCTGGCGCAGTCGCGGCGCGGCTACGGCAACCTCTCGCACTGGATCACGGTGGCGCGCCGCCGCGCCGCCAAGGGCAGCTACCTCGCGCACCCCGGCGACGTCGAAGGCAAGGTGCCCAACGCGCCGACGCTGGCCGGCCTTCCGGGCTGCCTGGCCTTGCTGGTGCCGTCGGCGTCGCAGTCCTTCGAGGCGATCTTCGCCGAGGCGATGTGGCTGAAGACCTGGTTCCAGGACCGCGCCTCGATCGCTCTGGAGCTGCTGCACCGCGCTGGCGACGACGAGCTCGTCGACCGCGTCGTCCGCGTCGCGCAGTTCACGGGGCTGGCGATCGTCGCTGCCGGCGACGTGCTCATGCACGTGCGCTCCAGGAAGCCGCTGCAGGACACGCTCACCGCCACCCGCGTCGGCCGGCCCGTGGCCGACTGCGGCTTCGCGCTGGCCGCCAACGCCGAGCAGCACCTGCGCTCGCGCGGCCGCATCGGCGCCCTCTACGAGCCGGCCTGGATCGAGCAGACGATGGTGCTGGCCGGCCAGTGTGGCTTCTCGCTGAAGGAGCTGAAGTACGAGTACCCGCAGGAGATCGTGCCGCTCGGCGAGACGCCGACGTCGCACCTTCGCAAGCTCACCTGGGAAGGCGCGGCGCGGCGCTTCGGCACGCCCGGGCTGATCGAAAAGTACCGGCCGCAGATCGAGAGCGAGCTGGCCGTGATCGCCACCCTGAAGTACGAGGCCTACTTCCTCACCGTCGCCGACATCGTCGACTGGGCCCGCAAGCAGGCGATCCTCTGCCAGGGCCGCGGCAGCGCCGCTAACTCGATCGTCTGCTACTGCCTCGGCGTCACCGAGGTCGACCCTGAGCGCGCCAACCTGCTGTTCGGCCGCTTCATCAGCGTCGAGCGCCAGGAGGCGCCCGACATCGACATCGACTTCGAGCACCAGCGCCGCGAAGAGGTGATCCAGTACATCTACGGCAAGTACGGCCGCCACCGCGCCGCGCTCGCGGCCGTGGTCATCAGCTACCGGCCGCGCTCGGCGCTGCGCGACACCGGCCGGGCGCTGGGCATCGACCTGCAGCGCATCGAGGCGGTCTCGAAGAGCCAGCACTGGTTCGACGGCCGCGGTATCGACCCCGAGCGGCTGCGCGAGAACGGCTTCGATCCGGAGGCGCCGGTCGTCAAGCTCTGGATGTCGCTCACGTCGCAGCTCATCGGCTTTCCGCGCCATCTCTCGCAGCATCCTGGCGGCTTCGTCATCGGCAAGGGGCCGATCTCGGAGCTGGTGCCGGTCGAGAACGCGAGCATGAAGGACCGCAGCGTCATCCAGTGGGACAAGGACGACCTCGAGTCGCTCGGCCTCCTCAAGGTCGACATCCTCGCCATCGGCATGCTGAGCGCGATACGGCGCTCGCTCGGCTACATCGGCGCCAAGCTCGGCCGGGCGCCGCTCCTCATGCAGGAGATCGAGGAAGGCTGCACCGCCACCTACGACATGATCTGCCGGGCCGATACGGTCGGCGTGTTCCAGATCGAGAGCCGGGCGCAGATGAGCATGCTGCCGCGCCTGCAGCCGCGCTGCTACTACGACCTCGTCGTCGAGGTCGCGATCGTGCGGCCGGGGCCGATCCAGGGCGGCATGGTCCACCCCTACCTGAAGAACCGCAGCCTCGCGATGGCCGAGATCGATTGCCCGAAGGAGCTCTGGCCGGCGCTGGCGCGGACCAAGGGCGTGCCGATCTTCCAGGAGCAGGTCATGCAGATCGCCATGCTCGCCGCCGACTTCAGCGCCGGCGAGGCCGATGCGCTGCGCCGCGCCATGGCGGCCTGGAAGCGGCGCGGCGGTCTGAGCCCGTTCCACGAACGGCTGGTCAACCGGATGGTCGAGAAGGGCTACACGCTGGAGTACGCCGAGCGCATCTTCAAGCAGATCCAGGGCTTCGGCGAATACGGCTTTCCGGAGAGCCACGCCGCCGGCTTCGCATTGCTCGCCTACGTGAGCAGCTGGATCAAGTGCCATCACCCCGATGCCTTCCTCACCGGCCTGCTCAACGCCTGGCCGATGGGCTTCTACGCACCGGCCCAGCTGGTGCGAGACGCCCGCGAGCACGGTGTCGAGGTGAGGGCGGTCGATGTTCGTGTGAGCGGCTGGGAGAGTGCGATGGAGGGCGAGGCGACGGCGGGCCCCTTCATGGCCGTGCGCCTCGGCCTCAACCGCGTCAACGGCCTCGCCGAGGACGCTGCCCTGCGCATCGTCGCCGCCCGTGCCGAGGCGCCGTTCGCGAGCACCGAAGACCTGGCGCGGCGCGCCCGGCTCGACGCCAAGGCGCTGGCCTCGCTCGCCGCCGCCGACGCCTTGCGGGCGCTCACCGGCCATCGCCACCAGGCCGCCTGGGCGGTCGCCGGCATCGACACCCGGCCGACCGAGATGCTGCGGCAGACGCGCGTCGACGAGCCGGCGGTGGCGCTCGCCGAGCCCGCGGAAGGCGAGGAGACGCTGGCCGACTACCGCGCCCTCGGCCTGACCCTGAAGCGGCATCCGCTGGCGCTGCTGCGGCCGCAGCTCGACGCTTTCAAGGTCGCGCCGGCCGCCGAACTGCGCCACTACCCGCACGGCCGGCTGGCGCGGGCGAGCGGCCTCGTCACCCACCGGCAGCGCCCGGAGACGGCCAAGGGCACGGTCTTCGTCACCCTCGAAGACGACACCGGCGCCGTCAACGTCATCGTCTGGGCGAGCGTCGCCGAGGCGCAGAGGAAGCCCTTGCTCGGCGCCACCCTGCTCACGGTCTACGGCCAGTGGCAGCGCCAGGGCGAAGGCAGCGAGGCGGTGATGCACCTGCTCGCCAGCCGCATGATCGACCACACGCCGCTGCTCAACGGCCTGGTCAGCCGCAGCCGCGACTTCCGTTGAGCGACGGCAGGCGTGAACGACAGCACGAACCGCGGGCTGCGGTAGGAATGGCCTCACAGCGGCTCGCGCACGCTTCCGAATGACGTCGACTCGTGCAGCGCCTACATTGATCGCATTGATCCATCGCCTGTCCGAAACCCCTGTCATGTCTACCTGCCGAACCGCCATCTATGTCCTCGTCGCTGCCGCCTCGCTGGTGCTGGCCGGGGTGCAGGCGATCAGCAGCAGCGGCGACGAACTCGAGGCCAGCGCCATCGGCCTCGGCCAGGGCGTCTCCGGCGCCACGCTGCCGTCGCCGAGCCGACACTGACGACGCGGCCCTCGAGCGAAAAAAGGGCAGCCGTGGCTGCCCTTTTTCGTTGTCTCCGACCTCCGGCAAAATCGCCGCCGTGAGTGCCCAGATGATCACTTCCGACCTGCGCCGATGGATCGTCGCGCAGGCCACCGCCGGCCATCTGCCGGAGACCGTGCTCGAAGCCATGAAGGCGAGCGGCTGGGACGAAGACGTCGCCGTCGACGCGCTAGAGACGACGATGCGCGATCACCTCCGCCTCCCCGGACAAGGCTCCGCGGAAGCCGACGCCACCGCTGCAGAACAGCCGCGGCCGGTTCCGGGGCCGCACATCTCAGCCAGCCAGCCGTTTGTGCGCGCCCTCGACCGCGACGTCCGCGTCGTCATGGCAATGGCGCAGCCGCGCGTCGTCGTCTTCGCCGATTTGATCCCGGCCGAGGAATGCGCGGAGCTGATCGCGCTGGCTCGTGAACGACTCGCGCGATCGGAGACGGTGGAGACCGCGACCGGCTCGAGCGCCGTCAACGAAGCGCGCACCAGCGACGGCATGTTCTTCCAGCCGGCCGAGTTCCCGGTATGCGCCCGCGTCGAGGCCCGCATCGCGGCGCTGCTCGACTGGCCGCTCGAGAACGGCGAGGGCCTGCAGATCCTGCGCTACGGCCCGGGCGCGGAATACAAGCCGCACTTCGACTACTTCGATCCGGCCGAAGCCGGCACGCCGCTCATCCTCGAGCGCGGCGGCCAGCGCGTCGGTTCGATCGTGTGCTATCTCAACACGCCCGAGGCCGGCGGTGCCACCGTGTTCCCCGACGTCGGCCTCGAGGTCGCGCCGGTCCGCGGCAACGCCGTCTTCTTCAGCTACGACCGACCCGACCCGGCCACCCGCACGCTGCACGGCGGCGCTCCCGTGACGGCCGGCGAGAAGTGGGTCGCGACGAAGTGGATGCGGGAGCGCCGCTTCGAGTGAAGCGGCCGGCGCCCACTCAGGCGTGCGAGGCGCCCTGGGCGAAGCCGAACGGCCGGGTGCGCTCGATGCGGCGGTGCTTGCGCTCGTCCCACGTCTCGGGGCCTTCGAGGGGCCAGCGGTCGACGTGACCGGCCAGCTCGTCACGCGACAGCCGCCGGAACGCGCGCCCTGCCGCGTCGCCGCGCCATGACGCGATGCGCAACCGCCACGGCAGCACCGCCCGCGCCGTGGCGACCCAGTGCACGCAGGCACGTTCGCGCCAGAACGATTGCCGCTCGAAGTTGACGCGGCCGGCGAAGCCGGTGTTCGACTCGAAAAGCACATAGCCGTCGTCGCCGGCGAGCTCGACGATGCTCTGGACCACGTCGCCCGGAAAATCGCCGTTGCCGCGATAGACGAGGCAGACGCGCGCAATCCGGTCGGCAGCGATGCGATCGACCTCGACCTCGTCGCGATAGACGACGATGTCGCGCTGCTGCCAGAGGGTTCGCCAGGTCGGTTTCATCGCAGGCCTTCGCTCGCTTGTCGCTGAAGACTGAGGATAGGGCGAGGATCGCGTCGAATCTGTGACGAGTCGCAAACGTCGTTACGACGCAGCCGGCGGCGGCAACCTCAGTACACCACCACCGAGCGGATCGACTCGCCGCGCTTCATCAGCTCGAAGCCCTCGTTGATGTCCTCGAGCTTCAGCTTATGGGTGATGAGCTCGTCGATCGCGATCTTCTTGTCCATGTACCAGTCGACGATCTTCGGCACGTCGGTGCGGCCGCGAGCGCCGCCGAACGCCGAGCCGAGCCATCGCCGGCCGGTCACGAGCTGGAACGGCCGCGTCGAGATCTCGGCGCCGGCGGGGGCCACGCCGATGATGATCGACTGCCCCCAGCCCTTGTGGCAGCACTCGAGCGCCTGCCGCATCGTCGTCGTGTTGCCGATGCATTCGAAGCTGTAGTCGGCGCCGCCGTCGGTGAGCTGGACGATCTCGTCGACGACGTTGGCTGCGTTCTTCGGATTGACGAAATGCGTCATGCCGAACTTCCTCGCCATCGCTTCGCGGCCGGGGTTCAGATCGACCCCGATGATCTTGTCGGCGCCGACCATCTTGGCACCCTGGATGACGTTGAGGCCGATGCCGCCGAGGCCGAACACGACGACGTTGGCGCCGGCCTCGACCTTCGCCGTGAAGATGACCGCGCCGACGCCGGTGGTGACACCGCATCCGATGTAGCAGACCACTTCGAACGGCGCGTCGTTCCGGATCTTTGCTAACGCGATCTCGGGCACGACGATGTGATTCGCGAAGGTCGAGGTGCCCATGTAGTGGAGCAGGGGCCGGCCGTCGATCGAGAAGCGGCTGCTGCCGTCGGGCATCAGGCCCTTGCCCTGCGTCGCCCGGATCTTCTGGCAGAGGTTGGTCTTTCTCGACAGGCAGAACTTGCACTGTCGGCACTCGGGCGTGTAGAGCGGGATCACGTGGTCGCCCGCAGCCAGCGACGTGACGCCGGGCCCGACCTCGAGCACGACCCCCGCCCCCTCGTGGCCGAGGATGGCGGGGAACAGGCCTTCCGGATCGGCGCCGGAGAGCGTGAATTCGTCGGTGTGGCAGATGCCGGTCGCCTTCACTTCCACCAGCACCTCGCCGGCGCGTGGCCCTTCGAGGTCGACGGTCTCGATCGACAGAGGTTGGCCGGCCTTCCAGGCCACGGCGGCGCGAGTCTTCATGAGGTGCTGACTTTCTCCCTCTCCCGCTCGCGGGAGAGGGCAGGGGTATGGGCGTTGGCACTGCGAATCATGTCCGCCGCTTTCTCCGCGATCATGATCACGGGCGCGCTCGTGTTGCCGCTGACGATGCTCGGCATGATCGACGCATCGACGACGCGAAGCCCCTCCATGCCGTGCACCCGCAGCTCGGCGTTGACGACATCGAGCGGGCCCGGGCCCATGCGGCAGCTGCCGACCGGGTGGTAAATCGTGTCGGCGTGGCTGCGGATGAAGGCTTCGATCTCGACCTCGCTCTTCGCCGATGCCGACGACCCCAGCTCGCGCGCACCGTGGCCGGCCAGCGCCGGCTGCTGCAGGATGTGGCGCATCGCCTTGAAGCCGCGCACGAGCCGGGCCAGGTCGTCGGCGTCGGCGAGAAAATTGGGGTCGATGAGCGGCGCCGCCATCGGATCGGCGCTGGCCAGCGTGACTCTGCCGCGGCTCTTCGGCCGCAGCAGGCACACGTGGCACGAGTAGCCGTGGCCGAACACGGTCTTCCGGCCGTGATCGACGAGCTTGCCGATCACGAAGTGAAGCTGCAGGTCGGGCCGCGCTTCCTCGGGCCGACTCCTGATGAAGCCGCCGGCCTCGGCGAAATTGGTGGTGAGCAGGCCGCTGCGCTGCCGCCGCCATTCGAAGATGCCCTTGATGGCGGCGATGGCGCCGTGCAGCGACAGCCCGAACAGGTCGCGCAGATGGGGCGCGTCGAGGACCTGGACAACGTCAACGTGATCGTGCAAGTTGCGGCCGACCCCGGGCAGGTCGTGGCGCACGTCGATGCCGTGGCGGCGCAGCTCGTCGCCGGGGCCGATGCCCGACAGCAACAGCAGCTGCGGCGATTGCAGGGCGCCAGCGGCAAGCAGCACTTCACGACTTGCCTTCGCCAGCGAGACGACGCCGTCGCGACGGAACTCGACGCCGACAGCGCGGCGGCCCTCGCAGACCACGCGAGTCGTGTGCGCGCCGGTCAGCACCGTCAGGTTCGGGCGCTGCCGGTTGGGCGTGAGGTAGGCCTTGGCCGCGCTGAAGCGCTCGCCGTTCTTGTGCGTGACCTGGTAGAGGCCGACGCCTTCCTGGTGGGCGCCGTTGAAGTCGGCGTTGACGGCATGGCCGGCCTCGCGACCGGCTTCGACGAAGACCGAGCCGAAGCGGTTCGGTTGCGCCAAGTCCATCACGTTGAGCGGGCCACCGCTGCCGTGGAAGGCATCGGCGCCGCGCTCGTTGTGCTCGGCGCGCTTGAAGAGCGGCAGCACGTCGGCCCACGACCAGCCCGGGTTGCCGGCGGCGGCCCAGCCGTCGTAGTCCTCCGCCTGGCCGCGAAGGTAAATCATGGCGTTGACCGAACTCGAGCCGCCGAGTACCTTGCCGCGCGGCTGGTAGCCGCGGCGACCGCCGAAACCTGCTTGCGGCACGGTCTCGAACTTCCAGTTGGCGCCGCCGGTCTTGGCCAGCAGCGCCAGGCCGGCCGGGCAGTGCAGCAGCACGCTGCTGTCGGCCGGCCCGGCCTCGAGCAGGCAGACGCGCGTTGCTGCGTCTTCCGACAGGCGCGCCGCCAGCACGCAGCCGGCCGAGCCGCCGCCGACGATCACGTAGTCGAAGTCGAGGGCACCGGCGGCCGGGTCGTCGTTCATTGCTTCACTTCCCGTAAGCCTTGCGCGAGCCATCTTCGAAGACCTCGTCGTTGCGGACGACCGCGCCTGCCGCGTCGAGGTCGCGCTCGCGGGTGACGCGGCCCTTGTCGTCGAAGCTGCGCTCGCCGCGCAGGCGCCCGTCGGCGTCCCAGCTGCGATGGACGTCGACGGCCTGGGCGCTGTAGCGCGCGTCGTCGGTCGCCACCGCCCAGGCACCTTCCGACGCCTTCCTGCCGTTGTCGTGGAACGAGGTCTCGCGGCGCAGTGGCCGGCCGTTGTCGACGATACATTCGGTGAGGTCGCGAGGCTGCCCGTTCAGGTACCAGTGTTGCTCGCTCGCGAGCTCGCCGGTGCGTTCGCCCGAACGCCAGCGCTTCTCGTGGACGAGCTTGCCACTCTCGTGGAATTCCTGCTCGAGCGTGACCTGCCGCCGCGGCCTTTCGCCGGCGGCGCGGCCCGAAGCGGCTTCGACGACCCAGGCCGTCTCCTTGCGCTTGATGCCTTCGGCAGAAAAGCTGCGCTCGACGCCCGAGGCCGCGCCGCTTTCCTGCAGCTCGCGGACGCTGCCGTTGTCCCACAGCTGCTCGTAGCGCCGGCGCTCGCCGCGCTCGTACGCCACGCGCGCCCGCGGTTGGCCCTTGGCGCCGTAGAGAACCACGTTTGACACGCCGCTGCCGTGGCCGCAGGCCTTGCCGTCGTCGAAATCGCTGCCGAGCACCGGTCGCGACGCGCACCGCAGGCCGCTCGGCTGGCCCTGTTCGTTGAACTCGACGGAAGCCTGCTCGGCACCGTCGTCGCCGTGGAAGGCGAGGCGCTTCAAGATGCCGCCGGGGTACCACGTCCGCACCAGCCCGACCGTGCTGCCGTCGCGCAAAGTCTCTTCTCGGACCAACGCCGGTCTGGCGCCGAAGGCGGCGACGGCGTACTCGCGGGCCAGGCCATCGCGGTTGCCGCGGGCGTTGACGCGGTAGTCGCGCTCGAGCGCGCCGTTCTTGAAGTAGCGCACCGCGCCCATGAAAACGCCGTTCTGCAGCTCCTGCTCGCGCACGACCGGCCCGCCGTCGTCGTCGCGGCAGCGCATGAGGCCGCTCTTGCCTTGCGTCGTGCCGCCGTTGTTCGGGTTGACCCGCTCGCCGTTGAGCTCACACGACTGCACGGCCAGCGCCGACCCGCTGGCCAGCGCTGCGATGATCAGGAGCAGCCCCAGAATCGATCGATGCATTTTCGAATTGTGACGCGCCGCATGGGTTTCTACATCGCCGGAGGCGTCGTCCTTCTCCTCGTGGGCCTGGTGCTCTGGGCCAACCTCGGCAGCAACGAGAAAAAGATCGAGCGTCGCCTCGAGCGGCTCTATTCGCTCGAAGACCCACGCTTCACTCAGGAGCTCGGCGCTTTGCTCGGGCCGCCTCTGGTCGACGGCAACCGCCTTCGTGCCCTCCTCAATGGCGACCAGATCTTTCCGCCGATGCTCGCAGCGATCCGCGCGGCGAAACAGACCATCACCTTCGAGACCTACATCTACTGGTCGGGTGACATCGGTCGCGAGTTCGTGGAGGCGCTTTCGGAACGGGCGCGGGCCGGTGTGAAGGTGCACGTGCTGCTCGACTGGGTCGGCAGCGCCAAGATGGACAAGCCGCTGCTCGATGCCCTGAAGGCCGCCGGCGTCCAGGTCGAGCGCTACCACCCGCCGAGCTGGACCGGGCTCGGCAAGCTGAACAACCGCACCCATCGCAAGATCCTCGTCGTCGACGGCCGCATCGGCTTCACGGGCGGCGTCGGCATCGCGCCGGCATGGACCGGCCACGGCCAGGATCCCGACCACTGGCGCGACAGCCACTTCCAGGTCGAAGGGCCGGTGGTCGCGCAAATGCAGGCGGTGTTCATCGACAACTGGATCAAGACCTCGGGCGAAGTCCTGCACGGGCCGGGTTACTTCCCCTTGCTCGTTCCGGTCGGCTCGGAGCGGGCGCAGATGTTCAGCAGCTCGCCGACCGGCGGCGCCGAGAGCATGGCGCTCATGTACCAACTGGCCATCACCGCGGCGAGCCGCACGATCGACCTCTCGGCCGCCTACTTCGTTCCCGACGAGCTCAGCATGAAGGCGCTGGCCGAAGCGCAGAAGCGCGGTGTCAAGCTGCGCATCATCGTGCCCGGCGAACACATCGATTCCGACGCGGTGCGCTCTGCGTCGCGCGCCAAGTGGGGGCCGCTGCTCGAGGCCGGCGTCGTCATCGCCGAGTACGAGCCGACGATGTACCACTGCAAGGTGATGATCGTCGACGGCCTGCTCGTCTCGGTCGGCTCGACCAATTTCGACAACCGATCGTTTCGCCTCAACGACGAAGCGACGCTCAACATCGTCGACGCTGGCTTCGCCCGCGAGCAAACGGCCACCTTCGAGGCCGACCTGGCGAAGGCGCGCCCGGTCAGCTTCGCGAAGTGGACTGACCGGCCGTTGAAGGAGCGGCTTTCGGAGCGGCTGGCGTCGCTGATCGGATCGCAGCTATAG
>Ga0123338_10003702_pt1 | contig 13645 bp, 13 predicted proteins | sample grotaG_FD_89793 | JGI IMG/M metagenome (GOLD analysis project Ga0123338, IMG submission 89793) | Glacier valley bacterial and archeal communities from Borup Fiord, Nunavut, Canada, to study Microbial Dark Matter (Phase II) -... | ecosystem: Environmental > Aquatic > Freshwater > Ice > Glacier ... | reverse complement strand
CGCGGACCAGGCAGGGCTGTTACGACTGGTTGCAACGAGGAACGGCGCGAGCGCGGTATGCCAGTCGTTCGCGTGAAGCACATCCGGGAACCATGCTTCGCGCCCACCCGCGCCGCTGCGAAGCTGCCACGCCGTCGCGAGGATCGCCTGACAGAAAAACGTGAAGCGCTGCTCGTCCCAGGCTGTATCGGTGTAGAGATGACCGCCCTCACCGAAGAACGGCCAGCTCGTCACGAAGTAGACCGGGACGCCATCCGCTTCGGTCGTGCTGATGTAAACATCGGCCATACCGTCACGCTTTGGAAAGCGAAAGTCGAAAAGCGGCGCGATGTTGAATGCCTCACGGTTGATGAAGCCGTACATCGGCATGATCACGCGCGCATCCACCCCTATTTTACGTAGTGCCTTCGGCAAGCTGCCGATCACGTCTCCGAGGCCACCTGCCTTTGCAAAGGGGACCATTTCTGCCGAGGCGAACAGGATATTCATGACGAGCGACCCTTTTGCGATGTGAGAGGAGTGCTACCTCACTCAATAGTAACGCTTTTCGAGCGGGGGTTGCAGCGGCTGGCGACATTACGTGAGGATAGGGTAGCTCGTCCTTGTGGTGAGAGATTTAGGGTGGGGGGAAGCGCAATTGCATAATGTCCAATACATAAAAATGTATTCACCGTAGAATAGCGCCCGTCCCACTGACGACAAGCGCCTCGACCTCCGCGCGGGAATATATCGCGAGGTCGCCGCGAATTGTCAGTTTCAACGCAGCAGAGGCACACCCGAAGCGCAGCGCTTCCACGAGCGGCGCATCTTCCAGCAATTTGCAGATCACACCCGCCGCGAGCGCATCCCCCGCGCCCAGCCGATCCACCATCGTCACCGGGAGCGCTGGGACTTGCGCAGTTTCGGCTCCGTCGCACCCTTCCGCACCATCCGCGCCGCGCGTGACAACAACCGTCCCGCCCCACACCGCGCGCAGCTTTTCGGCGCTCTCCTCCCCAAATAAATTCAGCGCATCACGTTTGGCGACGAAAACCACATCGGCCATTTCACAAAGCAGCGCGCACGCCGCCGCCGCATTGCTGGGCGACCATAGCAGCGCGCGATAATTCACATCGAATGATGTGCGGATGTTATTCGCTCTGGCAAATTCGAGCGCGGCACGGATCGTCGCCGCACAGCTTGCGCTCAGGGCGGGCGTGATTCCCGTTAAATGTAGCCAGCGCGCGGCTTTGATCCGGTCGAATGGCAAATCGTCGGGCTGCATTTTGCTCGCAGCGGACCCGGCACGGTCATACCACACGCGCGCGGGACGCGGCGGCGTTCCACTTTCGAGGTAATACATGCCCATTCGCTCACCCGGAACGAAGCGGACCGCGCTCACATCCACGCCATAACCGCGCAGCGTGTTCGCGACGTAGCCTCCGAGCGGATGATCTGGCAGGTGCGAAAACCACATCGCACGCTTGCCGAGCCGCGCGAGCGCTACCGCGACATTCGACTCCGAGCCGCCGACCGCTGCCTCGAAGCGTCCTGCGGTCTCGATGCGCAGGCCATCCGGCGGGGAGAGCCGGATCATCGTCTCGCCAAAGGTGAAAACATCCATCATTGCGACCAGAATTTATATTTGAGGAGTAGAGAATACCACGCCGGACGGGTCGGGCAAGCCGGGACTCCTACATCGGATACGCGGGTTTTCGTAGGAGCTGGATTTATCCAGCCCGATTTCTACTAAACACTCTCATCCAGCGACGCGATGCGTATATCGAACGCCGCCAGCAGCGCGACCGCCTCCGGGAGCGAGAACTGCGCGCCCTTGAGGACGCAATCCAGCGGCGAGATCGTGTAATGGTGCGCGCCGCGAAAATCGGCTTTGGCGAGCGTACATTTCCCGAAGCGGCTACCTTCGAGATCGGTTTTGTGGAACACGGCTTCGCTCAAATCGGACTCAGAAAAATCGACCTCGCGGCAGATACAGCCGACCATGCGCAGCTTGCGCAGTGGCAGCCCGATAAACGTGCTGTTGCTCGCATTGCACTCCTCGAAGGTGAGATGGTGCAGCAAGCCTTTCGCGCTCCAGCTTGCCAGCGCCCAATTCACATAGGTCGCCTCGCAGCTTTTGAACCCGCAATCGCGGAAGGTCGAACGCGCGACCGACATCAGGTGCAGGTTGCAGTTTTTGAACTGGCAATCGCGAAAGGTACAGTTCTCGAATTGCGCTTCCGTGAATTTGCACCCCGAAAAGATACAGCGCTCGAATGTCCGATAATCCAGAAGCTGTTTGCGGCAATCCACGTTTTTGAAGGTCGCGTCATAGAATTCGCTGTCGGTGAAGATGGATGGTTTCGCTTCGTTCATGAATATCTACCCTGAGCTGCGGGAGTGTCCTATTCTAGCAGGTTCCGCGAGCGCGCCTTTTCCGGGTACGTTGCCGCTGTTCTCGCATCGCTCTTGTTCGCCACCCGCCCCGCAAGCGTTTATACTCTACATCTACCTACATACTCAACAAAGTCTCCTGCTTCATGCCGCCCACACTGCTGATTATCGGCTTTCTGTGCATGATCCTCGTCATCGCCAATCGGACGGACGGCGCTCCGGCGATGCGGCGCGGGCTGTACACCTTCCTGACGCTGACCAACCTCGGCTTTCTGTTCGCGTTCGGGGTTGTCCCCTTGCTCGACATCGGGAAGGTACATTATCCGCGTCCGGTTGCCATTCTCGCGCTGTCGGCCTCCGCGCTGGTGTGCTGCCTGTGCTTCGGCCTGCTGCTGGAACGTGTGCGAATCAGCCTGCGCCGTCTGTTCCCACCGACCTATAATCCGGCTTCAATTCCGCAGATGATCGCGATGATTTTCTGCGTCTATCTCGTCGCGCAGACCGCGCTCGAATTCATCCTTGCGGGTGGCTTGACCGGACTCGCGGAGAACTTCTCCGGCGTGAACGTCGAGTCGATTGGCACACAGCTTGCAATCTGGATCGTGATCGCCTTCTTCGGCGTCGGCTTCCCGGTGCGCCGCAGCTTCCCGGCAGCGCTTGCGCGGCTCGGCCTGCGCGCCCCCACGATAGAGGAACTCGTAATTGCATGGGTCGTCGCGATTGGGCTGGTGATCATGGCCTTCATGGTCGGCGCGCTGTGGACCACGCTCACCCCGCGCGATATACTGGACCAGCAAACGCAGGTCAGCCGCCTCATCTCTCTGAGCGTCGATAACCTGACCTTCGCGTTCATCATCGCGCTTGCGGCGGCAGTCGGGGAAGAAATCGCGTTTCGCGGCGCGTTGCAGCCCATCTTTGGCTTGTGGCCGACCGCCATTTTCTTCGCACTTACCCATATTCAATATGCCCTCACGCCCGCAACTCTGCTTATAATTGTCGTTGGGTTGGGTCTTGGTTGGGTTCGCAAGCGTTATAATACGACGGCATCCATCCTGACCCATTTTATGTATAATTTCGCGCTGCTCTCCCTGTCGATCTACGCTCGCTATCTTCAAGATGTTTTAACCCGATGAACGATACCCTAAACCGCCTGCGCCGGATGCGCGAATTGCAGAGCCACCACGCGCCGCCCGTCTTCCCCTTCCGGCAGGCGGGGACGCCGCAGGTTATCGAGGACCTTGCGCGCGGCACGGTCCACACGAACGAACTTGGCCTGAGCTACAGCATCCCGACCGCCCACGATAGCGATCATCGGCACGGCGGGCGGCTGCTCACCGACTGGCTTGCGCAGGACCTCGCGGGCGCGGCGTCCTTCACCGGCGATGACCGCCTCGCGGATGCCGACCCGCGCCGCTGCCTGTTCCTCGATACGGAAACGACCGGGCTGGCGAGCAGCGCCGGGACGCTCGTCTTTCTGGTCGGCGTCGGCTACTTCACCGCTGACGGCTTCGAGGTCCGGCAGTTCTTCCTGCGCGACCCGGCGGAAGAACCCGCGATGCTCCGTGCGCTGCATTCGCTCATGTGCGAACACGACGCGGTGGTGACTTTCAATGGGCGCTCGTTCGATATGCCGCTCCTCGCGCAGCGCTTCATCCTCAACCGCCAGCGCGTGAGCGTCGATAAATGGGCAAATCTGGACCTGCTCTTCCCGGCGCGGCGGCTCTGGAAGCGGCGGCTGGACTCGTGCCGCCTCGCGAACCTTGAATTGCAAGTCCTCAACGTCGAACGCACCGCCGACGATGTGCCGGGGATGCTCATCCCGCAGATGTATCAGGATTACGTCCACACGCGCGACGCCCGCGACATCATGCGCGTGGTCTATCACAACCTGATCGATGTCCTCTCGATGGTCACGCTTGGCGCGCAGATTTGCGAAACCTTCTCCAATCCGACCTCGAAAAAGCTGCACAGCGACGACTGGTTGAGCCTTGCCCGCTGGTACGAAAAGCTGTGCCGCCCCGTCGAGGCCGAAAGCGCGTACAGCGCCGCGCTGAACACCGCGCGCCTCGATTCCGAAATGGTGATGGTCTTTACCGACTTCGCGAACTTCTACAAAAAACAGGGCCGCCCCGAAGCAGCCGCCGAACACTGGGAAAGCTGGGCAGCGCTCCAGCCCAAAGCCGTCGAACCGCGCCTCGAACTCGCCAAATATTATGAATGGACCGTGCGCAATCTGCGCAAAGCCGCCGAATGGACCGACGCCGCGCTTGCCGTCGCGCGTTCATGGGGCGCATCTGGCTACCGTGAAACGACTATTACCGAACTCACGCACCGACTCGACCGCTTAACGAGGAAACTTTGATGTCTGCTCCCGCGTTCGCGCCCGTCTTTGATGTCGTCGAACCGCTCATCAGCACCCCCGGCAAGCCGACCCTGCGCCTGGTGCAATCCTGTTTTCTGAGCCATTGTGGCGAATGTTCGATCCTCGGCGTGGATGCGGCGGGGCGCGTCGCGCTCGAAGAATATTACGATGACTGGCTCGCGCAATATGTCTTCGACCGTAACGGAACGCTGCTCGCCCTCTCCGATGAGGACGAAGGCCACAACACGGAGCCGCCCTCCCTCTTTTCGCAAATCAATTTTGAATCGCCCGAAGTCCCTGCGCCGATTACGCGCGGCGCATTAGTGAATCATTATGGCGGGCGCTGGCGCGGAATGCGCGAGGAAGAGCGCGTCATGGATATGGCGCAGCCGCTCTCCATCGCGGAGAAGATGACGCTGACCCGCCTCGGCCTGCCCGGTCCGATCCTCGGCCTCGCGGAGAGCTACACGCTTGCTGAGGCGCACCTCACCGAGCGCGATTGGGTCCTCATCCGGCGGTTGCGCGTGGCCTTTACGGTTCCGCTGCAAATTGACGAGCCGGAACCCTACGATTACGACACGCTGGAAATCTACATCGCCCAATGGTTCGACGCCGCCGCCGCCGCCACCGATGCCGCCACCGACGCCGCGCCGCTCAATCAAGGCTTGCTTGCGCTTGGCAACCGCCCGATGGATGCGCAGGTGCGCGATGGCTTCCTCTTCATTGCCGATGCTGGCGAAGCGCCGCGCCCCGGAGCGCTGCATATTTTTGAGATAGAACCCGAACGTTGAACAAACGCCTTCCTCTGATTTTTGTCGTCGTCGCAGCCCTGATCCTGATCGTTCCGCTTGCGCTCGCCGCTATGCCGCGCCCCGAACCCGTCAGCGCGGCTGCACTGCGGCAGGTTTCCGCGACGCCTGCCCCAACTGCGACGGCTGTTACGGGTGTCAGTGTCTACCTTCCGCTCGAAGCACCGCCCGAATTCGCAACTGCGCTCGCCTCGATCAAAAGCGGCGTCGTGCGGGTCGATACGGACGCCGCCGCGCAGGTCATCGTCAAAGCCGAAAAGGGTGGACCTGTGCAATGGCTGTACGTCCCCGTCGTGCCGTTCCCGACGACTGCCGACGCGCTTTCAATGGATGCAATTCGTGCCTACTGGCGCGGTGACGCGAACGCCTTGCGCGGCTTGAGCGATACGAACACTGCACCCACCTTTATCGTTGGGACAGGGACGTTCCCCGCATTGCGAGCGCTGCTCGGTGAACCCGCCTTGAAAATTCAACAGGTCGATGATTCTGCCGTTGCGGGCGCGCTGTGGGATGCGCGTATGGCGAAGACGGCGGCTTGGTCGATAGTGCCGTTTCACCTGCTCGACAAGCGCGAAAAGGCGCTCATCCTCGACGGGCAGAATGTATTCAGCAAGCAGTTCGCGGCGGCGGCTTATCCGTTGCAACAGACGTTTCGGTTGACAGGTGATGCAGATGCCGTGCAGACCGTCAGTAGCGCGCTCTCCGCGATCCCGGATTTCACCTTCACCAACCGCGACCCGGCACGCCTGACGGTGATCGCGATGACGGGCGTGACCGCGCTCACCCGCGCGACCGCCTACAATATGGAGATCAGCGGCATCAACACGCCCGCGCGCGATGTCGGTCCATTCCTCATCGATTCGGACCTCGTGCATACCTCCAACGAGGTCGCCTTCGCGGAGAACTGCCCCTACCCGAACCCGATTGGCGGGACGATGTTCTGTTCCAACGACAAGTACATGGAACTGCTCAAAACGATTCATCTGGAACTGGTTGAACTGACGGGCAACCATGTCAACGACTATGGCCGCGAGGCGCTCTCACACTCACTCGATCTTTACGACGCGGCGGGGATGCTCACGACGGGCGGCGGGCGCGATCTGGCACACGCGCTCGCGCCGACGCTCATCATTCACAACGGGAATGCCTTCGCTTTTATGGGCTGCAACCCGGTCGGTCCCGTCTATGCGTGGGCGACAGCGGATAAACCCGGTTCCGCGCCGTGCGATTTGCCGTACCTGCAAGACCAGATTGCACAGCTCAAGCGCTCCGGCTTCATCGTAATCATGTCCGTGCAGTTTCAGGAATATTACAGCTACGACCCGCCCGCCGATCAGGAACAGTTCTTCCAGCAGCTTGCGGAGTGGGGCGCGGATTTGGTGATGGGGACGCAGGCGCACCAGCCGCAGGGCTTCGGCTTCTACAAAGGCACGTTCATCCACTACGGAATCGGCAACCTCTTCTTCGACCAGATGGATTCGATCAACACGCGCCAGATGTTCGCGGATCGGCTCGTCTTCTATGCGGGGCGACAGATCGGGGCGCAGTTCTTCACCGGGATCATGGAAGATTACTCGCGTCCACGCGCGATGACGCCGAACGAGCGCACCGATTTCCTGAAACTAATTTTCCGCGCGAGCGGTTGGTAGTTCAATCACGTTCTTCGCGCAACTCTCCGCAATCCCCGGCGTATAGTACAATTGAGGCAAGAATCCTCATTGCTCATGCTCATTAAGGGGGCGTTGTGGAGAGCAACATCGAACAGGCACTTATCGCGCAGGCGCTGGCCGGGGACGAAACCGCATTCGGAGACTTGATCCGGCTGCATCAGAACGCTGTCTACAATCTCTGCTACCGGATGCTCGGTGAACGAACCGAAGCCGAAGACGCCGCGCAGGAAGCCTTCTTGCGCGCCTATGCCCACCTCATGCGCTACGATGGCGCGCGTTCGTTCCGTACCTGGCTGCTCTCGATTGCATCCAACCACTGCATCGACCGCCTGCGCAAACGTCGCCTGACGTGGCTCAGTCTCGATGAAGGCTTGCCGCCGCATCCCTCGCTGATCAGCGACGCGGAACAGCCCGAAGACGCCGTGATCACCAGCGAGCGCAACCAGACCATACAAATGATGCTCGCTGAACTCACACCGGAGTATCGCGCGGCGGTCATCCTGCGCTACTGGTACGACATGTCCTACGCGGAAATTGCGGACATGCTGGATACGACGGAGAGCGCGATCAAAAGTCGGCTGTTCCGCGCCCGACAGGTCCTTGCCGAGAACATCACCACATCGAAGAGCGGCGCGACCTTGCGGCTCGCGCTTGAAGGTGCGAAATGACCACACAACACAAAAAAGCGGCTATGAACCTCGCGATTGATCGCTTGCTCGACGAGCAGGAACAGGTCGCGCTCGATGAACACCTCGACCGCACGCCCGAAGATGCCCATCTCTGGGAACGCATGAAACGCGCCGACCGGATGTTGCGCACCGCGCCGAAAATCGGTGCGCCGCATGGCTTCGCGGAGCGCATGATGCTTGCGCTGGCAGCCGGCAGCCGGCCACAGATGGATAAGCGGCTTGGGTTGGGCATGGCGCTCGGCCTGCTCCTTACGGCCTTCACTGCGATTCCGCTGTTGGGTATCGCGCTGATCGGGCTGTTGTGGGTCGTCACGAATGGGGCGGCGCTTGGTCTGCTCGCCGCGCGCGTGCAAATTGGAATCGCGGCGCTAGTGAACCTCGCCGGATTGCTTTTACAACAGGTCAGCGCGACCTACGCGAGCAGCCCGCTAACACTGGCGCTGACGCTCGCGATCATCCCGGTCATCCTCGGCTGGTTGTGGGCGGTTCGCACGTTCGCCACGCCGGGCGAACAGGTGACGTACCGCATCCCGGTACGGATTGCAGGCTAACGAATGTTCGACGCGCTGCTCGGCCCGTTTGTTGGCATATTCTACGGCGGGGTATTCGTCCCGTTTCTGGCGGCGGCGCTGGCCGGATTGATCGCGATCCTTGCGCCCTCCCGTTTGAAACGGACCCGCGACTGCGTGATGACTGCTCCGCTCAATGCCGCCGTGATGGGTATCTTGACGCTTGGCGCGTGCGTCGTGATCACCTGGTTGTATCAGATTTCGCTCGTCTTCGTCATCCCGCTGATCCTGCTCCCGGTCGCGCTCGTCTTCTGGCTCGTGGTCGGTGTGGCGCTCTTTATCGGTTGGGTGGTCATCGCGGATATTGCGGGTCGCGTCCTGCTTGCGCGCGTTCATCTCTACGCCGCGCCCGTAATCTCGACCGTCGTTGGCGCGTTCGCGCTGAGTGTGGCGTGGCGGCTGCTCGCCTGGATACCCTGCGTCGGCGGCCTCCTGAGCCTCGCTTCGGTGCTGCTGGCAGCGGTCGGGCTTGGCTCGTTGGTGCTGACGCGCGGCGGTCTGCGCGGCTATCCACCCGCGCGCATCCAGCCCATCATCTGAATGACTATGGCTCCGCCGCTGCTCTTCATCCGGCACGCCGCCCCGCAGATCATCGACGCAGAGCCGCCGCACCACTGGAACCTTTCGGAAGCCGGGCGCGTGGTGTGTATTCCTCTTTCGGAACGAGTCCGCGTGTGGCAGCCGACGCGCATCATTACCAGCCGCGAGCCGAAAGCCGCGCAAACCGGGGCGATCATCGCGGACGCTCTTCACATCCCGGTGAGCGTCTTCGACGGCCTGCATGAACACGTCCGCAGCGCTGTCACATGGCACGGCGCGGCACATCGCGACGCGCAGCTACAGGCATTCTTCGCCAACCCCGACGCACTCATTTTTGGGGATGAAACAGCGAATGCCGCACTTGCCCGCTTCAAAGCTGCTATCGACTCACTGCTTGCTCTTTACCCCGACGACACACTTGCAATCGCGACGCATGGAACCGTGTTGACGCTCTACCTCGCGGCTCGCCTTGCTATCGACCCGTTCCCCTTCTGGAAACAAATCGGGCTGCCGGACCTGTTCGTTCTGTCGCGGGATGAAAACCGCCTGCTTTAAGGCTGCTTGAGCGCGGCATCGATATACGCTGCAAAAGTCTCTATCGGCTGTGCGCCGCTGAACCGCTGCCCGCTGATTTCAAAAGACGGACGCGCGACAATATTGTTCTTGCGGCGGTCAGCGTCAGCGTCCTGTACGGCTTTGAGCGCCTCCCGACTCTGGATACACGCCGCGAATTTGGCTTGATCCATGCCCACCAGCGTTTTTCCGTAGGTGAGCATCAGATCGCCCAACTTGTCCTCGCCTGTATTCCCAAGTTCGCCCTGTTTCGCGTAGAGCATGTCGTGCATCTGCCAGCCCTGTCCAGCGCGTGCCGCACACACAGCCGCTTCACTGGCGCGCGTGCTGCGTTCACCAAAATCGAGGATCGGGCGAAAAACAAGCCTCACTTTGCCGGATCGAACATAATTCTCGATCAGGATCGGTTCGGTCGAGGTCACGAAGTTGTAGCAGCTCGAACACATGAAATCGGAATAATCGGTGAGGCTCGTCTGCGCGCTGCCAAGCACGAGGTAGCCTTCCGGCGTGACGCTCTGCGGGATGCCTTTGTAATCGGCACTCTGCGCGATAATCGGCGTCGCGGGACTTGCAGGCGGGATGCTTGTCGGGGTCGGCGCGGCGCTGCTGCACGCAGACAGCACGAATACGCTGAACAGGATGAGAAGTTTTCGGTTTGGCATGAATGACGCTATCCTTCGTCTCAATCATATCCGCATCCAAATTCGGTAGAACACGCTCTATGCGCTCTCTCACTTGCTGCATCGTTTGTATCTCCCTGTGTATCTTCCTGTTCGGTTCCATGCCGCGCCCATCCGTCGCGCAAATCACCGCGACGCCGCTGCCCTATACACCGCGCCTCGAAGATACGCCATGCGCCGTTGAATTTCCACCCGATGCAAATGTGCGCTGTGGCTTCTTGCTCGTGCCGGAAAACCGCGCCAAACCGGGTGGGCGTCTAATCAAGGTAGCGTTCGCGGTCGGCAAAGCGCGCGGACCAAATACGCAGCCGGACCCGGTAATCTACCTGCACGGCGGTCCGGGTATGAGCGTCATCGGGCGGGTACGCTGGTGGCCGTTCTCCCCCTTCCGGCAAACTCGCGATGTGATTGTGCTGGATCAGCGCGGCGCGGGGCTTTCCGAGCCGTCGCTCGACTGCCCGGAACTGAGTGATCTTCCGGTCGAAGCGTTGCTGCGCGAACGTACTTTCGAGCAGGTAGCAAGCTACCACGCCGACCGCGCGCTACAATGTGCGTTGCGCTTGACGACGAATGGAGCGGACCTGACGCATTACACGAACGCGGACATCGCCGCCGATGTAGACGACTTGCGCAAGGCGCTCGGCTATACACAGGTGAATCTCTTCGCGTGGTCGGCGGGGACGCGCGCCGCGCTTACCATGCTGCGCGACTTCCCGACCAGCGTGCGTGTTACGATCCTCGATTCGGTGTTCATGCCGCCGGGCGTCGATTATTACGCGGACCTTGCTAGGAACGCAGCAGCCACTTTCGAGGCATTTTTCGCGGTGTGCGACGCGCAACCGCAATGCCGCGAGATGGCGGGCGGGAGCCTCAAAGGGGCGTTCCTCCGCGCAACGGATCGCTTGCGACAAATACCCGTTCAGCTTGCCGTGAAGAATGCGCTGACGGGTACGCTCACATCTGGCCGGTTGAATAGCGAGGGCTTTGTCGGGCTGCTCTACCGCTTGCTGTATGAGGCGTACCGCTTCCCGACGCTGCCGAAGCTGATCGTCGATGTCGCGAATGGCAACAGCGGAGAGCTATCCAGCCTGCTTGAAGCGCCCATCGCGGAACCGATCTACTACCGTATGGGCTTGAACCAGAGCGTTCATTGCACCGAGTCCGCGCCCTTCACGACGCTTGATCAGGTTACAACAGCATGGGCGGCGGTCGATCCGCACTTCAAAGGGTACTACCACTTCGATTTGGACCCCTTCGCGTTCATGCAGTTCTGCGCGAAGTGGCCGACACGATTCGCTGACCCGCGCGATAATCAGCCCGTCAAGAGCGATGTTCCGGCGCTCATCCTGAGCGGCAGTTTCGATCCGGCCTCACCGCCCGCACATGGCCGCTTTGCCGCGCGGACGCTCACGCGCAGCACATTTATCGAGTTTCCAACGATGGGGCATTTTGTATGGGAATATGGGGGAGACTGCCCGAAAGCGATAGCGCTGGCGTTTCTGGATTCGCCAGACAGTGTGCCGGACGCCGGATGTATAGCGACCATGCCCGCGTTGACCTTCGGCACGGTCGCGCAAAGCGGACGGACCGGGGCGCTTGTGCTGGTAGCAGGAGCGGCGGCGGTGGGAGTGGGAGCCACCGCCGGGGTATGGCTGTGGCGGCGGGCTAGTAGTCGAACTCGGTGAGCGCCTCGTTCACCACGCCGATGTCGAGTTCTTCATCACCAACGAGCGCGGCGGTTTGGCTCTCTAGCAGGCGATCCCTCCACGAAAAGGAGCCGCCATGCGTGAAGATGACATGATCACCTTCTGAGGCATTCAGGCGTGAATCGGATGCGAGGAGCGCAGAATAGTCACGCAGTGACGGATAGAAGCGGCGTAGCTTGTCGGTTGCATCGTACATCACGACGATTTGTGCTTCGGTTTCAGTCTGCAAAACGCGGCTGACTGCCGGGATGATGAGTGCGTTATCGGTATCGTAGTTCAGACGAACAATCTGTACACGGTCGTCCGTGATCTCGAAACGGTTGTATCCGTTCCTATACAGATCGATGATTGGGGCGTCCGGGAAGTCATCGGGGAGGTGTGAAGCCTCATCGATGAAGTAAACAGCGGGCCGCGTGGAGTCCTGATGAGCGACGATGACGTGATCGCGATCCTGACTCCGCCAGCCGGAAATGAAGGTGAGCATCTGTGCGTCCTTAGCTGGTGGACGAAACTATGTACTAGCGTGTCACAAAGCAGGGAATGGCGCAAGGCTGTTTAGGCAATTGTGACAGATGCGAGAGACGAACACCGCGCATCGTACCGCATAGTACACCTTCTATTTTACGAAAGGCGAGCAGATGCGCCCATCAGAAACGGATTAGATCATAAAATGGCAGATCAACTCCGTCAGTTCCATTCACGAAAACACATCCACCACACGTCCCCAATCTGAGCGGAACAAGCCCCGCACCTGCATAATCCGCGCTCTGCTGTAGGGGTCGGGCTTGACCGACCCGTCTTCCGACCCGTCCCGACCAATTGTTCCAACTTTCAATATTGCCCCTTGACAATTCAGAACACCTGCTCTAAAATGCTTTCTACAAGCGATGCGAGCTCAGCCGATCCGCTCTTACCTCATTCGCTTGTGTAAGTCTCTCGTCTCTCTTCCTATTCTCCTGTCTGGTTCCTGCTCTCTTGTCCCATCTCTGTATCTGCCTTCTTGTCTCTGTCCTTCTCTATCGTGTCCTTCAGGACCAAATGCCGTATTCTCGGTTTGGAGGTTGGCGCTGGTGAAGCGCGCAACCCGTGTGTCATAGGTCGTATGTCGTATCGTCTGCGGTTCTGCTTGCATCGGTCCGTGTCGGATGGCTGCTGGTCTGTCGCTCTTCTGGTAGTTGTTTAGTCCTTGCTGTTGGTATGTTCGTGGGTGCTGTGAAGGTGTACGTTCGAGATACCTTCCGACGTGGGGTTCTGCGTCTGCACTCTGTCAAGATCAACATCTGTGAGGCTTGCCCGGTTACCACAAAGGAGGAGCGCTCCCTGGCGCGAGACATCTGCCACTGCTTAAGGCGAGTCCCCCGTAGCGCGCCGCGTCGTACCTTCCGCTGACGCATTTCTCCCACTTGCTGCACCTTACCAACTGAATAATACGCCTTCCGGCGACGACGCTCGGCACGCCCTACCCTGAGCGCGGCGGCTTTAGCCCCGCGCGTCCATGTGCAGACATGCTCTGACGGAATACCAGTCCGTAATAGCGCGGGGATTTATTCCCGCGCGCCCGCTTCAGCCCCGCGCGCCCGTGTTCAGACCCGCTCTGGATTTGCGCACAACAAGAATGCTGTCCCTACAACATGCGGTGTGGCATGGTGTAGAAACCCCATTCTTGACGTCCGT
>Ga0123338_10003701_pt1 | contig 13646 bp, 11 predicted proteins | sample grotaG_FD_89793 | JGI IMG/M metagenome (GOLD analysis project Ga0123338, IMG submission 89793) | Glacier valley bacterial and archeal communities from Borup Fiord, Nunavut, Canada, to study Microbial Dark Matter (Phase II) -... | ecosystem: Environmental > Aquatic > Freshwater > Ice > Glacier ... | reverse complement strand
GCCGTGCCCTTGCCACTGATTTCCATCACAAGGCGCTTAAGACGCGTCGCCGAAAATCGCCGTCCACTTACCATCTCGTACTCTCTCTGGAACCTGCTTTGCCCTTAGCTTGATGCCTATGGCTACTGCCCCCGCGCTCATGCGCCACGCTGCACTGTGCCGCACAACACCCGCCGCATCGAAGAACGCGGCATACAATGCTATCCCGCTAAAAACGAGCTGGTGTACACCGAAATTGCATCAAGTTGAGGAGTTGAAACGATGAATACCCATCAAATCGCTGCACAGATTGCTCGTCGTTTGTCGGATTTACGCAAGCGAGACGTGCAAGACGTGCTCGAAATCTTGACCGAACTTTGGCACGTAGAGCTGGCAAAACCAGACGGCGAAATTCACATCAGCGGCCTGGGCACGCTGTATGTGGAAACGCATCGCGTGCGCTGCACAGGCGTGATCCGCCAAACCCTACGCGCTAAGTATGGCGCGAATGCGCCAACTACCCTTGAGCGCCGCTCGATCCGGTTTCGTCCGTATGAGGCGCTGCGCAACGCCATAAAAGAGGAACACAACAACCATGAGTAATCCCAAATTCACCGAGCGCCTATCCGTCGGCTTTACGCCTGACCAGGTGCGCCGCTTGGACGAGATCGCCCGTGTGCGCGCCCGCAAAGGCGAGCCGCTCAGTAAAGCCGACATTGTGCGTGCGTCCGTCGAGTTCTACCTACTGCATCAAGAGGACTTGTCTGGCTCGCGTAAAGCGATTGTCAAAGCAGTCGAGGGCAAGATCGCCGAGGTGGATACTAAGTTAGATCACCTGGACACCAAAATGACCACGTTTATCGAGTGGTTTCAAGCCAGGATGCGCAAATGAGGAAGCAGCCTAAAATTGCCTGGGCAGTCCCACGAGCGCTGCCCATTTGGGTCATCGCCTATGAAGTCTGGAAAGGCGATCAACCGTACCGCCAAGGCACGATGCGTATCCCGGCTGAAACGCAGGCGGAAGCGCAAGCAGCAGTTGAGATGATCCTGCGCGACCTGATGCCCAACCTGTTTCTAGAAGCTGAGATCAGGCTCACTAGCGCGCTCACTTGTGAAACAAAATGAACGGCAAGCAGATGTGCGTCGCCAACGTGCAGTACAAGAAGCCCACGGCCAGCGACAGCAAGCGCAACACCGGCTTGCTGCGCTACCTGACCTATCGAGATGGGCGTTACGGGCACATCCACCAGGAAGCGGGTATGGAACGCTGGCATGATCACGGCTTGGGCGCGTCGGTCGGTCAGATTGCGCAACGCTGTGGCGACTATCAGAGCCAGCATGTCTTAGCCTTCACGCTGGTGTTCAACCCGAACCCCGAACTGATGGCAATGGTGCCACTCGAACAGCGTGAGCCGTTCGTGTGTGAGCTGACCGAGACGACGCTTGAACGCTTTTTTGAGGCGCGCGGCGTCGAGGGTGGTATTGAATACGCTTTCGTCATGCACCACCGCGAAAGCGAAAATCCGCAGTCGCCCGGCCTGCATGACCCACACACGCACGTCATTTTGCCGGGCACGTATTACGATGAGGGCGCAGGTGAGCGCGCCCCGTTGTACTTCAGCCGCAACAAGCACGTCAACCATGTAGAGCTGCTGCATCAAACCACCGAGCAGACGCAGCGTGAATTGATGGAGCGGTACGTCGGGCGGGATTGGGAGCAACGCTATGACGCACTTGAAGCCGTCCGCGAGCAGCAGCGGACAATTACTGAAACAGCGCCGCATGGCACGCTGAGCGACGACAAAGCGCGGGCGTGGGATGCCTGGATTGGCGAGCGCCGCACCGATGATGAGCACAGCGCTGTCGGCTACTACCGTCACTTTCCGCGTGACGCAAAGACTGAACAAACCACTTTCGAGCCTGACGAACTCGACCTGGAGTTTCGCCCACTGGTGCGGGGTTTGTCGCACGAACAAGCCGCCACTGTTGTGACATGGCTGAACCAATCGATGACCGATCACCCGGAACAATCGCTCGCTCAAACCGTCACGTTTCTGACGGATATGAATGCGTTGAGTATCAATGAACGCGCTGTTTGGGTACAGACAATGACGCATGATTTGGCGCGGATCCATGAGCCGCCAATGCCGGAAATCGCAGAGGATATTGAACCCGATGACGAGCCGCCAAAGCGCCGCTACGACATCGATTTCTTCTAAATAAAAGCAAAAACACACAGTGAATCTGAGCGCGAAGTTTGCCGACGGAACGCTCAAGTCCCTGTGTGTCAATAAAAGGCACTATAGAGTATGACACACAACGAACCGCCTGGTAAAACGGCGGATGGAAAACAGATTGTGTCGTGCGTCGCGTTTCTCGCGGCGCTTTATCAAGGGGTCGATCCGGGGCTCTGGTTGGAGCTGCGCTGCATCGATCCGACGGGCGCTCACAAGCCGACCACGCGCTGGTCAACTATCGACAAACCGCACAGCATCTTGAAACAGGTACAAGCGCTCAACGTCAGCGGCTATGGCGTATATTTCGCGCCGTGTCCACGCCGCACCAAGAAAGGCCGCGCCGAGTCCGCTGCGCTGCTGACCGTATTGTGGGCGGACATTGACTGCAACGGCGACCCGGTGTGGCGTGCTGCAGCGCTTGCCAGGCTGCGCCGCTTTTTACCTGCACCGTCTATTATCATTGACAGCGGTGGCGGTTGGCATTGCTATTGGCTGCTCGACATACCTTACCTCCTTACCGACGAAGCCGAACGCAAATACGCAGCGGTCCTGCTGCATGGGCTGTTCAAGGCGCTCGACGGCGATCCAGGGTATGTCAAATCGGTGGCGTCGGTCATGCGCTTGCCCGGTCTGGTCAACACCAAACCGGAACGTGGCGGCGCGTGCGTCAGCATCATCGACTTCGAGCCGGAACGCCGTTATCCGCTGAGCGCTTTTGAGTGGTTAGTTGTGACGCCAGAATCACCCAAGATCGGGATAGGGTCTTCACCGACTACTGCTGCTGGTTACGCACCACTCCCCCAGACCATGCTCACATATCTGAGCCAGGGCGCGCCGCAAGGCACGCGGAATAAGGCGTTATTTGACGCCACCTGCCAGCTTCGAGACGCAGGCTTCAGCCAAACCGAGGCGGAAGCGCAACTCGTCGCCCGTTATGTGGCCGATGGTTCAGGCGAACCAGACCGTGAGCGTCAAGCCTTGGCGACCATCAGCAGCGCCTATACGCACCCGCCCCGTGAACCGCTGAAGCAGTCCGCACCACAGCCGAGCCAGCCAACACCGCAACCATCGGTTGACGCGCTGCTTGAACAGTACACCCCGGCTAGGCAGACGGCATCGCCCACCGCCGCACAGGTGACCGAACTGGTCAGGGCGTGCGCCGACCTCGATCCCATCGCCTGGGCAGCCGAACGTAAACGCATTAAGGCGGTATGCAAGGACGAGTTTCGGCTGACCGACCTGGATCGCATGTACAAGCAGACGCAGCGTGAACAGTCCAATCTCCGGCGTGTGCCGAGCGCACCGCCCGCTGAACACTAGGCAGAAGTGGACGGCAGTATCATTTATGAACGGCAGTCCGACAAAGGCGCGTTCCGACAAACCGTGGCGGGCTGGACAGCGCGCGTATTGGAATGGATTACCCAAGTCAACGACGACGGCCAAAGCGAGCACGTCATGCGCTTGCAGGTATCGCATCAGGGACACAGCACCCTGCTCGACGCGCCCAGCGAGCTGTTCGGTGACATGAACGCGCTCGGACGGTTCATCGCCGGACGGGCAGGCGGTCTGTACGCCGTCAACGCCGGGATGAACAAGCACCTCATCCCGGCCATCCTCAGTTTGTCGGGGACGCCCGTGCAGCGCACGACCTACCGCTTTTTCGGCTGGACACAGATTAACGGTCAATTTATCTATATCTCACCGACCGCGAGCGTGAGCGCGCAAGGGCAATTGGCGCAACCGCCTGAAGTCGAACTGGAAAGCCGCTTTCGGGATTACGGTTTAGCGCAGGGCGATTGGGACAGCAGTTTGCGTGCGTTTGAGGCGTTAGTGCCTGCTTTGCCTGGTCAGCTCGCTCCGGCGCTGATTGCGTTCGCGCTGCTGCCCATCGTGCAGAAGTTCTTTCCAGTGGCCGCGCCCCGGCCAGCCCTGCATCTGGTGGGCACGGCGGGCAGCGGCAAATCCGAGACGGCCTCGCTCCTTGCCAGCTTCTACGGTTACTTCACCCGCGATGCACCGCCCGCCCAGTGGGGTGATACGGTGGGTATGGTCGAGTCGCTTGGTTACGCTCTGGCCGATGCGCTGTATTGGGTCGATGATTACAAGCTGTGCTACGCCGATGAGAAAGCGTTCACCCGCTTTTTGCAGAGCTATTCACGCGGCATGGGACGCGGCAGGTTGACCCGTGACGCCAAGCTGCGCCAGGAGCGTCCGTGTCGTGGCTTGCTGCTCAGCACGGGCGAAAACATGCTGGAAGGGGAGTCGTCGGTGCTGTCCCGAATGCTTGTGTTCGACATCCCACCCTGGGAGAAGCGCGATCCAGGCGGCAAACAGTACGCCCGTATCGACCAGTTACGTACCGCACTGCCTGGTTTCACGGCACATTTTGCGCAGTGGATCGCGGCGCGTGCCGACGATGGCGGCCTGGCGAAAGCGATCGCCGCCAAGTTCGAGTCGAGCGTGAAAGGCTACCGCGACAAGCTGAACGCCAGCTTGGAGCGACAGGTCAGCACCGGACGCATGATCCAGAACTGGGCAGTACTCCTCACGGTCTACCGCCTGATAGACGAATTTCTCACTGAGAAAGACGCAGACGATGTGCTTCCCGCCTGGCAGGACGTAATTGTCGAGTCGGTGCAAGCAGTGCAGCATGAGCGTGCCGGACAGCTCTTTCTCGACAGCTTGGGACAATTACTCGCCAGCGGTCAGGTCATGTTCGGTGTGGATATGCGTGTGCCAGATGAGACGCACCCCGGCGCGACCCTGGTTGGCTATGTAGAAGGCGAACACGTCTTTTTACTGCCTGAGATCGCGTATCGAGAGGTCACGCGCGGCCAGACGCTCAAGTTCAGCGCAGCAGCCATCGGCGCGCAGTTGAAGGAGGACGGTTGGCTTATTCCCGGCGCGACCAGTCTCACCGTGCAGCGCCGCGTGCGGGGCATTAGCACTCGTTTCTGGCAGTTGAAAGCCGACGCCTTGGGGATTGCAGCACCGACGAACGACTGACCTTTCTTCATTCAATTGCATCCAGTATAAAAGGCTGTGACAGCGCATGAAGCTGTGACAGCCTTTTTTGTGGCCGTGGTCAGGTGCGTGGTTCGCTGTCACAGCTGTCACAGATCACGAATCGTCATTTTCATAGAAAAATGAAAAAAGTGCTACACCCTCATTTCTGCATTCTAAAGCTGCCGAATAGTGCCTGTGACAGCTGTGACAGCTGTGACAGAGAAACTGAGACACACAAATTCCTGTTTGAGTCTGCTTGTTTTTTCCCTGTGACAGCTGTGACAGTGTGACAGCTTCTACTATGCGGTTCTGTTGAGAGGGGTAGCCACCGTGGCGACAAACTGAGCAGGTTCTTTTGTTTGTGTGCAGCCATAGGGCGCTGTCACGCCTGCGCTGCACATAGCGATTATCCGAATCGAAGCCGTCTGAGTATTCGCAGTACCCAGGCGGCTTTGGCTTTTCTATGAAGGAGAAACGCCATGTTCACAGTATATCCCGCTCCTACTTCGCCACTCGGTTCAGCGCAACGCACCACGTTCGAAAAGCGCTGGAACCATGTCAAGCCGTTCGTGCAGTTGCAACTTGCCATTCGTGGCGACGATGACCACCTTGAAGCGCTGCTCAAGGATGCTTATCAGCACCTCTGGGCAGTTTGCACCACTCGACCGGAGTTGCTGGAGGTAAGTTCCGATGAACAATGGGTGCATATTGCGCTGCAAGGCGTGCTGCGTATAAACGAAAGTCAATCGTTGTTCAGTCAGCAGTTCGAGATTATCGAGAAGCGGCTGCACAACTGGGCACGACAGCACTTCAAGCGCGAGCTGATCGAGGACATTGTGCAGGGCGCGTACATCAAGCTGTACGAGGATTACCAGCGACATCAAAGCGAGTGGGACGCCAAGCACGAGTCATTCTGGGTGAGCTGCGGCAAACTGGCAATGCGCGAATCTTACCGCGATTTGCTCAGTCAAACGCACAGTCATCGCGGGTCATCACGCCGTACTGGTTCGCAGGAGTGGGTACAGCAGTTCATTCGGGAAGATCAGTTCGCCTGGTTTGATGACGACGAGAACGACCAAAACGAATTGATGGATTTGCTCAGTCAGCGCGACGAGGTGGACATTCACGGTGCAGAGACTCGCCTTGCCAATCTGCGGCTCGACCTCAAAACGCTGCTCAAAACAGTGCAGACGCACTATCGTCCAGCCATTTTTGAGCGCTGCTTATTGGTCTTGGAGCGTTTATCCGAAGGCTACACGCCCAACGAAATACGGCTTGAACTCGGCTGGACGAAAGTGACCTACGAAAGCACCATGACTCTCATCCGACGCATGAGCCAATTTGCCGAGGGATATCATCGTGCCCCAAATCGCTGCGCAAAGCTGAGTGAGGCCGAAATCGCACGTATTCATGCTCTACGTGTGTCAGGCTGCACACAACCGGAGATTGCGCGCTTGGTCGGGCGTAACGTGAAAACGATATGGAAAGTGATGCAGCCGTGTATTAGCGTAGTTCCCTAAACGAGCAGTGGTGCAACGTCCTCAATGGGCAAGCGGAGTGGGTGTAACGGTCGATAGAAAATCGCGGTAGGGCGCAACGAGGTACTGCGTCAAGTGACTCCCGATGGCTTGGTTGAGCGCGTTCGATGTACTCGGCGCGCTCAGAAGCAGAATGTTGTTGAGCTGCGCCAACTGCCATTGTTTGAAATGCGCGTCGCTGCCCGCTCTGAAAGCGTCAACGCCCGCTTGTGATGCCGGGTCGTAGCTCAAGATCAAAAATATTCCGCTCGTGTCGCCCTGCCGCGCCTCGAACTGAACGCCTTGCTTGGCAGCCCATGTTGTATTTGGCACGCTCAAGGTCTGCACGTTGATGACGGCTACGCCAACTTGTCGCAAATGCTTGAGCACGTCAGCGGCGTTGACTATCGGGAGCGATACGAACGTGGGTGTGGGCGATGGCTGCGTGGCTTGACCTAACGCGATCAAGCTACCGCCCAAACAAATCAGCAAGATCAACAATCCCGCGCCCGTCGCGATGACCCACTGTTGTGATGTCCAGCCAGCGCGCGCAGCCACTACCTCAACCGTGCGTGTTGCCAGTTTGTTGAGCGCGGCGGCCTCCGGCTTTGTTGTCGGCAGCGGGGTGGTTGGCGGATTAACAACCGCTCGCGGTGCCGCTACAGGCACGTTTTGAGAAGTGTGTTTGGCTTCCTCGATACGCTGCGTTTGCTGCGTCTGGTACTTCTTGATCGTTTTTCGCAGCGAGTCGGATTGCTTAGGCGGTTGATCGGTCATAGCATCACTGGCTGACGATCACCAGTGGTGCGACGGCAATCGCCCCATCTTTGCCCTGAATCACGACCGACACGGGACATTTAGTCGCATCGGCATTGTTCGCATCAATCATGGGGTGGTACAAAAATCCGCCGCCGTTGGCGCTCACGGGTGACAAGCCCAATTCGGTGCTGCCCGTCAGGTCCGCGATGGCCTCGTCGGTATTACCAATCACCCACAATCCGGTTTGATTGACGCGCGTAGAGCTGATGCACTGTGCCGAAATAATCTCGATGGTGTGCTTGCCATGCGTATCATAATGTGCGCCGAGTGCACCCGCCACTAGCCCATAGATGCGCGATATACCAAAGCCAACGAATAAGGTGACTGCGATGACGACCATGCTTACTAGCACAATAGTGATGGCATACTCGACGGCGGTTTGACCTTCTTGAGCACGACGGTTTTTCATGATTGCTTTGCTCCTTTTACTGGCGCACTATATTTATGCATTGCGCTAGTGTGATCCCAAGAGTCAGCCGAATGCGTAAATCGCCTACTCGCATAAAATCTTGATTAGCGTTCAACCCAATCAAACGGAAAAGAATCCAAGTTTGTTAAATATAAATAAAAAAAGTTTCTCGTTGTTGTGTCCAAGAACAATATACGCTGAGTATCTTGGTAATTTTCAACGATACCAATAAAACGTTCATCAGATCCCCATTTTAATATTTTGTATGAATCACCTGATATACATAAGTCGGTTATTTCTCCGGTCCGAACATCAAACAAAACATACTTGAACGAATTACCAGAAATGCTTTGGCTAGATAATGTTGATGATACAGCAAGTAAAAGCTGCCCTTTTGAATTGAGGGAGCTGGCAGATTGTACTGTGCCTTCCAAATGAGCGATATTTCCCACAAAGCCCTGTTGATTTATAGAACGAACGACCGTATCATCAATTGTGTAAGGTAATATCGTAACAGGAAAGGCATTGGCGCTCCAACTTATATATGGATAGCCTTGACCTTTGTAAAAATATTGAACAGTCAACTGATTAGTTGATGTAGAATAGAACCGTAGCGTGGCTGTGTTTTGCTCTCCATATATCACAGTACTCCAATCGGGCGATAGCGAAAGAAATAAACCATCAAAATTAGTGATAGATATCGGTAGCGTATCTGACACGTTTATTACAAGAGACGTTGTAGACCAAGTTACGTCTAGGAGCACCAATACATTTTTGCTAGAATGAGCTAACACCCCAAAATGATTGCTTTCTCTTTCAGGTCCAATATAATCCCATACGAAATCTTTTTCATTGATCGGTAATGTTTGTGCAGCCTTGTCTATTGATAATATATTTATGCTTCGCTGTGGTATAGAATCTCGGCTAGCACTTATGAATATCAATGTTGTGCCATCTTTAGATGTCACATAATCAAAATCGGTTAATGTGTCGCTGACATACGGAGTATTTATACGAAAATTACCGAAGTTTATACTTTTGATAGCTGTTAGGCTGATGCTACTCTTAACACTAGTTGTCCATAATACACCATGTACATTCGGCTTTGTCAGCATGTTGCTACATGAATTGCTTAGATTATCCGCATTATTCTTGAAATAAGGAGATAGTGAGAATAGTAGGAAAATAAATGAACTGCTTATGATCAGCTTTAGTTGACGCATGTTATGTGACCTTTGTTATTGCCTACAGGGGTTGTTTGTAGTGTAAGGTGGTAAACCAATAGTTTGAGCAAATGTATAAATTTCAAAGACGTAAACACTGTATTTTTCTCTTACAAGCATTTGTGTTGGCAAAGCTCCTGCCCCACGATTTGTACCGCTTGGGCACTTCCCTACATCGTATGTAAACCATTGCCAGGCATTTGAATCACTGTGTCCAGAAGTCCTACTTTGCGGTATAGGATGTAAGATATTGTTAACAATAATATCGATCTGTGTTTGGTTTTTGAGATAGCCTATGTAATCGTCATTCAGAAATGGGATATTTGCTGCATTGCCTCTCCATTCTTGATAGGCAGCTAGAAAGTTAATCAATTCTCCTAATGTACATGTGGCGCGACCACAATTTGCGTAATATGATCTTGCAAATCCTTCCGTGCCATAGCTTATGATGCTAGGTTTATTATATAAACTGCTGTACCACTCTTTGAACACTGAAATTCCTAATACTTCCTGTATAGTCGGTGCTCTTTGGTGTTTGGTAATAAAATCAGTTGTCCATGCGTCAACTGCTGGCAGGCTAATTGGTACTGTTGTGCTGCAACAATCAGGCGTTGTTATGTTAGAAATATATGTCGGAGCAGGTTGAAGAGTAGATTGTATTTGGTAATTTATCACTTGGGTAGGAAGGGCACTGAATACACAAGCACTTGGCGTACCACCAAATTTAATTCCATAGGATGAATAAACCCATCCGGGTTGACCAAGATAATTAACACTGTAATAGATGTAGTACTGCGGTGTGGCTGTTGTTGTGTTATCGATTACTCTTTTACCTGTTCCCGCCGTTGGAACCAATACCGCTCCATTTGGCAATTGTATCCCACCATTGCCGATTTGTGCAAGATTATCGTTCATCAATGGGATACCGCTATTGCCTTGGGTGTTGACAACTAAAACGCATTTTCCTTGTGCTACTATTGTACTAGCTGCGATCGCTGTTTGGGTGAGAAAACCTTGTTGAGTTATCATAGGAAAGGTGGGCGCCGGCGAAGCTGTTGGAGTAGACGTAGGGAAAGGTGATGATGTATTTGTTGCCGTAGGAGTTGGATTTGGTGCAGCAAGCCAATGTCCGGCAATGGGCACCCAATTAGCTTGAATAGGAGGAATTGAAGACGGCGGAGGAAATGAACTTTCAGCTTTCCCAACATCGTTCAGATCATTTTTCAAGTAGAAATAGTGCGTTGAAACGTTATAAACACCTACCCCGTCATGACCTCGACTTGACCAATCACCGACAAGTGGTTCAGCGCTGGCTGGCGATTGCGCGAAGGTATCACTAAATTGATAATGGGTTTGCCCTTGTAAACAAGATGTAGTACAAGTCTGTGGTACAAGATCGAAGTTCATCAGGCTACTGGAGAAACTGCTGTCGAATGCAGAGAAATGTGTTCCAGCAGCGCTAAAGCTGCCAATTCCTGATGATCCTGAGCCATCCCAGTTTCCAGTTATCGGATATGTGCCTGGGAGTGCTAAAACAAACGTGTAGTTAGCTGTTCCATTAGTTGTTAAATCGTTTTTCAGATATAGCACCCCATTGGACGCCATAAAAACACCTACGCCATCGTTGCTGAAATTCTTGTTCCAACGCCCGGCTATTGCCTGCCCGCCAGCGTCTACAGGGCCTAGCGTTAATGTATGGTCGGGTGCGCCTGCGCTATTTGCATCGCGTAAGTAAAATGCGGAAGTTTTGGGATCATAAAGACCGACTGTGTCATAACCTATTCCTGTCCAGTCGCCAGCAAGCGGTTGGAGCGTATGAGTAGGAACAGGGCTGAAAGGAAACGTGTTAACTCCAGTGCTTTGCTTATTTGCAGTAAGCAGGTAAAAAGTCGATGCAGTTGGGTCGTAAAGTCCCACAGTATCAGACGGCTGACCAGGATTAGATGTTGGTGTAATGGTTGGAGTTCGGGTTACCGATGCGGTAGGTGTACGCGTGTACGTTGGGGTACGCGTTATTGTCGGTGTATAAGTATTTGTTGCCGTGAACGTTGGCGTGTAGGTGTTGGTGGGTGTATTGGTAGACGTTGGTGTAGACGTTGGGCGAATTAATCCGCTTTCATATGCGCCAACATCGCACGGATTTCCGCGTGATATCCCGCGCTGATCGGTACTAATGTTCGCGCAGTTGCCTGCTTGAATGGCTGGGCTACCTGCTAAAACAGGAAGTGTTTGTGTAAGCCCACCATAATTGGCGAGTGTGCCAAGCACTGCGTTGAGCGGTGTACCGGTTGTGCCGAACTGATCATGCGCACCGATTGAGTAGTTCACGACCGGATCGGCATTGCCAATGAGATTATAATCGAGCGAGGTGTATCTACCTGCTCTGTAATCTATATCCGCCGTGCTGCCTGCTCCATTTTGCGCTATGATACTGCTATCGATATTCAAGTCGCCGTTAACGTACATGCCGACAATAGTATTGCTTGTAATCGTGCTGTTGTGGATGTTGGTCGTCGCACCGAAAGCACCAATGCCGTTTCCATTGTTCGCAAAAGTTGAATTCGTAATCGTAAATACCCCAATGCCGTTGTTAGATCCGTTGTAGATACCATAATAGTTATTGATAAAGGTACTCTGCTGAACCGTCGTATTGGTGCTTCTAGAATAAATGCCCATCGCGTTGAGCTGGCCGCTACCATCGAAGGTACTATTATCGATCGTGACAATCCCCCCCAGGTTGTATATTCCCTGTCCGGGATTCCCGATAAAAGTATCGCGCGAAACGGTCACACTTCCACTATAAGCTGCAATTCCCGAACTGTTGTTTTGGAATGTCGAGTCCAAAACAACGACAGATGAACTTCTGACTTGAATTCCGGTATTATTGTTTGAAAATATGCAATGACCCACCGTTAATACCGCATCGCTTTGAATGGCTAATGACGTATTATTTAATGATAATCCATTAATCGTTGATGTGGCCGTTACGCCAAAAAGTATAGCCTGAGCAGTGCCACTAATCGCGATGACGCTTGCCCCTGGTCCCTGAATAGTCATGCTGTTCGATACATTGAGCGTGCTGGCAAGCGAAATCGTTCCCGACAATCCCGCCTGAAACGTGATCGTATCGCCCGATTGATCGCTTTGATTGGCCTCCGTAATGGCATCGCGCAGAGAACCCGGGCCGCTGTCATTCAAATTCGTGACAATAAGACTACCGCCGATCGGTGGCGTACTCGTCGGCACCATCGTACTGGTAAACGTTGCTGTCGGCAAGGGGGTTATGGTTGGACTTGGTAAGGGGGTGGCTGTCGGTACAGGACTAGGCGTGAAGGTACTTGTCGGCAGGGGCGTGTTGCTGGCTGTCGGAGTAGCGGTCGGCAGCGGCGTATTACTCGCGGTTGGCGTGCTCGTCGGGAGCGGTGTATTGCTGGGGAGCGGGGTGGCCGTTGGGAGCGGCGTGTCGCTCGCGGTTGGTGTGTTCGTCGGTGTATTGCTCGGCGTGGGGGTATTGGTCGTACTCGGCTGGTTGGTCGTCAATGTCCAACTGAGAATGTCCGCATTTTCTGTTTCACCGCCTGTTCCTGCCGTAAAGCCGACCCAGGCTTGTCCATTATCGAGCACCAACAAATTGCCCAGGTCAGCGCTTACATAATAGGCGGCACCTGAATCCAACGTGATGGAAATTTGGCCTGAACCAGAAGCGGGTGGCTGATAAGCAATGATGGCAGTATGAACCGTACCATCCGACAGTTTGATTGCTGACCCATCACTATTCGTCAGGGTACTTTCAATTGCACCCTGTAGGGCACCATTGGCTGGATTGTGACTTCCCGTATTGGACGATTGAGACAAACCGACTGCTTGAACTGCAATGTGGTTATCGTTAGGATCATTATACGATGAGCAATAGCCACTGCTGGTATTGTTCGCAAAGGTATCGAACTCGACGGCGGCGCTATTTTTGATGCCACTGGCGTTGGCGCTCCCACCACTGGTTCCACCATAACCAATGTCGCAGCCACCCACACCGATATCGAACAGCGACTCATTCTGGATGACGAAGGCCAACCCATCTGCAACAAAATGACCCAGTTTGGTTTGTGTGATGCGGAATCGGAAAGTGGTCGTGAACCCGCCTGCCACATTGACTTTGCTGGTATACCAGGCCGCACCGGCCTACGCGATCGGCGTGTCCGACACCAGCCGAATGACTTTACCATCAGTTGTTGTGGTCTGTTGCGCATTTCCGATAAGGCATAAAGCGGAAGCATCAGCGAAAGTTGCGTAATTGATCGCAATGATTGGAGGAGGCGCGCAGCCGCTGGGTGGACTATACTTCACGCGGTGAGAAACTGCGCTTTTTTGAACATCTGAAAATGCAAGGTGAGCGAGGAATCCAAAGCGCCTTTATGCTTGGTATGGGTCTGTGCCAAACAGTTGACAATCGCAGTTT
>Ga0123338_10003699_pt1 | contig 13652 bp, 9 predicted proteins | sample grotaG_FD_89793 | JGI IMG/M metagenome (GOLD analysis project Ga0123338, IMG submission 89793) | Glacier valley bacterial and archeal communities from Borup Fiord, Nunavut, Canada, to study Microbial Dark Matter (Phase II) -... | ecosystem: Environmental > Aquatic > Freshwater > Ice > Glacier ... | reverse complement strand
TACGCCGATTTCGCTGTACCGGGTCATCAATAATTCCGTCGCAAACCGACGATCTACGTATGGAAAGCCAAACAGGTGCCTTTCTGGAAGGCGACAAGCCAACGGATTTTATCTAAACGTCAACTTAGTAGTCCAACATGATAGTAGGTTTGCATGAAGTTTAAGGCAGAATCGCCAGATTTTACCTCGTACGGGATACATATTTGCTGCCATGTCGGACGGCCAGGTTTGCTATATGTACTGCCTGCACACCTCCGATCGAGCATCCTGACGGAATGGAAAGCGTGGCAGTCAGGCGCGATTACTCTTCGTCGTCATCCTCTTCGTCGTCTTCGACCGGTTCGACATAGACGGTTACGCTCGTCAGGATATTCTCCTCGCCCGCTGCGGGCAGTTCATAGAATACGTCGATCACCTCGTAGACGTTGGGCAGCGGTTCGCCTTCCGTCTCGGTCGGCTCCATCATAACCGTCTCGCCGACGCGGGGTACGATTGTGCTGCGCGTCTCGGCGATGGCAATGCCTTCTTCCGCGCCGTCGGGATAATGGACGAAAGTCAGTGTCAGCAAATTGGGGTTCATTTCGGTCGCTCCTGCAAAGACGGTTACGGGCGGATGCCCGGGAATTACTGCGGGCTGTGCCCACGCTGGTTTGATAACCTTGGTCGATAACCTTGGTCGATAACCTTGGTCGATAACTTGGTCGATAACACAGGATGACGCATGGACATCCAATATTTCGAGATCACCTTTGCGATTCGCTGTTGTGTGCTCCGAATCCTCTGCGCTTATCATTGGTTCGGCTGTAAAGCGCATCGAATAGAAATCGCTTGCTGCCGTTTGAGACTGACGTAGTGAAATGAGGAGTGTTCCTGCAAATACAGTCCATTACAGAGCGCGAAGCTAAAATGCAGATCGGAAAAGGCATCCAAAATCGATTGTTTGTGACACAATACTGAAGGAATTTCCACGAAGCGCACAGCCCGGAAGAAACGGAAGCGTAGAAATAAATCCAACCGAAAAACGAAAACGAAAACGAAAAGAGGATAAAAATGGAACAAGAAACGAAAACAGAAAAAGTATCGCGTATTCAGCATCAGGACATTCGTATCGGAACGATCGTCAATGTGCCGTCGGGCGCAGACTACGTGCGGCAGATACTGCCGCATGGCTTCGAGTCGTTTCAGGCGATGATCTGGGCGCATATCGGGAACGCCAATCTGCCAGAATATGCAAAAGCCGCTCTGGATGTGGTCGGGGACAGAGCGATTTTCAGCAGCATCGGTATGTTCGGCAACCCGCTCCAAGATGAGCAGACCGCTAAGGATTGGGAGACCTGTATTCGCAGCGCGAAACTTTTCAACTGCAAGCTCGTCTGCGGGTTCGCGGGCGCTCTCGAAGACCGTCCCGTTCCTGAAAGTCTGCCGAAATTCGTGGAGGTCTTCGGGCGTCTTGCGAAAATCGCCGAGGACGAGGGCGTTCGGATCGCGTTCGAAAACTGCGATATGGGGGGCACCTGGGAGCGACCGAGCTGGAATATCGCGCATTCACCCCGCGCATGGGAGATGATCTTCAACGCGGTTCCGAGCGAAGCGATCGGGCTGGAGTGGGAGCCGTGCCACCAGATGAACTCACTGATCGACCCGATTCCGCAGCTCCGCAAATGGATAAAGAAAGTCTATCATGTACACGGCAAAGATGCGACGATCGCCTGGGACGTGATCCATGAGCAGGGCATTCGCGGCGGGCAGACGTATGTCTGGCACCGCACGCCGGGTTTTGGCGACACGAACTGGAGCGACATCATCACGATCCTGCGTCAGAACGGGTATGCGAGCACGATCGACATCGAGGGCTGGCACGATCCGGTCTACCGTGAGGATCTGGAAATGACCGGTCAGGTCTACGGACTAAACTACCTGAAGCGCTGCCGTGGCGGCGACTATATCCCCAATCCGAAGTAGCGTTCATTTCGGAAGCGGCAGCATCACGGGGGCGTTTTGCTCGGCGGAGCGGTAGGCGGCGAAGGCGACTTCGGCGGCGCGAAGACCGTCTTCGCCGGTGATCGGGACTGGCTCGCCCGTCGCGACGGCGTGTGCGAACGCCCCTACCAGCCCGTCGTCCATATCGCTGCCCCAGTTATACCACTGCACACTGTTCGCCTTATCCGAATACAGCACCAGGTTCTGCGCGAACATATCCATCGAAAGCGTGCCTTTATCGGTGACGACGTCGAGCGTCACATCGCCCCATGTCGGGAACACTTTGGGGCGCGACCAGGAGGCGTCGAGCGTCGCAAAAACGCCTTTCTGGAAGGTCAGCGAGAGAAAGCCGACATCATCGAAATCCTGGTGGCTGATGCCGCTGCTGATCTCGGCGTAGACTTTGACAACTTCATCTTTCGTAATCCAGCGCATCAAATCCGTGGCATGAACGGTGTGATCCATCGTGGCCCCGCCGCCCGATGCGGTCTTGTCGATAAACCAGCCGCCCGGGTTGCGCCCGCGGTTTGTGGCGCGGATCGCGACGATTTCGCCCGCTTCGCCGCTGTCGAGAGCGTCTTTCAGGCGGCGCATCACGGGCGAGTAGCGGCAGGGAAACGCGGTCATCAGCTGCACCCCGGCAGCGCGGCAGGCAGCGATCATCGCTTCGCCGTCCTCGATTGTGGTCGCCAGGGGCTTTTCGCAAAGGATATGTTTGCCCGCGCTCGCCGCCATCTCCGTCAGGGCGCGGTGGCGCACATTTTCGGAGCAGATCACGACAGCATCCAGCCCGGGCTCGGAAAGCAGCGCCTCGTAGCTTGCGAAAGCGCGTGTGCCGTACTGCTGCGCCATCGCCTCCGCTCGCTGCGGGTCATGGTCGGCGATTCCGACCATTTCGGTGTCGGAGCGCGATACGATGCTGTGCGCGTAGCTGCCCGCGTGCATGTGCGCGAACGACATCATGCCGATACGTACCGGGGGATGTGCCATAAGATCGAGCCTCCTCACTTACAATTTCGACGATTCCTGATAGTTTCGACAGACAGTGCGGTTTTGTGCCAGAATAGGGCAGCCATTTTCACCTAAGCGGCAAGACGCCCAATGTTCGTAGTTTCGCTTTTAGTGATGAGCAGTTCTCTTCACACGAGGCAGAACGGAAAAGCACCTCCGCTAAATTCTACGAACTTTGGATGACGCTTTACTTAGCGTTCCCATTTCGATGCTTCGAGATAGTTTACCCGCTGGTGTCGAGAAACCGATTTGCCGGAGAGTTTTGGCGGCTTTATGAATAATGATTTGCGGAAAATGACTTTATGAAGAACCAATGCGTATACTACTGACCAACGACGACGGCATCCATGCGCCCGGGATTTTTGCGGCGAAGCAGGCGCTCGACGCGCTCGGCGAGGTATTCGTGGTCGCTCCGGAACGCCCGCGCAGCGCGGCGGGACACGCAATCACGCTGCACAAACCGCTGCGTATCGCAAAAGTAACTCTGCCCGACGGCAGCATGGGCTACAGCACGAGCGGCACGCCAACCGACTGCGTGACCCTCGGCACAGAGATCGTGATGGAACGCAAATGCGACCTCGTCGTCTCTGGCATCAACTCGGGCGCGAATCTCGGGTGGGACTTGACCTATAGTGGCACGGTTGCGGCGGCAATCGAGGGCGCTGTCCTGCGCTACCCCTCGATCGCCGTCTCGCTCGCGTTCGAAGAGAAGCTGACTGTTGCGCTCGACTTCCGCGCTGCGGCAGCGTTCACGGCGAAACTGGTGCTGCAGCTTCTGGAAGACTCCCTCCCTCCGCACACGTTCCTGAACGTCAACGTTCCCTTCGCGCCTCCCGCAGAACCCCGCGGCGCGAAAGTCACGCATCAGGGACGGCGCGAGTATGTTGATCGTATTCTGGTGCGCGACGACCCCGCCGGACGCCCCTACTACTGGCAGGCAGGCGACATTCGCCCCAACGATCCCGATCCTGGCTCGGACGTGGAGGCGGTCGCGGCAGGCTTTATTTCGGTTACGCCGGTGCAGATGGACATGACCGCCTATCCACTTCTGGAGCAGCTGCGCGCCTGGAAAATAAACGCCGATACAAATTACTGAGATGGGCTGCTATTTTACCGGGTACTGAAAGTACCCGTCTTGAAAAGCAAACGTCTTTCAGACGGCAGATATTGACTCCCGTGTTGCCTCCCTTTCTTTGCTTTGTTGAGGTGGGGCGGGGTTGTGAACAGTTACCGAGTGGGAACGTTCCGGGTGCAGAACAGGGTAATCAAAGCATGAGAAGCAATTATTGTGATCGCAATCGAGTACGGAGAGAACCAATGCTGACGAAGCGCAGGCGTTTGGGGATTGCAGCGATCGCGCTGCTCGGGCTGCTGTGCTGTCTGGCAGGGTGCGACAGTGAAGAGCCGACGGCATCCGGCACGAATGTCGCTGCGCCTGACATTCCCCTGAAGCTGACCGGCGATGCGCCCGCGACCACGCTTGCCGCACTCAAGGGTAAAGTCGTGATCCTGGACTTCTGGGCAACCTGGTGTGGTCCCTGCCAGAAGAGTATCCCGGAACTGACAGCGGTGTACACCAAATACAAAGATCGTGGCGTGCAGGTCATCGGGGTTTCAGAAGACGAAACCGGCTCACGCGATCAAGTGCCCGCGACAATGAAAAACCTCGGTATCAACTACCCGGTGGCTTTCGCGATGGACATTCCCGATATACGCGCGAAGTACCCGCACGACGGCATCCCGTTTCTGGTCGTGATCGACAAGAAGGGGATTGTTCGGAAGCAGATGGTCGGCTACGACTCACAGCACGGTCTCGATGACGTCACTCGCCTCCTCGACACATTAGTCAAAGAGTAACTGCCTCATCCCATTTTTTACTCGATCGTCGCTCCCCAAGTTAGGGCAAATTGCAATCTCCTCTCTCACTAAGGATCTGTAAATATATAACTTCCCGACTCAGGAGGGCGCAGCAAGCAGCGCCCCTACAAATGCCCGGGAGATTATTCTTTTACAGTCCCTAACGAAGTTCGTTAGAGGCGAAGCAGAACGAACCGCCTTTTCAGGGAGAGGGGTTGGGGTGAGGGCTTGTCATGTTGGCTTCGTCTGTTCGATGCGCGCAGTGCCGGTGCGCTCCAGTTTGTTCCATCCGACCGCACTGCCCCGAATCGCCGCCACCAGCGACTTTAGGATCACATAGTACATCAACTGCCGGTAGACGAACCGTTGAAGGAAGAGCCAGGGCAGCAGCCGCAGGTCGCCTTTATCCATACGCAGCGCGATAAATGCCGCCACGAACTCGATCGCGAACATTCCCAGGAAGAACTTTCCGAAGACCACGAAATTCCCCGAAAACAGTGCGAACACCATCCCGATGTCCATGAACGGCGAGATCGCCGGAAACAGAATCTGATAGAGCCACAGACTCGGCAGCGCCAGCCAGCCGAATGCGCCGTTGTGACCGAGCGCGCCGCGATGTTTCCACAAACATTGCAGGGTGCCGAACGCCCACCGGAACCGCTGCTTGGCGAGGTCGCGCAGCGTTTCGGGCGCCTCCGTATATGCCATCGCCGAATTATCGTTGACGATCCGCCAGCCCGCCCGCCGCATTTTCCAGGTCAGATCGGTGTCTTCGGCGAGCGTATCGTGCGTGTAGCCGCCGACCCCGACGACCGCCGAGCGACGCATTGCGCCCACCGCGCCCGGCACGACCGTGATGCAGTTCAGCAGATCGTAGCCGCGCCGATCGAAGTTCTGGCTCGTCGTATACTCCAGCGACTGCCACTTCGTGAAGATATTGTGTGTGTTGCCGACACGCACGTTGCCGGAGACCGCACCGACATTCTTGTCGGCGAAATGGCGCACCAGACGCGTGATCGTGTCGGGCGCGAACAGCGTGTCTGCATCGAGCGAGACCATGATATCGCCCTGCGCGACCAGCAGACCATAGTTCAGCGCGGACGCCTTGCCGCCGTTTTCCTTGCGCATCAGACGCACGTTCGGCACCCCGGCGAACGTCTGCTGTACGACCTCCGAGGTTCGGTCACGGCTGCCATCGTCCACGACGATGATCTCGAGGCTGGCATAGTCGCCATCAAGCAGCGACTGCACGGTTCGGGCGATCACCTTTTCTTCGTTGTAGGCGGCGATGATCACCGAGACGGAAGGCGTAAAGCCGACAGGGAATATCCGTTGCCGCTCACGCATACGTTGGATCAGAGCGAGAATCAGAAACAGCAGAATGCGAGAGATGCCGAGCACGATCGAGAGCGCGAACAGCGCCGTGAGCGTGACCTGTACGACATAGCTCACGCCGAACACGTAGCGGTCCGCATCGACGAGCAGCGTGTCTCTGCCCTGCACCGCCGGGAAAAGCCGGTCGCGCGGTATGCCGCTCAACTGCGAGATGGTGACGAAGGTATAGCCTGCGGCTTTCAGTTGCTGAATGATCTGCGGGAGGGCGGTAACGGTGTGCGAACGATCCCCGCCGCTATCGTGCAGCAGCACGATACTGCCCTCGTTGCGCGTCGCCATTACGCCACGGACGATGTCGTCGGCGGTGCGCGGACGGCTCGTGTCGGGCGTTTCAGTCCCGGGAAACGATTCGTACGGGTTCCAGTCCTGCGGGTCGATCTTCTGCCCGACGGTCAGATAGTGCATCTCGGAGGCGAGCTCGATCGGGCTGACTTCGCGGGTTGTGGTCGGCTCTACGTCGTTGCCATAAGGTGGGCGAAACAGCGTCGTCGAATGCCCGATCAGCGCCTGAATAATGCGCTGTGTCGAGGTGAGCTGCAGCCGCTGATGCTCGACGGAAATGTTCGCCATATCCGGGTGCGACCAGGAGTGGTTACCGATCTCGTGCCCTTCACTCCAGATACGCCGGATCAGGTCGGGATATGCCTCGGCGTTCTTGCCGACCACGAAGAAGACGGCGGGGACGCGATACTGTTTCAGAATGTCGAGTATCTGCGGTGTGTAAGCGGGGTCGGGACCGTCGTCGAAGGTCAGGACAATCTGCTTTTTTTTGTTGTCCGTCGTGCCGCCATAGCGTCGTACGACATACGGTGAGGGCAGCAGTATCTGCTGCGTCTCCGGGTCTTTCTGGTAGGTTTCCGAGGTGATCAGACCCGTGTTCGGGTCGCGAACAATCAGGCGTTTCCCCTCGCTCGGCTTCGTGCGCGGCTCCAGCAGTTCGCCCGCTCCGTCGAAGTCGATCTGCTCCGCGCCTCCGTAGGTGACGGTGTCGAGAGCGCCTTCATCGACGAGTTTGCCCCAGTCCGCGCCCCACTGCTGCTGACTGTAGTATTTCCAGAGGCTCGGGTCTTCCATGCCGAGCGCCCAGAGCGCTGCGCCGCGTATCCCTTTCGGGCGAGCCAGTTGCAGTTGATTGAAGACGCTGACTGCGTCCTGCATCCATATCGTATGCTCGGACTCGCTCGTCACTCCCGCTTCATCGACCGTGTCTTCGGAAAACTTGAATGTCGGGTTCAAACTCACAGGGTCGAGATGGATGACGGCGTCGGGCTGACTCTCTTTGGCAGCGGTGATCGCGTCCTGGAAAGTGACGTTCTGTGCGCCCTGCCCCTTTGACCAGTCGTAGCCATGATTGCCGACGCCCAGCACGATTTTGTTCGCCGGAACCTGCTTCAGCAGGGCTGCGAGATTCTTTCTCGTCCAGGGAATCGAGGCGACCGGACCCGCTTCCGTCTCGCCGGTGTGCTCATCATAGATCATCGGGACGATCCAGTCGTTCCACTTCGCGAGCTGTGCGTAGTCGAAGCCGTCGCTCTCCAACTCGAGGTCCTGCGTAACGAGCAAACCCTTCGGGTGGAACGCGGCGTAGAGCTCCTTCATGAATTGCGTCAGCCCATCTCGGTCCGCTGCATTCACGCTTTCGAGGTCGATATTGATGCCCTGGAGCTTTTCAGCCAGCAGCCAGTCACGCAGGCGCGTGATAAAATTGGTGCGTGCTAAGGGATCGGAGACGAGCGTGTGCACTGCTGTGCTGTCCCACGTGCCCTCGCCTTCTTCTTTGCCCTTTACCTTCGTGTAGTTGTTCAGCAGCGGCAGGATCGGAACGTTGTGGGAGCGCGCGAGGGGCGTGATCTCGCTGATGTCGGATGGGCTGCGTCCGTCCTCGAACGGCTTTATCTGCGGATCGGTCGTCAGCAGATCAGCTCCGCCGCGCTTCAGATGCAGCCACTCGGGGAGGATATGTGTCAAATTCTGGATATTACGGAGGGCGGAAGCTTTGGATGTCTCCTCCCAGTTGACGTAGAAGGCGGTGACGACAGGCGGAGCGTTCGGCGGCACGACCGCCGGGGCAGTGTCGCCCTTTGTATTCGTCGGACTATCTGTCGGGCTGGAATGAGGAGGGGTCTCTCCCGGAATCAGTCCGCGATCCCACATGTCGAGAAACTTATCGGCGCGGCTTTTCTGTTCGTCTTCGCGCGCTTTGCGTCTTTCTGCGAACTGCTGGAGCTTGAGCTTGTCGTGCTGGAGTTTAGCGCGTAGTTTCCGGTCGTGATCGGAGTGTTCTGTGAGCGCAGGGTCAAGATTCCCGGCGACTTTCGGGACTCCTTCTTTGGGCAGGGCGTTGCGCGGCATCAGGGGCAGCGCGAAGAGGCTGACGACGAGGATCAGCAGCGCCGCGATCGTGACGCACAGTGCGCTGACCGCGACCCAGCGGAACCGTCGCCAGCGTCGATTGCCTCCGTCGTAGAAGATCGGCACGAGCGGCATCGCCAGTATTTCTCTGTCCGGAGCAGGCGTTTCGGCGGTTTCGACGGCGTCTGCGATCGAGCCAGGATTACGATTTATACTTTGGCTGGAAGCGTCTTCAGGATTTCTTTTATTCTTTGCTTCATTATTTTTTTCATTTCCCCCGGAACTACTTGTGGACAATTGCTGTGTTCTCCAGGTGCTGTACCATTTCGGTCAGCGTAACGAATTTGTAGCCTTCGCGCCGCAGGTGCGCCACCATATCGGGCAGCATCGCATACGTCTGTTCGATGCCGTCGTGCAGCAAAAAGATCGCGCCGTCCCGCGGATGTTTGAGCAGTTTGGCTTCCAGAACTGCTGCGCCGGGACTCGCGTAGTCGCCGGGGTCGTCCGTCCAGAGCACGGTTGTCAGGTTGAGTTTGCGGGCGGTTTGGATCACGTCTTCGTTGCGCTGCCCGCCTGGCGGCCGGAAGAATGTCGGCTGGATACCGCAGGCGCGCCGGATCGCGTCGCTGTCCATGCGTATCTCCGTATCGACCAGGCCGATCGGGATTTTTTTCAGGTTGAGATGATGATAGGTGTGGTTGGCGACCTCGTGACCTTCCTGCACCATACGCATCAGCAGGTAGGGCGCTTCATCGACCTTGATGCCGACGACGAAAAAGGTGGCGCGAATGTTGAGCTGCTTGAGCAGATCGAGCAGTTTCGGCGTGAACTGCGGGTGCGGTCCGTCGTCGAAGGTCAACGCAATCTCTTTGCGACCGGCGATGCCGCGCACGATCTGTACGCAGAAGGGTTTGCTGCCCGGTACGTCGTAGGAGATACGGTTGACCATCGTGTTCAGCCCCGGGAGCGCGTCCGGGTTCGGGATCGGCACATGTGGAGCGAGCGGCATGACGGAGTCAGGGTGCAGACTGCCAACCGTTTCGCGATGCCGGCTGGTCTGGGCAGGCGTCAGCATCGTATCCGGCGGCTGAGTCGGGCGTGTCAGCGGGGGCAGAGGCGGCGATTTTTTCGTCTCTTTTTTCTGATCTGCTTTCTGATCGGCACCCGGGTCTTTTTTATCGTCTCTTTTCTGAACAGATTTTCGATCCGTTTTCTTATCTGCCTTCTGTTCTGCCTTCTGTTCCACTCCCGGGGCGGACTTCTGCGCGAGCGTCGGCTGTCCGATCGTAACCATAATCGAAAGACAGAGCAGTATCGACAGCGTTAGCCGCACAGGACGACAGAAACGGTCATCGAAAGCATCTATGTTAAAAGCATCTATGTTAAAATTATCGATGTTAAAAGTATCGGTGTATGTAGGTTTGATTGCAGGGAGCTGTTTCACTTTTTCTCGAGTTCTGATTCGTAATCGGGTTTGCATTAGAAAACCGGCTATAATGGAGAGAGGGACTGTGCCTGTATATTGCGTAATGGTAACTATTCGCCACCCCCCGACCCCTTCCTTCGCAAGGAGGGAGAGAATACACTTGCTGTCGGCTTTTATATCATGGCTGGTACAACGGCTGAATAGTTACGCGTTATGCATACAGCGGGCGGCTCTCTGCCGAAATCGGTTGGAATACTTATTTTGACATTGGGTGGGGGATACGATATACTGAGTCGGGATCATGCACCGACATTCCTTTATTATACTGCAGGAAGTTCCGCTATCCGCCGGGCATTTTGCCACAGTATGAGTATTTGCTTCGTATTGTCTCTTGTTTTGCGTTCGATCGACCGGGTTTCTGCACAGCCAGCATAATTCTTGTAAATTCTTGAAGACGATTGAAATCCTCATAATATCTACAAGCCATTCGTCTTCGCCTGCAATTTCGTCTACTTATACAATACGTAAACGGGAGATAAACGTCACATTCCCGTCTGACCGCACTCGGACTGAGGGCGCTCGATGGCTGTAGACGCTGTCAGGATCACATTTTCACTTATCAGGAACAATCAGAAGAACAGCAGAACGACGCTGTCGGACAGAGGGGCGAGGAGCAGGAATGAAATCGGGAATGAAACATCGTCTACTGGCGCGGGCAGAAAATGTGTCCGCTAATGTCGGCTGGCGTCGTCATGGAAAAACATATGGAAAAACATATGGAAAAACAAATGGAAAAACACACGGAAAAAGTCATCCAAAGCTGCTTCTGCTGGCAGGGCTGACAGCGCTGATTCCGCTGGCATTGAGCGGGTCTGTGTCGAGCGTGGCAGCGGAAGAAACGTCTGGAGCAGCTGACTCTAAAGCAAAGTCAGCGAGTGCAAAAGAAACCTCCACAAAGGGAAAAGAAGCACATGTGACGGAAGCCGACCCGCTCGCGGGCGTGACGATACAGATCGACGACCTCGAGGCGACGATACGGATTACGAAATGCAATCCCGCCGCGCTGGAGAAAATCAGCCCCGATTTCAAGAAGTCCTATACGCTGATGAATGCGCTTCACAATGTCGCCATGCACTACAAAACGCCCGACAAGCTGCGCTTCGATGGCAGAAACCCGGTGCTTGGTTCGGCAGTAATAATTATGAACGGTCCGCTGCGCGTCGCAAAAGTCCCGCGCATTCAGACGAAGATTGAGGACCTGAAAGACTCGCCTGGCAAACGACAGTCTCTCCTCGAATACGGCGGGCTGATCGCACCCGATCTCGTCAAGTTCATGAAGGCGAAACTCGTGAGGGAAGAGGCAGTCGACGAGCAGCCTGCAACGGTCTATGACCTCACCTATCTCGGCGTCGGCGGCGGATCGCACTATCGCGTCTGGATCGATGCGAAGACTCACATTACCGTCAAGCGTGTCTGGCTGGACCGTGACAATAAGGTGAAAGCGACCTTCTTCTACCGTGAGCCGCGTGAGGTCACGCCCGGATTCTGGCTGCCCTCGGTGATCGAAATCTCCAACGCCGACGGCGAGTTGGCGGCGACTACTTCAATCGAAGACGTCAAAATCAATCAGGGTCTGGCCGACGATCTGTTTGCGATTCAACAGTGATGGGCGACCAGAGTAACAGAGCGAGCGATAAACCATCAAACGGTCTGGATTCCAGCCGGGGCATCGGCAGCTCGCTCACGGAAACCGACGCGCTGGCGAACGGTCTCGCGTCTGGCCAGGCTGCGGGAGCGCATTTGCAGGAAGCCGTCCACGACCCTCGCTGGATGTGGGCGGCGGTCGTTTTTCTGCTGATTTCGACGCTGATTCGACTCGCGCAGCTCAACGTGCTCGAACTCGCGCCGGACGAAGCCTATTACTGGGACTGGTCACGCCGTCTCGCATTGGGTTACTACGACCAGGGACCGATGGTCGCCTACGTGATCCGGCTGACGACGACGGTTTTCGGAACGAATGAATTCGGTGTGCGCTTCGGCATACTTGCCGCCTCCTGTGCAACGATGATCTGCGCGTATCTGCTCGCGCAGCGGCTCTTCAGTCCGCTTGCGGGCTTCCTGACGGTCGTGCTCCTCGGCACAACTCCATTGATCGAGGTCGGCAGCATTATCGCCACTTACGATCCCCTGATGGTCTGCTTCTGGGCGCTCAGTCTCGTAATGCTGGAACGCGCTCTGTTTGCCCCGACACTCCGTCTACAGCGATGGTACTGGCTCGGCGCAGGCATCGCCTGTGGTCTCGGGTTCCTTAGCAAGCACACCATGCTGTTGATTCTGCCCTGCCTCGTCCTCTTTCTTCTGCTCTCCCCCGCGCACCGTAAATGGCTGCGCCGTCCCGAACCTTATGCAGCGTTCGCTGTCACACTGCTTCTTTACAGCGGCGTTTTCTGGTGGAATTCGCAACACCACTGGTGGACATTCGGGCATCTGCTCTTTCTGGCAAAGAAGGACTTCGGCTCGCCCCTGCGCCGTTTCGGGGATTTTATCGGGTCGCAGGCGCTGCTGCTCGGTCCCGCTCTGTTCCTTGCCTGCCTGTGGGCGGGCTGGCAGACGAGGCATTCCCTCGGTTTTAAGCGATCTGCACATCGAAGCGACAATCGGATCGATAGTCGGATCGATCCTCAGAACACAGCCGAAATCGCCGATTATGATAAACTCGGAACGCATTTCCTGTTTCTATTCTGTATGGGATTTCCGGTGCTGGCTTTCTTCTGCCTGATGACACTGAAGGCGAAGGTGCAGGGTAACTGGGCGCCGTGCGCCTGGATCGCGCCCACGATACTCTGGGCAGGCTGGGCGACAACACGACCGGAAACTTTCGGAAAAGACGCAACGACGGAAACGGCAAATCGGGGACTTCGGCGTATACTGCGAACGACAGGGACCATCGCGCTGCTGGGAATCGCGCTGACGATGCTGATGATTTCGCCGGGATTGCGGCACACGATCGGGCTGCGCCTGCCGCCCGCTGCCGACGTTTCCAACACCGCCTACGGCTGGCGAAATCTCGCGGCACACGTTCAGCAGACACGACAGGAAATGGAAACGCGGGCAGGCGGGCGCAAAGTTTTTGTGGCGGGCAATGGCTACCAGTATGCCGCGCTGATGGCGTTCTATCTGCCGGACAGACCGCGCACGTACGATCTATTTTTGCACTATCGCCTGACGATGTACGCCGCCTACGTCGAGGAACTCAAGCCCCATCTCGGTGAGGACTGCGTCTTCATCAACGATGGCGAAGCGGACGACCGCGACCTACGGATAATTTTCGAGCGTGTGGAATGGGAGCCGCCGTTCCCGATCTGGCGGCGTCCCTATTACGATAGGCCGGTGCGCTACCTGCATATCGCTCGCTGCTACGGTTACCGCCGCTATGTCGGGCTCGACTGGGCGAGTGGCGGCTGAGCAACGCACACATTAACGGACTAAACGTTTAATAGCTGCCGAGCATCGGTAGGGGCGTTGCTTGCTTCGCCTTTTTTCCTTCAGGATGTTCTATCCACAAACTCTTAATTTGATTCAAGAGCATGAAATATAAAGCCCTGCTTTTAGACTTCTACGGGACCCTGGT
>Ga0123338_10003696_pt1 | contig 13656 bp, 17 predicted proteins | sample grotaG_FD_89793 | JGI IMG/M metagenome (GOLD analysis project Ga0123338, IMG submission 89793) | Glacier valley bacterial and archeal communities from Borup Fiord, Nunavut, Canada, to study Microbial Dark Matter (Phase II) -... | ecosystem: Environmental > Aquatic > Freshwater > Ice > Glacier ... | reverse complement strand
ATTAACCATGAAAATACGTCCTTTAATTTCTATTTTCCTTATACCTGTTTTAGATGATAAAATCTCAGTAGTCTTGGTACCTTCGTTAAGAGAAAGCACCGTTGTATAAAGTTTAGGTGTTTCGGCAGTCCATTTTGCCGGATTGGTTACCTGAAATTTAAGGGTAACTATTTTTTCTTCTCCCGGATTGAGGGCTGGTACCAAAACTTCCGCTTTAGCACCTGTAACCTCTTTGGTTCCATCAAAAAGTGTAGCTGTTAATTTCTGAGCAACCCCTTTTGATGACCCATAATTTTTTACTTTAGCTGATACATCAACTGTCGCATTTTCGTATTTGGAATCCAAATCAGTCTTGATAAAATAATCGCGTACATGCGTTTCAGGTGTGCTCCAAATGGTAACGTTTCTGAAAATACCACTTAACCGCCACATATCCTGATCTTCTAAAAAGCTCCCTGCCGTGAAACGATATACCTCAACTGCCAGTATATTTTTACCTGGCTTGACGTATTTGGTGACATCAAATTCAGCAACATTGCGACTATTTACACTGTACCCAACTTTCTCACCATTGATCCAAAGGAAAAAACCTGCATCAACACCATCGAAGCTCAGAAACAGGCGGCGACCCTTCCAGTTTTGTGGAACTTCAAACTCCCTGCGATAACTTCCCACCGGGTTACGCTCTTCATAGGCAGTGAAATTCTTTGGCGGTTCACTCATCACACGAGGAAAATCCTTCTGGAAGATATAACCGGAGTTCCGATAATAGGGTGTGCCATATCCCAATACCTGCCAGTTCGATGGCACCTTAATTTCTTTCCATTTTGATACATCAAACGAAGGTTTGTAGAAATCTACAGGCCGAAATTCAGGACGCTTAACGTAATTAAATTTCCACAGACCGTTCAGGCTTCGGCAAAATGAGGAAGCATGACGGTTTGCTTTAAGGGCCTCCGCCTGATTTCCATAGACCATCAAGGTCGCATGAGCTGCCTCTTTGTTGATTCCCAAAAGCTCGGGGTCCTCAATTTCAGGAGGAACAAGTGCACCAACAATGGAATCGGAATTGTTGTACAGGGCGTTTGGATGAATCACTGCATTCTGATCAGACTTAGGATTTTTAGCCAAATGCCCTGACCCACTGGCATATCCATTGGCAACGAAAAGGACTGTTAAGGTCAGACTTAAGAATATAGATTTTCTCATTTTATAATATTGGTTAATGTATTTTTGGAAGCGTAATGTATGAATAAAAAATGGAATAATCGTTCAACTGGTGACTTTATTTTGTGAATATTATAATTCGGCAGGTGACTTTTGGTCACCTGCTGAATTGTAATAAATTTAGTAAAAAATCACTTACTTTTTCATTTCACTTGCAATAATAGGTTTGCTCGCTTCTCCTGAATAAATACTCATCTGCGGGAATGGTATCTCAATGCCTTCACGTTCAAATGCTTCCTTGATTTCTATGAATACACTGTTTTTTACCGCCAGATAATTGGCCTTTTCAAACCAAACGCCAAATGTAATATTGATGCTACTGGAGCCAAACTCTTTAAAAATAATGATCGGTTCAGGCTCCTCAAGGCACAGCGGATTGTTCCTGGCAACGTTTTCAAGCAAGATCTTCACCTTGCGTAAATCTTCCTTATACGCCACCCCAACTTGAAATTCGAGCCTACGGATAGGGAATTTGGTAACGTTGACCAATTCAGTAGATATCACTGTTTGATTGGGAATCCTGATCAATAAGTTCTCGTAGGTTTTTATCTTTATGGAAAGCAGGTCGATTGAATAAACGGTTCCTGTTTTGTCGCCGATACGAATCACATCGCCCAGTTCGAAAGACTTTTCAGAAACAAGGAACAAGCCGCTGATGATGTTTCCGATGCTGGTTTGCGAAGCTACCCCTATCACAATACCAACAACCCCGGCAGCTCCGAAAAGTGCTGTCAGATCGTAGTTCAGTTCACGAATCACCATCAGCACCAACCCGATGTAGCCGGTATAGATAATTGTCCGCAAGACCAGCATCATCGACTGCCGTGAAAGATGCTTGTACAACGAACGTTTCACCATAAATGACAGCAGGTGAATGGATCCGATACCTAAAATCAGGATAAATACTATCCTGAAAAGTTTATCAATTGTTCCGTTGTTGAAGTAGTTGGAAAGTCCGAAATCCATAACTTAACTTTGATAGATGTTTTTGATAAAAAAGAAACTCTTCCTCAATAGGTTCCTGCCTACTATATTTCGAGGTTTAGCCAGCTGATGAGGTTTCTGTCCGTGAATTTCCTTCTTCACCGACAGGTTGACACTTCCTGCATGTTCGGGCCCTTTGAATTCAATGGCTACATAATTTGATAAAAGCTGCTTGTTTTTTAGAAACAGTGAAAAATCTTCAACCCTAAGTATCAGGCGCTGAAGTTCAAATACACCAGTAGTGTTATTGATAATTTCAACCGGCGTAATGGCTTCCCAAGGCAATTCCTTAACGTCAGTAAATTCCGTATCGTAATTATTCCCAATCGAAAAAGCAGGTTCACCGCTATCTGCCTCGCCAAACCAGGTATCCGATAAACGTTGCAGGGGTATTTCAAACAGCCTGTTTTCTTCTTTCACTTCATGGAAGTAAAATTGCATGGTGAGTGGTATCCTAAAATACAGATTGGCCGATTCGCCTGCACTTATTTTAATGTTTTTATTATTTCTGAAAACCACTGCCTTCTGAGGAAATGCAGGAACAACAATCAATGTATTCGATTTACCAGTCTGAAAATGAAACACTTCCGCATCATTTTCAATTCCTTCAATTTCTTCTACCTCCAAAGTGGCCACGGGTTGATCATGTACGTGACTTTTAATCAGCCACCCATTGGCAATGCGTTTTACCAATACTTCAGCAAATCCTGCATTGAATTGAAGCGTTTGATTGTCAGTGAATTCGTATTTTTTCCAGAAACTCTGAGGGTTCATTTTAATTGGTCTTATTTCAGAAATAAAAGTAATACAATTATTGCAGTTACAAAATCCTATCGTTGGATAAAACCTGAACAGCCTGTGTCGATGCCGATTTTCTATGCCATTCACCTAAAAGTTCATTCGATCCTTAATAAACTCTTTCCCAGAACAATTTAATTCTAATTTGACAGATTCAATAAAAGAACAATTTTTAAAATTACAAGTTGTAAAAATGTTCGTGCAACCAACTCTAAATTAGGAACAAAAATAGGGCCGTGCAACTAACTTTAAACTCCTCAATAGAGTTCCGCTTCCAACCCATCTTTGATTTCCATCAAGTTATTTTCGAGAGTAAGCATATTGTCAATCAGGAAATTGAAAATGGCGGGCCATTGAATCTGCTGGTGGAAATCAACATTGGGCAGTGAAGTGTAGATGCGGCAAACTTCCTGACCGCCTTCCCTGGCATAACAGAAATTCCATATTAGCGGTTCTGAAAAACCATCTTCAAGCAGCCGACGGTATTTCTGCATGGCTTGAAAGATTTGCAGGCGGCGGTTTTCTTCATGGCTGTTTATCTCTATCATAACTATTGCCTCTTGCCGGGTAACTTCAAATTTCAGGTCTATACCCTTTAGGCCAGTGTCATACAATACCCATTTTCTCTTCTTATGCCGCAGTTCCTGAACGATCTCACATCGCCGGGCAAACACAATCCAGAATTCTTTCCGCAGCAGTTTAGTTTCGTCTTTACCGTACATTGTGAATATTTCAGAACCCAAAGATACGTATAAATGCTTCTCAACTGGTGACTTCGAGTCACCTGCTGAGTAAACAATAAGTCGATATTTTAAATTTTAAACCATTAACACTTTTACTATTAGAGACAGCTTTTATTATACAATAATACATATCAACTCTTTGTTAACACGATACAAAGCCCATACTAATTCAATACTAAGTCAATACCAAGTCAATACTAAGTCAAGTGTAAAAAGGTTTACGATAGGTTGATAATAGGTTAATAATAGGTTAAAATAACCATTGGTGTACCTGTTATTAACCTATTTATAACCTATTATCAACCTATTAACACTGGATTTTGTATTGACTTTGTATTGACTTTGTATTGACTTTGTAATATTCAAATATAAGTAGAATGCTTTGAAGAAATCAAAAGATCAGGAATCAGTAAAAGAGGATTTACGACCCGGCAGAGAGCTTTTGATAAATAGCCTGAAAATTTATTACACATCACCTTCAACATTTTATTATAAAATTAATTATCCTGAATTATTTTCAATCTTCTTGAGAAAAGGTTTGAGGGTGCTAAAAAATTTTAAATGAGGGGTTTAAAAACCAATTCAATTTTATTTCAGATAAATAATGAAATTATTATAAATGATGTTTAAATTTTGTATATTTGATTGAGTTAACAGAATGTAAAAGTAAAAGATGGATAGCCCGGTAATATATACAATTGGACACTCAACACATCATGTAGATTATTTTCTTGAATTGTTAAGGGAGTATGGTGTTAACTGCGTGATAGATGTGAGAAGTGTTGCTGCAAGTTCATATAATCCACAATACAATGAAGAGCCAATTAAGAACTTTTTGAAAAATAATAAAATCACCTATTTACATTTTGCTGAAGAATTTGGAGCAAGGCGCACTGACCCTGATTTATTGGGTGAGAAAGGTAAAGTGGATTTTGAAAAAGTCAGGAATGCCTGGTCGTTTCAAAATGGTCTTAAGATGGTCTGGCAGGGTATAAAGAAAGGAGATGTAATGGCTATCATGTGTTCAGAAAGTGAACCCTTGGATTGCCATCGCTTTTCGATGGTATCTGTTGGTTTAGAGGATGATGGATTTGAGGTGAAACATATTTTGAAAAATAAATCTATAAAAACCAATGAGGAGTTAAAGAATGAACTTCTAAATAAATTTAAAAAGAAATTGCCACAGATAGATTTATTTCATCCAAATATTACAACCGAAGATCAATTAAAAGTGGCCTACCAGTTAGAAAATCAGGAAATTGGTTTTGCTCCAAATTCAATTATTAAAAAAGAAGAGAATTATGATTAGGCTATTTACAATTGGATTTACTGAAAAGTCAGCTGCCACTTTTTTTAACTTACTTCAAACGGCAGGGGTAAAGAAAATAATTGACACCCGATTAAACAATGTTTCTCAATTGGCTGGTTTTGCAAAGGGTAAAGACCTGGAATACTTCGCCAAAGAGATAGGAGATATTGGATACGAACATAATATTAATTTAGCGCCCACCAAAGAATTGCTTTCCAGTTACAGAGATAAAAAAATCACCTGGGCTGAGTATGAAACTGAGTATATCAGCATTCTTGATCAAAGAAACATCATCCAGAAAATAGATTTTGAAAAGTTAAAAGATAGTTGCCTTTTATGTAGTGAGCATAAGCCTGAAATGTGTCATAGACGGTTGCTTGCAGAATATTTAAAGAAAGAAAATAATGAAATAGAAATTATTCACCTAATAGAGTAAATTATGACAACTCGTTTTGTTTGTTTAGGAAATTCTTTTAAAGAAGGTGGCAGATGCCTGGCAGGCATACTGTTGGATGTGAACAATAATCCAATATTGGAATTTGGAAAACCTCAGTGGATACGACCCACATGCAATACTGCGCATGGAGAGTTGCCAAATTGCATCGCACATCCATTTCAATTATTGGATATTCTTGAAATAAACAATACGAGCCCAGCCCCCAATCATTATCAATCTGAGAATGTTCATTTTGATGAAATGGGTATACAGAAAGTAGGAACTTTTGAAAAAAGGCGGCTCAACAGCCTCTGTGAAGATCGCAGATATATTTTCAAAACCCGCTATCCTTCTTTATCGGAGGAGGTTATCCAAGAGTTATCCTATTCGTTAATGTTAATTAAACCTACACAATTTGATGTCATTGAAAAGGTATATGAAGATAGGGTAGGATCTCAACTGAGAATGGTATTCAGTTATAACAATTTCACGTACGATTTTTCAATTACAGACCCTGTATTTCTGAGAAACTATCATTCCAATCCAGAATATTTGGATGATATTCAGGAGGTGTTACTGAGCCTTTCGGTGAGTGTAAAATTTCCGCCTACGGATCGGTATTACAAACTTGTGGCAGGTGTAATAATTATGGAAATGAAAGCAATGGATGTATTGATGAATTGATTTTTAGATGAAACGATATTTGTACATATTGAAAAATGAGATTTCGAAAGTATCGGAAGATGACTTGTATACTCCAATCATCAATACGCGTATTGATAGTCTTGATCTTGTTGTAATTAGGGTAGCGTTAGAGAAATATTTCAACAATGAAATCCAGGATGTAGTATGGTATCAATTCAAAACACTGGCTGAAGCAATTGAATATTTTCATAATAACAGGGAGATAATTCAAAGTAATATTGGAATTGAAAAAACACCCATCAGGCTTTCAGAAAGTATAGAAATTAGAATGCCTCAAATGGCAAATAGTGCTTTATCTGAAAACTGGTTGCTAAAATGTTTAGGCGATATTCATTGGCAACTTATTTCAAAAGGCTTTAATAAAAAATCATCTGATTTTAAAGATGATGCAGGTAACCGCCTTTATGCAACTTTTGTGAGGGTAAACTATTCTATTTCACCTTTAAATGAATTTCTGGAAAATGAAATTATAGAATTTAATGCAAGTATGAATGGGTTTGGAAATAATTCATTTATAAGTAACATTACCGCCATTTGTGATCATAATAATATCAATGCAACACTCATGACTACCTTTTCAATTCGGGAAAATGGAAACAATAATAAAATTATTAAGTATGAACCAAAAGAAAGAACCAACCAGATAGGCCAACTTACCTATACACCTTTGTTTTTAAATGAATTCAGACTTTTGAAAAAAGGATTGTTAACCAATATTTCCAGTAGTTATGGAGAGTTTTCTATTACTGATGAGTCATTTTTTGTTTCAGAATATACTATCAATCCATATTATGACATCAATGGAATTGGATTACTGTATTTTGCATCTTATCCCATTATTGCTGATAAATGTTTCTTTGAATATTACCAAAAGCCCACTGCGTTTACTACAATCTATCGGGATGTCTTCTATTTTGGAAACTGCAATTCAACCGATAAAATTATATTCCAATTAAATAATATCGAAGAAAAGGGAGATCAAATAAAAACTTCAATATCATTGTTTCGTAAAAGTGACCATCAAATGCTTGCAAGGATATTAACTGTAAAGCAAATGGTTGGATGATAAAATATAATTGCTTTAATGTAAGAGCTTTATATAAAAGTATAGGTTGTTTTGCTTTTTAGTATTAGAAAATTAGTATCTTTGAGATATGTTTTTAGAAGTAATAAAGGCTACCTATTTAGATGAATACATGATACTTCTTGCATTTAATAATGGTGTTAAAAAAACAGTTGATTTGAAAAGTAAATTGAATGGCGAAGTATTTGAACCTCTAAAGGAACTAAATTATTTCAGGAGATTTACAATTAGATTCAATACAATTGAATGGAATAATGGAGCTGATTTAGCGCCAGAATAATTATATGAAATTGGAAACTAAGATTTGATGCTGCAAGAATAGATAATTATATAATACATAATTAAGCATGAATATTAACCCAATTAAAACAGAGGCTGATTACGATGACGCATTGAAAAGACTTTATGAGGTTTTTGATGCTCGCATTGGCACTGATGAAGGTGATGAGGCTGATATTCTCGCCTTGATGGTGGATGAATATGAGAAAATACACTATTCAATAGATCCACCTGATCCCACTTTTTCGTCAGAGAATTGATATCAATAAAAATCACAATCATTTCTTTTAATGTATTGAATTTGATCAACTTAATAATCAAAAATGCCAGCAACAGCATCACGTACAAGTACACGACCAGCGGTGAAAAAGGTAATGCAGACAACAAAAATAAGCGGCACGACTAGGCTTTTTGATTAAATACTGTAAGGGTTGATATATTTTAACCCCTTCATACCTTTAAAATCCTTGTCATTGTTAGAAATAAGTGTGTAATCATTGGCAATGGCCGTAGCGGCAATAATGGCATCGGGTGTTTTAACCTTCTTGTCACGGCGTATGTTCACGCAATGTATAATCACATCGGGTGTAATATCCAAAACCTCACTATCTATAATGAAATCTTTTACCCGTTGTTCCTTAACGGTATCCGTTTTCCAGCAAAGTAGTTCTATTTGAGTGATAACCGAAAGGTTAGGCACAGCATCAATAACCGAATCCATGAACTGTAAACCACTGGCTGCAAGTGAAGCTGAAAAGTAATCAGAAATTACATTGGTGTCGATTAAATATCGTTCCATTCGTTGCGCATTTGTTTGATATGGTTATTAAGTTGCTGTCCTTCTTCTTTGCTGATAAAGCCTTTGTATTTGTCGGACAATTTAGTTTTGACAGGTTCAATATTTTCTTTTAAAACTTTAATCAGGTGCAGTTCCTCCAACTCGTGCAAAAGCCCGGCGGCTTTTTGGTTGGTCAGTTGTATAACCATGATCTTTTCCATCGGTACAATTATTTAACGTAAAGCAATGTTTGAATCTTTATTTTAGCAATAAAAGCATCCATCAAAGAAAGTACGGTTTTTTTTTATCTTCTCTAAAAAGCCGATCCCCTCAAAGAGACCGGCTTTTATGTAGTTGTTCGCTTATTTCTTTACAGCTTTTTTGTATCCGTAGATAGCAGATTCACCCAATTCTTCTTCGATGCGAAGTAGTTGGTTATATTTTGCCATACGGTCAGAGCGGCTCAATGAACCAGTTTTGATTTGTCCGGCGTTGGTAGCAACTGCAATGTCAGCAATGGTTGAATCTTCAGTTTCACCTGAACGGTGTGAAGTTACCGAAGTGTAACCTGCACGATGGGCCATTTCAATAGCATCCAAAGTTTCAGTTAAAGTACCAATTTGGTTTACTTTAATCAGGATAGAGTTGGCTGCACCCAATTCGATACCTTTTTTCAGATATTCAACATTGGTTACGAATAAATCGTCACCCACAAGCTGGCATTTGTCACCTAACTTTTTAGTTAAAGCAACCCAGCCATCCCAGTCACCTTCATTCATACCATCTTCAATAGAGTCGATGGGGAAGTTTGCAACCAGACTGGCAAGGAATTCAACCTGTTGAGCTGATGTTCTTTTAGCGCCCGTTGCCCCTTCAAATTTTGAATAGTCGTAGATGCCATCTTTGAAGAATTCAGAAGCAGCGCAATCCAGAGCGATTGAAACATCGCCTTTGTCTGCGGCGCGGCCCGGTTTGTAACCTGCATTCTTAATAGCTTTGATGATGCTGTTCAAGGCATCTTCAGTTCCATCCAATTTAGGAGCGAACCCACCTTCGTCACCCACAGCAGTGCTTAAACCACGATCGTGAAGTACTTTTTTCAGGTGATGGAAAACTTCGGCACCCATGCGTAACCCTTCACGGAAGGAAGTTGCACCAATGGGGCGAATCATGAATTCCTGGAAAGCAATAGGGGCATCAGAGTGGGAGCCACCATTGATGATGTTCATCATTGGAACGGGCAATGTTTTTGCATTGGTACCACCGATATAACGGTATAATGGAATATCCAAATAGGCAGCAGCAGCTTTGGCAACAGCCAGAGAAACTCCCAACATAGCGTTGGCGCCCAAATTCGATTTGGTCTTGGTTCCGTCAAGAGCAATTAACTTTTTGTCAATAGCTACCTGGTTTAAAGCGTCCATGCCCATGATTTCTTTGGCAATGACAGTGTTCACATTGGCGACAGCTTTCAGCACACCTTTACCTAAGTAACGGCCCTTGTCGCCATCGCGCAATTCAATGGCTTCGTTTTCACCTGTTGATGCACCCGATGGAACCGCCGCACGCCCCATTGCCCCACTTTCGAGGGTTACTTCTACTTCAACGGTTGGATTGCCACGCGAATCCAGAATTTCTCTACCAATTACTTTTTCAATAAACATTGTGATATATGTTAAAATTAAACTTAAATGAATTACTTTTATACACTAAGATACTGATTTGTAAAGCTATTTCAACAGAAGACAAATATAATAAAAGCCTCTGTAATTAGGTTGAAAAACTGTAAAGGTATAACTTAAAATTAACCAAATTATTGCAAACATGAATCCTGCAATAATTTGAATAAAAGTATTTATCTTACACTCACAAAATAGGACTCATGATTAAACAAAATATTTTCCTGAAAGTTTTATACATCGGGCTTTTTGTTATTTGGACAAACATCGGCACTGCACAAAACCAGGTACTAATAGTTCAGCAAAAAATTGCAGGTTGGCAAACTGATCCGAAATTGTCAACTGCCAGCGTGTGCATTGCTGTGAGCGATAACCGGACTGGTGAAATGCTGATCAAATCAGTGCCACAACAAAGTTTGGCTCCGGCATCTATTCTGAAATTGATAACTACAGCCACTGCTCTTGAAGTTTTTGGTTCTGACTATCGTTTTCAAACTACACTTTCCGCATCGGGCATGATCAAAAATGATACACTTTTTGGTGATCTGCAAATTATAGGTGGTGGCGATCCTACTTTTGGTTCAACCTATTTCCCTGACAATAACCACTTTATGGAAGATTGGATCAACGTCATACAGAATAAAAATATCAAGGTAGTTAATGGAAACCTGGTTCTGGATGCCACTATTTATGAATCGCAAACAATTCCGAATACATGGATTTGGGAAGATATTGGTAATTATTACGGTGCAGGAGCTTCGGGAATCAGTGTATATGATAATCAGTATGAAATTCACCTGAGCTCGGGCAAAGAGGTGGGGATGGCTACCAAAATTGGACAGATCAATCCTGAAATTCCGGGTCTTGATATTCAGAATGAAGTGCTTTCATCTGATATAAATAGTGATCAGGCTTACGTATTCGGAAGCCCAATGGAAAACCGGAGAGTGATTAGGGGTACTATTCCAAAAAATAGAAGTAACTTTGTCATCAAGGGGTCAGTGCCCGACCCAGCAGCACTTTTGGCCAGCGAATTCAGAAAAAAGCTAACTGCAAGTGGGATTACGATTGCAGGAGTAACAAAGTTTGAGAAAGCAAATATTTTCAATATTCCACCACTTGTACTCTCAGTTAATTATTCACCACCCTTGCGGGATATTATCAAGGTCACTAATTATGAAAGTGTCAACCTGTTTGCTGAACATTTACTGAAACAGTTGGCCTTTAGAAGTTCAGGATTGGGAACGACCAAAGATGGCTGTAAATTCATAGTAGAATTCTGGAACGACAAAGGGTTGGATATGAAGGGTTTCTTTATGAACGATGGAAGTGGGTTGTCAAGATTTAACGCGATAACTGCCATCCAAATGGTGAATATTCTGAACTATATGAAAACCAAAAGTGCCTATTCGACAGATTTTTATGAATCGCTGGCAATAGTGGGAGAGGGGACGTTGAATGTTTTTAGGATGGAGAACTTCCCGAAGCAATGTCTGCGCGCTAAAAGTGGCTCTATGACCCGCGTGCGATGCTTTGCAGGTTACCTGACCACTGATAAAAAACGGCAGCTTACCTACTCTATTATGCTGAACAATTTCTCATGCAGCCAAGCAGAAGCAACCAAAAAGATTGAAGAAGTATTGGTTGAGTTACGGAAATTGTAAAAGGTTAATATGCTATGACATAGAAATATAAAAGATTTGATTTCAGATGTACCAAAATACAGTACCTTTGTTTAAATTAAAACTGGAAATCATGCTTGAAATATCTGTAAATAAATTTAGAGCAAACATTAAAGGTTTTGTAGATAAAGCGATTGAAGAGCATCAGGCAATCAGGATAACCCGCCGTTCAGGAAAGGATTTTGTTGTAATAAGTGCCGAAGACTGGGAGCGTGAACAAGAAACTTTGTATGTTCTCAAAAACAAATCGTTGATGAGTCAACTGGCAGAATCATTGGTTACCTGCGAAAATAATAGTGGTTTTAAACCAACTCAGGAACAACTGGATGCGATCAATCGTATTTGAAGGCAATACTTGGAATATTTATGAAGATCTGAGAATTAAAGATAAGGTACTTCATAAAAACCTTTGCAAGATTTTAAAAGAAATGCAAAGAGAAAATCCTGAAAAAGGTATTGGAAAACCTGAGCATTTAAGATATGAATTAACAAGATTTTGGTCAAGAAAGCTTTCTCAATATGATCGGTTAATTTATAAATTCGATGAAGATTCAATCTGCATTTTTGCAATCGGGGGACATTATGAAGATTTAAATCTATAAATACTGAAAGTACTGATTTGATTAACTCATGACACAAAAATGCCCCGTCTTACAACGAGGCATCTTTATCTGGTTTAAAAATATTAAGTTCTCTATACAATCGATTTCATGGCAGTCATTTCCTCGCGCAACTCTTCGCCGATTAACTCAATTTTATGGTAACGGATAAATTCGTTCACACTGATAAGTTGCTTATTGTCAACACCGTTGCCTTTGCCAGCCCCATAAGGTTTCCCAATTACATCGGTACCAATTTTTGACATAAAATCAGCCAACAGCGGCTTGCAGGCGTGATTGAACAAATAACAGCCATATTCAGCAGTATCAGAAATGACACGATTCATTTCGAACAATTTTTTACGTGCAATGGTATTTGCAATCAGCGGCACTTCATGCAGCGATTCGTAATAGGCTGATTCTTCTTTGATTCCAGCTTCAGTCATGGTTTCAAATGCAAGTTCAACACCTGATTTTACGAAAGCAATCATCAATATTCCATTGTCGAAATATTCCTGTTCGCTGATTTCCATGGCTCCTACAGGAGTTTTTTCGAAAGCAGTCTCGCCAGTTTCGGCTCTCCAGACCAATAAATTTTTATCGTCATTGGCCCAATCTTCCATCATCGTTTTTGAGAAGTTGCCCGACATGATATCGTCCATGTGTTTCCAGAACAATGGGCGCATAATCCTTTTTAGCTCTTCTGAAAGTTCAAAAGCCTTGATTTTAGAAGGATTCGATAAGCGATCCATCATATTGGTGATGCCCCCATGTTTCAACGCTTCTGTAATTACTTCCCATCCGTATTGAACCAATTTTGAAGCATATCCTGCATCAATTCCTTTTTCGACCATTTTGTTGAACGAAAGGATTGATCCGGTTTGCAATAATCCACAAAGGATGGTCTGCTCACCCATCAAATCAGATTTAACTTCAGCCACAAACGAGGAGCTAAGAACACCGGCTTTGTGACCTCCTGTGGCAGCTGCATAAGCTTTGGCAATTTCAAATCCGTTGCCATTGGGGTCATTCTCAGGATGAACTGCAATCAAAGTAGGAACACCAAAACCACGTTTGTATTCTTCGCGAACTTCAGAACCCGGAGACTTTGGAGCAACCATGATAACGGTAATGTCTTTGCGGATCTGCATTCCCTCTTCAACAATATTGAAACCATGTGAATATGAAAGGGTAGCGCCCTTTTTAATCAATGGCATTACTGCGTTGATAACACCTGAGTGCTGCTTATCAGGAGTCAGGTTGATCACCAAATCAGCAGTCGGAATCATTTCTTGATATGTTCCAACCTTGAACCCATTACCTGCAGCATTTTTATAACTCTGGCGTTGTTCT
>Ga0123338_10003695_pt1 | contig 13657 bp, 12 predicted proteins | sample grotaG_FD_89793 | JGI IMG/M metagenome (GOLD analysis project Ga0123338, IMG submission 89793) | Glacier valley bacterial and archeal communities from Borup Fiord, Nunavut, Canada, to study Microbial Dark Matter (Phase II) -... | ecosystem: Environmental > Aquatic > Freshwater > Ice > Glacier ... | reverse complement strand
GGCCTGTAGGCGGGATTCTGTCCAGCGCCGGAGCGCCTGTGTGACCATCCATCTGCTGCGGTCTACCCGAGGTGTGCCGATGGCGGACCATCGACGGACCGGCTGCCGTCACCTCTGCTCGACCTTGCTCCTGATGGGGTTTGCCGAGCCGTGACGGTCACCCGGCACGCTGGTGCGCTCTTACCGCACCGTTTCACCCTCACCTGTGCCCGGTTGCCCGGGCCATCGGCGGTCTCTCTCTGTTGCACTGTCCGTCAGGTCGCCCCGACCTGGCTCTCGCCAGCATCATGCCGTGTGGAGTCCCGACCTTCCTCAGCGCATCCCGAAGGACACACCGCGATCACCCAGCCTCCTCACCGTCGGCGTCAGTGTATTGCCTTCACCCGGAACGAGGCGATCAGCGAGACGATCAGGTGGCGGTGTCGCTGACGAACGAGTTGAGGAACAGCGTTTCGAAGTTCAGTGTCTGACGCTTGACATCGTCGGTGAGCTTGTCCTTGTTCCCCAACACGAGCTGCACCGCCGACTGCGTACCGAAGGCCGAAGGGACCTGGTAGACGGGAATATCGGGTGAACTGCTGGCCTTGGTCGTCGGGGTGACTGAACCAGGGACGGTGACCTGGGCAACGACGACGGTCGACGGCGGAGTGGTTGCAGCAGGCAGGGCGGCGACTGCGACCTGACTATCGGTGACGATGTTCTCCGGGGTGATCATCGAGGCCAGCACTGCGGCCGCTCTGGCGTGGACTGAACCGACTTGCATCATCGTCGAACGCAGGGGTGCCTTGTTGAGGATCCCGACGAAGAACTGCGCCGTCTCGGCATTGTGCGACACGATCGACTCGATGAATCTGGCGGCGTCGGTCGTCGGACTGGAGCTGACGGCGAGGAGGGCGAGCGCCGGCGTGATGACGACGGACGTGAACCGTGGATTCGGCTTGGTGTAGGGGGTGCCGCCTGCGGCAGTCGTCGCCTGCGCCAAGAAGTCGGCCTGGGCCTTCATCGTTTTGGCGTAGGACGTTGCGAACGCGGCGATCTTCGGGTCGAGGCCGGCGGTCGCCATGGCTACGTCGATCGCGTCGATATCGCTGTAGTGCAAAGAGGTCGCCGTGCGTAGCAGCGTGACGTCTCCGTACGTTCCTGCACCTGCGGCAGGAATTGCCGGGGCACTGCCGGACAACGGCGTGCCGACGATGCTGTCGCTGCCGCACGCGGCGATGACAACGGCGGCTGCTATCGAGAACCCACCGAGACGCAGGAGATGTCGGCGGTCGATGCCGTCGGCCGACTCGCCGTGCGCAGCGGGAACACGCGCTGGCGATGCCGACGAAGCTGAGGGTGTGATGTCCATGTTGCTCATTCCGCCGGATACTTCGATGGGTCGAGGGCGAGAGTCAGGTTCTCGGTTCCCGTTGTCGGGATCAGTTCGGTCGAGCCGAGGGCGAGTTCGAAGACGATTGCGTGCCGCGCCTCGATCGGAACGATCGAAGCGAGCAGCGTCGCTCCGTCGGTGCTGGCGATCTTCGCCAGGATCGACAGGTGGGTGGCGACTGCGGTGTTCTCGAGGGCTGCCGCTGCCGTGAGAAAATCAGCGGGTGCGCCGGCTTGGAAGGGGCCGACCATCGATTTGAGCAGCACCTGATTGGCGCTGACCGGCGCGGTCTTGCCGATCAAACCAGAGAGCGCCTGCCCGTAGGCGATGTGGTGCTGGCGGAAGACACGCACGACCGGCACGAGTGCGGCATCGAGCGTGAGTGACGAATCGTCGAGGCGGCTGATGGCTGCGTCATAGGTACCGGCGATTGCCAACTCGTACTGCAGAGCGAACTTGAGCAACGGAAGGTCGGCCGGAATCGGTTGCGCCGGTGCGGCGATGGTGGTCGTCGTCGCCGGAGCCGGAGCGGTCGAGGCAGTCGCCGTTGCAGCGCTGCCGCCAGCCGTCACAGGGATACTCGTGTCGCTACCGTCAGGCGAGATCGAATTCGGCGTCGCACCGGACTGGCCACCGTTCGAACCATTGGAGCCGCTGCCTTCGCCGGCGCCAGAGCCGCCTGCGCTGCCGGCATTCCCGCCGACCGATGCAGCATTGGTGTTAGGCGTGCTCATTTGTGAGGCGTTGGCCCTCGAGGCGGAGATGGCTACGGCAAGTGCGCTGGCGACGCCGCCTGCTCCGAGCGTACGGAGAAAGTGTCGTCTGTCTGGCGCTGTTGTTTCGCTAGGAGCAGTGTTGTCCACGCTGGAGCGATCCTTTCCTGGCATTTCGATGGTGTGGCGCCGAGGCACCATACCCACAGCCTTCCTTGCCGCTGGTGGGCTGTGCAATTCTAGAAGTCCAGCGCCGACAATTCTGGAATCCATCCAGAGCTTTGTTGGATCGCCTTCGCCCACTGAACACGGTCCAATTGGGCAGTTGGCTCGACGATCCGATCGGGTCGCCAGTTGGCGGCGATGTCGTCAAGGCCGTTCCAGGTCCCGATCGCAAGCCCTGCGAGGTAGCCGGCGCCGACGGTCGTGGCATCGGGATGGGGCGAAACTTCGATCGGACGTCCGGTGGTATTGGCGAGCGCCTGGACGAATGTCGGATTGGCACTCATGCCGCCATCGACCCGCAGTGCCTCGACCGTGAAACCGGCATCGGTCTCGACAGCGATGAGCAGATCGGCACCTCGGTGGGCGACTCCTTCCAGAACGGCGCGCACGATATGCGCCCTCGATGTTCCGCGCGTCATTCCGAACAGTGCGGCGCGTGCGCCATAGTCCCACTTCGGGGTGCCGAGCCCGAGCAGCGCCGGAACATACACGACGCCATCAGTCGTTAAGCACTGCGAGCCAACAGCATGACTATCGGCAGCGTTCTCGATGATCCCGAGGTCGTCACGGAGCCACTCGACGTTCGTGCCGGCCGACAGCATGATCGCCTCGGAACCCCATGTGTACTCTCCGTCGTAGGTCCAGGCGACAATCGGGAACGTGCCTCCGCCGCTTCGCCCCTTGATCGCTCTTGGCCTGGTACCGGTGTTGATGTCCAGCATGCCTCCGGTTCCGAACGTCGCCTTCGCCTGACCAGGACGGACACAGCACTGACCGATCAACGAAGCCTGCTGGTCTCCGGCGATCCCGGCGATCACCGGCGCCCCGGTCAGGGCCGTCGCCGGCCCGACGATGCCGATCGAGTCGACGAGCGTCGCCAACATCGACGTGGGGATGTCGAAGATCTTGAGCACGTCGAGATCCCACCCCGTCGCGTCGGCCTTCAACATGCCGGTCACAGCTGCGTTCGAACGGTCGGTGACATGCAGCAATCCGCCGGTCAACTTCCAGACGAGCCACGTATCGACGGTTCCGAACAACAGGTTCCGGGAGCGGCACGGGTCGAAGGCGTTGAGCAGTGCGGCGACCTTGGTGACCGACTGGTTCGGCGCCAATCTGAGCCCGTGATCGGCTGCCGCAGTGATGCACTCACCGACCGTGCGCAGATCCTGCCAGCCGAGTGACGGCCCGACCGGCTCGCCCGTCGCTGCATCCCACACGATCGTCGATGCACGCTGGTTGGTGACGCCGACACCACCGACAGGCCCGCCGGCGTGGAGCGCGAATTCGGCGACCTCGAAGACTGTTGCCGCCAGGCGTACAGCGTCGAACTCGACGAGGCCCGGGAACGGGGTGTCCGGCGCGAACGGCCGATAGGTATTGTGTTCGACCGACCCGTCCGGCCGCACGATCGCCGCTCGCAATCCGCTCGTTCCGACATCGATCACCAGCAGCGAATCGCTCATCGTGACGGCCGTACCCCTCGCTTGTTGAGTGAACTCCCCAGCGTTCCACCGATCAGGCCGGCGAGCAGCGTGAGCGACAGGCTGAAGAAGATGCGCGCCCAATGCACGTCACTACCGGCCACGAGTTTGCCGATGACGATCACACCTTGGACGGCAACGAACACTCCGCCTGCCGTGACGATGCCGTGAGCCAACGGGGTGTTCAATTCCTGCCTCCATGCCGCCTGGCCTGCACCGATGACGAAACCGATGAACGCCCCGAACGTCAACAGCCCGGCCCATCCGCTGCCCTTGTTGTTGTCGAAGAACACGAGGGCAACGACGGTCAACGGAGCGGCAAACATCAGCGCCACGAGCGCACCTTCGCGTAGGGCTCTGCCGTCGAATTTCATGGTGACACGCACGACGAGCGGGCGGCGGAGCGTGGACGACGTGTCACGGCCACACCGTAGATCCAATGGCTGTTGTCATACCGAGTTTTCCGGGGTTGAGCACGCCGTTGGGATCCAGCGCCGACTTGATGGCTCGCAGCACGTCGAGCCCGCCGCCGAGCGACTCGGCAACGAAGCGGGAACGGTTCAGGCCGACACCATGATGATGGCTGAGATTGCCACCGCCGGCGAGTGTTGCTCTGGTCCCGACATCCCACATCGCCACATAGGTCGATTCGAGGCGATCAGCTGGGGGAGTGGCGGCAAACGTGAAGTACAGGCAGGCGCCGTCGAGGTAACTGTGCGACAGGTGACAGGTCGCCGCGCGGGCGTCGGGAACGGTGAGCAGCGCAGCACGCACGTCGTCGAACAGCGTGGAAAGCCGCGACCAGGGCGCTGCGATCTCCATCGTGTCGATGACAAAACCCTTGCGGGTCAACGCTTGCAGCCCGCTGGTGTCGTTGCGGTGACTCATCCATGCTGCTACGAGCCCGACGTCGAGCGGCTCGGCTGCAGCACACTCCTCTTCGACGATGCTCATCGTTGCATCGATGATCAGCGGTTCACCTTCGTCGAGCACGAGCAGTGCGCACTCGGTTCCGTCGCCACCGTGAGATCGCTGCGTTTCAGCGCCGTCGTAGAGGCGCAGCACCGCCGGTGTTGCGCCGCGACGCATGATCCGGCGACAGGCGTCGATTCCGTCGGCAAACGAGCCGAAGCCGAACGCTGCGCGCCGCTCGGCGGGGGCGACGGGATGCACGCGGAGCCATGCCTTGGTGATGATGCCGAACGTGCCTTCTGAACCGACGAAGAGCTGCGTCAGGTCTGGTCCGACAGCTGCTTTCGGAGCGCCGCCGGTGCGGATCACCGAGCCGTTGGCGAGCACGACTTCGAGGCCGGAGACGATGTCTTCGATCTTGCCATAACGCGTCGAATACTGGCCTGCGCCGCGGCAGGCGAGCCAGCCGCCGACCGTCGAGATGTCCATCGACTGCGGGAAATGGCCGCCCGTCAGGCCGTGCGCATCGAGCGCGGCTTCGTAGTCCGGCCCGAACGTGCCGGCGAGCACTTCGACTGTCAGCGAATCGTCGTCGACGGCGACGACGCCGTGCATCTCGGTCATGTCGAGGGCGATTCCGCCGAAAAGTGGTAGGGAGGCACCGGCGACTCCGCTGCGGCCACCGGCCGCAGTGACCGGGATGAACGAGTCGTTGGCGAACTGGACGACGGCGACGACCTCACTCGTCGACTTCGGACGGCAGATCACCGACGCACGTGTCGGGGTCTGTCCGACGAGCGACCAGTGCAACGCCAATGGCCACCAATCCCTGCTGGCCTCACCGATCTCGCCGGGGTCGACGACGGTTGCACACAGCAACGACAGTTCCCGCCGTTGATCGTCCGTCAATTCCGTCGGCGGATACTCGAGGTGCACCCCGTTGCCGGTGAGTTCGATCGGCGACGTCGCCACAGTGTGTTGCACACGCTGAGACTGCCACAATCTGCGCCGATTTCGTGGTTCGGCAGTCAACACGATCGACCGGTCTATGCCGAGGCGGTGACCGCTGATTCGCTGGCCCGTTCGTGGGCGACCGAGTCGATGAAGACCTGCGCCTGAGCTGCGGCCTGTTCGGGTCTCCAGCCGAGGTCTGGCGCGATGAGGGCGGCGACGTCGCCGGCCACGGCCACCGCCGCTGCGCGGTCGAGCAGGCGGGCGCGGGTTCTGCGGCTGAGGACGTCGTCGACCGATCGGGCCATCTCGTTGCGTACGGCGTAGACGGCTTCGGCCTTGAGGTATGGCAGCCCGGGGACGAGAGTGGCGCCGAGCGCGGGATCAGCGGAGATCAGTGCCTGGATCGCAGCGGCGTCGACCCCGTACCGCGAGGCCAGATGCCGGACCACACCGCCAAGTTTGGGGGCCACAAAACCGTCGCCGCCTCGCAGCACCAGCTTTTTCGTCCTGCAACGCTGTTTACCCCCGAGCACTTCGACGACTTGATCGATCGTGTCGGCCGCCATCTCCCGGTAGGTCGTGAGTTTGCCGCCGGCGACGGTGAAGACGTTGCTCGTACTCTTGGCGATCTTGTGGCGCCGTGAGAGGTCGGCAGTGCGGCCGGACGAAGCGCTCTTGACGAGCGGACGGAGACCGGCCCACGTACCGGTGATGTCGGCCTCGGTGATGTTCGTGTTGACCGATGCGTTCAGCGCTCGAAGGACGTAGGCAATGTCTTCGGCGGTGGTCTGCGGGTCGTCGATCGACCCGCTGTAATCCGTGTCGGTCGTGCCGATATAGGTGTGTTGGAACGTCCCGTCGCCATTGTCGCCCCACGGCACGACGAACAGGCTGCGCTTGTCTTTCGGGACGGGGATGACCACGGCGATGTCGTTGCGGACCATCGACCACGGCACAGTGATGTGGATGCCTTTGGCCGGGCGGATCGAGTCAGGATACGTGCCCTCGTCGATCTGGCGGACGTTGTCGGACCAGACCCCTGCGGCGTTGACGATTGTGTTGGTGCGGATGGTGAAACGACGGCCGTCGGCGACGACGACGGCACCGTCGACATGACCGGAAGCGTCCTTCGTCAGCTCGACGAGTTCCGTGCCGTTGACCACTGCTGCGCCATAGTCGGCGGCGGTACGAGCGACCGCCAGGCACAGCCGGGCGTCGTCGGCTGTCGCGTCGTAGTACAGATACGCAGACGCCAGGCGGTCCTTGTTCATCGTCGGCAGGTGGGCGAACGCGGCGTCCTTCTTGAGGCGTCGGTGGAACTTGCCGATGCGCCAGCCGCCTGTGAGGTCGTACATCCACATTGCGCTGCCCATCGCCCTGGCGATCTTGCGACTGACGACACCGTCCTTGGTGAGGATCGGGATCATGAACGGAAGCATGTTCACCAGGTGCGGGGCGTTGTGGCGCAGACGCTGGCGTTCGGCCAATGCTTCGTAGACGAGGCGTATCTCGCCCTGCTGCAGGTAGCGCAGGCCGCCGTGGACGAGCTTCGAACTTTTCGACGAGGTGCCGGAGGCGAAGTCGTCGCGCTCGATCAACGCGGTCCTCAGACCACGGCTCGCTGCGTCCAGCGCAGCGCCGACTCCGGTGATTCCGCCACCGACGACCAGCACATCGAACGTTTCGTGTTGCAGACGGCTCAACATCTCGCTTCGACGGAATTCACTCACGATTCCAAGCTTACGACCGCGTCGCTTCCACTGGACTGCCGTCAGATCGCCGGCTCGGGCGACTTTCGCCACAATCTGCATGAATTGCGAACAACCAATCAATGCAGATAACATGGAGTACGTGCAATCCCCTGAAAAGCTTACGATCGCCTTTCGGGCACGAGGACTGAAAGTGACGCCGCAGCGGCAATTGATCTTCCGCCTGCTTGCCGGAAACGATCGTCATCCCAGCGCCGACGTGCTGTTCGCTACCGCATCCTCGGCAATGCCAGGCATCTCGCTCAGGACGATCTACCAGACCCTGACCGACCTGACATCGATGGGTGAACTGCGGGCGCTCGATGTCGGCAGCGGAGCGACCCGGTTCGATCCCAATATCGACGACCACCACCACGTGATCTGCGACAACTGCGGCGATGTCCGTGACGTCTACGTATCCGGCGTCGAATCGCTGCAGGTAGTGAACGGTGCCGGTGCCGATGCCGAAGCTCACGGCATCTTCGAGATCCACCGTACCCAGGTCGTCTTCCGCGGTACGTGCTCGCTATGCCGTTCCGCTCGTTGAGCCCCACCCTCAGCACCTGCGGCCCTTTCTCTCTCCCAACCCCCCACCACGAGGAGCACAATATGGCAAGCCTTGACGGCACCAAGACACACGAAAATCTGAAGGAGGCCTTCGCCGGCGAGAGCCAGGCGAACCGCCGTTATCTGTGGTTCGCGCACAAAGCGGACATCGAGGGCTACCCGGATGCAGCAGCGCTGTTCCGCTCGGTTGCCGAAGGCGAGACAGGCCACGCCCACGGCCATCTCGACTACCTCGCAGAGGTCGGGGACCCGGCGACGGGTGAGCCGATCGGAGAGACCGAGGACAATTTCAAGTCGGCGGTCGCCGGCGAGACCTACGAGTACACGCAGATGTACCCGGGGTTTTCCAAGACAGCCCGAGACGAAGGTTTCGACGAGGTCGCTGACTGGTTTGAAACCCTCGCCAAAGCGGAAAAGAGCCACGCAGGCCGCTTCGCCCAGGGTCTCGACGCTCTCTGAACGCCGACTGACCAACATCTTCACGAGCGTTGGTGCAGTTCGAGGCACGCAGTTACGACCGCGGTGTCCCCGAACTGCACCAACGCCGTTCGCCCTCGTTCCAGGAGTACTGCCGATGACCACCACCTACGACCCGCATCATCCCCAGTACCTCGACGAGAAGAACGTACGCGACGAGATGACTCGGGTGTTCGATCTGTGTCACGGCTGCCGATTGTGTTTCAAGTTCTGCCCGTCGTTCCCGACGTTGTTCGACTACATCGACGCGCACGACGATCAGGACGCCGGACGGATGACTCCCGCGCAACAGGATCACGTCGTGGACGAGTGCTTCCAGTGCAAGCTGTGCTACGTCAACTGCCCGTACGTACCGGGCGAGCACGAATGGGCTCTCGATTTCCCGCGTCTGATGCTGCGCGTCGACGCTATGCGTCAAGAGACCAAGCAGTTCTCGCCGCGCCGTCGGGTCACGACCGCCGCCGTCGCCCACACCGACCTCATCGGCAAACTGGGCACCGCCGCTCCTTCGGTGATGAACAAGATGCTTGGTGCCAAGCCAGGCTCACTGATGCGCACCATCGTCGAGAAGACCTCGGGCGTTTCCGGTAAAAGGCTGCTACCGCCATTTGCCAGAACGCGATTCTCGACGTGGTTCAAGGCCCGCCACAAGGTCACGATCGTCGAACGTCAGGGCTCGGTGGCGCTGTTCGCGACCTGTCTCGTCGAGTACCAGACACCGCAGGTCGGCAAGGACCTAATTCGTGTGTACGAGCGAAACGGCATCGAGTGTTCGCTTGCTGATGGGGCGGGATGCTGTGGTGCTCCGTACCTGCACAGTGGCGATATCGACTCGTTCACGAAAGCAGCGGCCAGGAACGTCGAACTGCTCGCCGACATCGTCCGCACCGGCAAGGACATCGTCGTCCCGCAGCCGACCTGTGGATATGTGCTGAAAAAGGACTACGTCGACTACGTCGGCGGAGCGGATGCTGAACTCGTCTCCACCCACACGTTCGACTCTTCCGAATACCTGATGAAGCTCAACAAGGGCAACGACACGCAGCTCGACACACGCTTCGACGGCGACGTCCCGGAGACGATCACGTACCACACTCCGTGTCACCTTCGGGCGCAGAACATCGGGCTCAAGAGCCGAGACCTGATGAAACTGACCGGTGCAAAGATCAAACTCGTTCAGCAGTGTTCCGGCATCGACGGGATGTGGGGTCTGAAGGCACAGAACGCCGACCTTTCGATTCCGATCGCCAAGAAGCTCGCCAACGAGATCGACAAGGCGGGCGGCGAGATCGTCGCCGGCGACTGTCATCTGGCGAACACGGCGATCACCGAACAGACCAACCGCATCCCCCTGCATCCGATGTCGGTCATCGCCAGGGCCTACGGAATTCCAGAAGAATGACACTCCGCACTGAAAGAGGCACATCATGACCACCACGACATCGTCCGCTTCGCGCAAGCTGACGCTCGACGACATCGCCGATGCCAGGGCGTACGAGCGTGAGCGCTCCGATCTCCGCGCCGATGTCATCGAACTTCGCCGACGCCGGCGGGTGCAGCTCGGTGCCTTTGTCTCGGTGTCGTTCGAGAACCGTGAGACGGTCCGCTACCAGATCCAGGAGATGGCGAGAATCGAGAAGTTGTTCACCGACGAGGCGATCAGCGACGAACTCGACGCCTACAACCCGCTCGTGCCAGAAATTGGCGAGTTGAAGGCGACCTTGTTCATCGAGCTGACGTCAGACGACTCGATACGTACGTGGTTGCCGAAACTTGTCGGTATCGAGCGGGCGATCTATCTGCGCCTCGAAGACGGGACCGAAGTACATGCCGTCCCAGAGCGCAACCACGCTGCCCAGTTGACCCGTTCGGACGTGACCTCGGCGGTCCACTACATCGAATTTACGTTCTCACCTGCGGAAATAGATGTGTTCGCCGATGGACCGGTCGAACTCGTCTGTGAGCTCTCGGCATACCGGGAGCACGCCAGGCTGACCGAGAACGCCATCGGCGAGCTCCTGGGAGATCTCGTCGGCGGGTGAAAACGCTGCGAGGCGCGCCTGTGACGTGCATGTAAATACTCAGAATCCCTCTAGCAATCCTCGCCGGGCAGTACTACCGTGCCTGGTCAGACGCCGAGACACGTGTCACGGTGACCATCGAACAGGCAAAGGTAGCGGTGTCGTGAAGGACATCAAGTGGCGCGAATTAGGCGCATGTCGAGGACTAGATCCGACCATCTTCTACCCAGAACCGGAGGAAAGCGCAGAAAGCGCCAAAGTCGTTTGCGACGGATGTTCCGTTCGTATCGCCTGCTTGGAGCACGCGTTGAACTCCCGTGAAAAAGTGGGTGTCTGGGGAGGCGCCACCGAACGAGAGCGGCGGAGAATTCTCCGTCAACGTCGCCGTATCGCCTGACAGACTGTCTGCATGACTTCGCTCGCCGACCACGGCGGTTGGCCCGCGCTCCTGACCGAGTTGCTCGAACGCAACGATCTGACCGCCAGCCAGGCTCGGGCGGCGATGTCGACGATCCTTGCCGGCGACGCCACCCCTGCGCAGCTGATTGCATTCGTGGTTGCACTACGTGCCAAGGGTGAAACGTCAGAAGAACTCGCGGGGCTCCTCGATGCCGTGCTCGCCGCTGCCACGCCGGTCCACCTCCCGGAATCGATCGCCAACAGAGCCGTCGACATCGTCGGGACCGGAGGTGACCGCAGCCACTCGGTCAACGTGTCGACGATGGCGGCCATCGTCGTCGCCGGCGCCGGGGTGCCGGTCTGCAAGCACGGAGCACGGGCAGCCTCATCGAAATGCGGAGCAGCCGACGTACTCGAAGCACTTGGCGTCGCCATCGATCTGCAGCCTGCAGGCGTGCTGCGATGCATCGACCAGGCGGGAATCGGCTTCTGTCTGGCGGCGAACTATCACCCGTCGTTCCGCTTCGCAGCGGCGGCGCGCAAGGAAATCGGCGTCGCCACCGTGTTCAACCTCCTCGGACCGATGGCCAATCCGGCGCGGATCACCCGACAGTTGATCGGCGTTGCCAACAAGGACTACGCCGAGCGGATGCTCGCCTCGCTGCGGCTGCACGGTTCTGTCACGACGTGGGTCGTCAGCGGTCCAGGGCTCGACGAACTGAGCACGACGGGGCCATCTCAGGTACTCGCGCTCGAGGATGGCGTCGTCAGGAGCTTCATGGTCGACGCAGTCGACTACGGCTTGGCACCGGCAATCCCCGATGAACTCGTCGGTGGTGAACCGGCCGAGAACGCCGCCTTCGCCAGGGCGGTGCTCGCAGGCAAGCACGGTGCGCACCGCGACATCGTGGTACTCAACGCTGGCGCTGCGCTCGTCGTCGCTGGCGTTGTCGACGATCTCGGCGTCGGGATATCGATGGCCGCTGACTCGATCGACACCGGCAGGGCTTCGCTGGCGCTCGACCTGCTGATCACGACATCACAGGCGGCAAAAGCCGATCAGGTGGCAGCGGCTGATCAGGCGGCAACGGCCGAGCAGGCGGCAGCGGCCGAGCAGGCGAGCACATCAGCGTGATCATCCGGGTGCCAGCTTCTTCGGCCAACATGGGTCCCGGTTTCGATGCGCTCGGCATGGCCGTGTCGCGATATGCCGAGGTTGGATTCGTCGATCACGGGCTGCCGGACGGTGCCAGGGTCGCCGACGAACATCATCCAGCGGCGATCGCCTTCGCACGCAGTGGGGGCACGCGCCCGATCTGGGTCCGGAGCGATATTCCGATGGGTCGGGGACTTGGATACAGCGGTGCCGTACGTGTGGCAGGGGCCATAGCAGCCCATCTCGAAGGAAGCGATGGCGACGACGTCCACGAGCAACTCGTGGCTGCCTACGACGACGTCCTGGCAGTGACGACCGAACTCGAAGACCATGCCGACAACGTCGCAGCATCACTGTTCGGTGGGGTCGTCGCAACTGCCGGCGGCCGGGCGATTCCGTTACGGATGGCGTTCGATCCTGCTGTCGTCGTCTGGATCCCTTCGTTCACGACCAGGACGGACGCCGCTCGTGCAGCGCTGCCGGCGATGGTCAGTTTCGCCGACGCCACGTTCAACATCGGTCGAGTGGCGTTGCTCATTGCTGCCCTCGGTACCGGAGATGTCGCCGTCTTGCGGCTGGCGACCGCCGACAAACTGCACCAGGACGTGCGGCTGGCACAGGCAGAGCCATCTCGCATCGCCATGCAGTCGGCGCTCGATGCAGGGGCCTGGTGTTCGTGGCTGTCCGGATCCGGTCCGACGGTTGCAGCGCTGTGCTCGCCAGAACGCGCAGAGGCGATCGCTGCCGAACTTCCGGCCGACGGTGCGGCGATCGTCCTGCGCATCGACCACGCAGGTGCGACAGTCGAAGCGAGTTGAGGAAGTTGAGTGAGGTGTCCGATTCGGTCGCCGACGATGACGTTGCAGATGAACGTGGTGACGACGCTGACGACGCCGAACTCGCTGACCTCGCTGACGACGCCGAACCCTCTGACGACGCTGACCTCGCCGACCTCGCCGAGGTCAGCGATGAGGTCCTACGCCGGAGCCTCGATCTGGCGCTCGCCGTCGCCTCCGCCGGTGCGAGAACGAGGCCTCCTGTCGCTGCGTCCCCGTCGATACGCCCGTTCCTGCGGTTTCAACGTGCTCCGTCATCGGCGTTCGGCGCCATCCGTGCTGTGCTGAACGACGACGTCGAGTTCCGCAGGCGTGTGAGCACCATCGCCACAGTTGAATTGGTCGGTCCTACAGGGATGCTCTGGCTGAACCGTCCAGCGGGATGGCGCAGGGCGATGCTCGATCTCGTCCGGGGACACAGCGGTGAATCATCCGAACAGCTCGCCTCCGAGGGCGGAGAATCCGAGCGGGTCGGGGATCGTGAGGGTCGCTCACGCGAACCGGCAGCGCTCACCAAAGCCGAACGTCGCCGGCGCGAGGCCGGCGAACACAACGCAGCCAAGGCGGCAGCGGAACTGGCCTCGCTCCGCACATCGATCGAAGCCGAGCGCGGTCGCCGGGCCGCCTTGGAACGCACGATGCGCCAGCGCGACGAGACGATCAAGCGTTTGAGCCGCCAACTGGCCGAGGCCGAAACTGCGAGCGTCACCGCTCGTCAGCGGTTGGCGCAGGCAGTCGAGGGTCGAGAGCAGCGTGAATCGGAGATCGGGGCGCTGCAGCGGGCGCTCGGCTG
>Ga0123338_10003693_pt1 | contig 13659 bp, 14 predicted proteins | sample grotaG_FD_89793 | JGI IMG/M metagenome (GOLD analysis project Ga0123338, IMG submission 89793) | Glacier valley bacterial and archeal communities from Borup Fiord, Nunavut, Canada, to study Microbial Dark Matter (Phase II) -... | ecosystem: Environmental > Aquatic > Freshwater > Ice > Glacier ... | reverse complement strand
CCGATGCTGTTACTTGGACAGATGTTTATACCCAACCAAATGGAGCAGGAGGAATAGAGAACCTAGCATTTACTCCTGTAACAGCAAGATATGTAAGGATGTACGGTACGGTCAGGAATACAATATGGGGCTATTCACTATGGGAATTTGAGGTTTATCGTTAAATGGCACCTCCGTCACAAATAACAATGTGACCATAGCTAAAACTTTCACGGTAGAACTCTTGGTTACCAGCACCAGTGCAACATCACAGTTGCAAATAATGAATGGTTCAACTGTACTTGCCATCGAAACTCTACCTAATACAGGTGGAACCAAACTTGGCAGACTGTTACTGTTCAAGTAACGTTTGAGCGAAGGGGACTCAGATATTGAAAATTTCTGCAGTTACTAATGCATGGAATATCAATTGGTTTAACTTTCAGTAGTAAGCTTTAAAAAGATTGCAGCAAAGATTTAGTCTTTGCTGCAATCTTTTATATTTTAATGAACACTTTAACTAAGCGTCCGCACAAATTTGCCTAGTATCATGGTGAACCTCAAAATCATCATGCTCTACTGACAGGTAAAATAGTAAGCATTGGGATTATGCTTAAATATCCTTACAATTGTAATCAAAAACATGATCAGGGTAGTTGACTTTGGAGCTCTTGTTGAAATCATAGCTGAGGACGTAGTTATTTTGCTCGGTGTTGGAGTACTACTAAGGTAATAATTTACAAGATTACTTTCATCAAATAACCCAGAATAATTGTGGTCAAGGGCATAATTATTTTTGATAACACACCGCTAATTGCTAAAAGTATAAATATTATCATACCGTATTGCTCTAAAATAGTAAAAAAACGATATTTCCAAGTATTAAATAAATTCGTAATTACATGATAACCATCGAAAAGTGGAAAGGGCAATAGATTTAGTACAAACAATACTACATTTATCTGTGCTGAATAATAAAGCATCAAAAATATATTTTTTAGTAGGGCACCATTTGATGAAAAAGCACCTGTAATATCTATAACTTTCAAGATTAAAATAAATACTGCAGCCAAGAGCAAATTCATGAAAGGGCCTGCTATAGAAACTAGAATATCATCTCTTCTTGGTTTTCTATAATTTCTAGGATTAGTCATTACAGGCTTAGCCCAACCAAACCCAACAAAAACAATTAGAAAAAAACCGATCCAATCGATATGTACTCTTGGATCTAAGGAAATTCTCCCCTGTGACCTTGGAGTCGGATCCCCTAGCTTATCGGCCATTAGGGCATGAGCAAATTCATGTAAAACGAAGCCCAAAAGTATTCCTGGAATAATCATTAATTTATACATAATCGCTTCATTACTAAACATATATAACCTCCGTAAGCCGAAATACGGCCAAATAGTCAAATGAAATATATTCACTTACAATTAAAATGTGTCAAAATATATTGTATATCTACTTAATAATTTATTGTACGCGAAGTTGATGAAAATGTCTACCTGTTGAATACCATTGTAATTATTGCCCTAATTATGATAAACTAAAATAGTTGGCATTAAACATTATAAATTATTTAGGTGGTAAGAATGGAAAGTTCTCTTACAAAAGCATGTACATTAAAACTCGATAATTTCGAAGGACCCTTCGATTTACTATTCCACTTGTTTGAAAAAAATCAAGTGGATATTTATGATATACCAATAAATGTTATAACTGACCAATACTTAGACTATTTATATACCATGCAGAATCTTGATTTAGAGGTTGCAAGTGAGTTCCTAGTCATGGCCTCTACACTCTTACATATAAAATCAAAAATGTTGTTACCTGATAAGAAAGAACAGAAGGAAGAAGAACTTGACCCTAGAGAAGAATTGGTAAGGCGTTTGATAGAGTATAAAAGGTACAAGGAGTTTACCCTTGAACTAAAGGAACTAGAAAAAAAGTGGGAAAATACGGTGTTCAGATTGCCAGAGTCTCTGGATATACCGACTAAGGAAGAGTTATTAGAAATTGACCCACAAGTTCTTAGACAACAGTACCTTGCCATACTAAATAGAAATAGAAAAAAAATGAATGTTGGTGCAAAAAATATAACCAAGCTTATTGAACATGAAAAGGTTTCATTGAAGAGTAAAATGAGGGAAATTATTAAGCAACTACTAAACAAGGCATCGTTCAAATTTTCAGAGTTATTTTCTTTAAAAAGTAAGTCAAAGACTGAGGTTGTTACAGGCTTTATGGCAATACTTGAACTTACAAAAATGAAAAAAGTAACAATAGTTCAGGACAAGCAGTTTTCAGATATACATGTTGTAAGCAATTCAGAGAATGGTAATGATACATTTGAATTATATAATAGTATTGAAGATGATATAAGGGAGTTTTGATCATGGAAATTAGCACTATTGAAAACATTATAGAGAGTCTTATTTTTTCTTATGGTGATGCTTTGTCATTAGACAAGATATGTGAAATACTTGAATTAGATAGAAAGACAACTAGAAATTTAATAAAAAATATGATGGATACTTATAATAATTCCAACCGAGGCATTATTATAAGAGAAATAAATGAAAAATATCAAATGTGTTCAAAACCAGAATATTTTGATTATGTTTCAAAACTTTTTCAAATTAGACAGAAGCAAGCACTCTCTCAAGCTGCTTATGAGGTTTTGTCAATAGTTGCCTATAATCAGCCGATTACAAGAGCAAAGCTTGAGCAAATTCGAGGAGTAAACTCAGATAGTGCTGTTACAAGACTAATAGAAAGAAATCTAATAAAAGAAGCTGGAAAACTTGATACACCTGGTAGACCACGACTGTATGAAACTACCGATGAGTTTCTTAAATGCTTTGGGTTTAAGTCTCTAAGAGACTTGCCAATGCTTGATATTCAAGACTTAAGTGAGCTAAATATCCAAGAGCTCATAGATGAAGAGAGTGTTTCATTATAATATATCTGTTGATTATGATTTAAAATATAATTATGTGTCAAAAATAACCAAGAGGTGAATTCACTCTTGGTTATTTTTATTTTGTTTGTTTTATTGTTGATTATTGGAATAATTATTTTAATATTACTATGCAGACTTACTATAGGTTTTACATTTATCATGGATAACCTAGTTTGTTCTGCCTTTGTAACAATATATTTCTTTGGAAAAACTTTAAAAATGATTATTATTTATCCTCATAATAAAAAAAAGAAAGATAAAGCCAAAAAAGTTAGAAGAAAAGGTGATTTAAAACAGTTAAGAGTGAGTTTATTAGTTCTACATAAGCTCTTCAACAAAAGTCTCATTCTAAAAGATTTTAAACTAGTTGTTAAACAAGGAACAGGAGATGCTTGCAAAACTGCAATTCTCCATGGTTTTTTATGGAGTTTAACTGGACTAATACCTAAAATCATTTTTACTGAATTTAGAGTTAAAAACAAGAAAATTAAAATAGATGCTGATTTTAAGGAAAAAGTCTGGAAAGTAAATTTTGATTGCATATTTAGCCTAAAAATTGTAAACATTATATTTATGTGTATAGAACTTATAAGAATTCACTTAAAAAATAGAAAAGGTGGTGATGCTGATGTCAGATCATCCAATAGAAGGTCTAATGACTACAGCCATGCAAAGTATTAAGGAAATGGTGGATGTTAACACGATAGTAGGAGATGCGGTTCAGGCACCAGATGGTACAGTAATTATACCTATATCTAAAGTTAGCTTTGGATTTGCAGCAGGTGGTGGAGACTACTCACCTGAGAATGCAACAGGTGTACATGGCGAGAATGGCGAGCATGACGAGAAAAGATTACCCTTCGCAGGTGGTAGTGGCGCTGGTGTTTCAATAAATCCAGTTGCATTTATGGTATGTGGTGAAAATCATGTTAAGTTACTTCCTGTTAATGTAAATTCATCTGTTGATAAAATATTGGATATGATACCCGAGTTTGTTGAAAGAGTAAATGAAATGTTTGGTTCTAAGTCGTCAAAGAAAAAAGAGGAATGTTGCACCACAAAAAAAGATGAAAGTAAAAACGAAAAACAAAGCTGTTAATGGACAGGATAAAATAAAGAAGATAATAGGTAAAATTATTTCCAAAAATAAAGGCGAGATTAAATTCTTGCCTTTTATTTTGTATAACAGCAACCGAAGGGTATAAAATTATTGTAGTGTATTATAATCTTAGCTGTTGACTCCTACAAAAAGGAAATATAAAATACATACTGTGATTATTTTTAATATAGAGGAAACTAATAAATATAGTAAACTAATAAATAGAGGGAACTAATAAAATGACAGAAATGAGATTGCAGAAATTTCTAGCTCATGCTGGAATTGCTTCAAGAAGAGCGGCAGAGGATATTATCAAGCAAGGTAGAGTTACATTGAATGGGAAGACGATTACTGATATGGGTGTTAGCGTGTCAAATACTGATATAGTGACAGTAGATGGAAAACTTATAGCAAATGAAGAAGAAAAAACTTATATAATGCTCAACAAGCCAGTTGGGTATGTTTCTAGTGCAAAGGATCAATTTGGGAGACCAACGGTAATTGATCTTGTAAGGGATATAGATCAGCGTTTGTATCCAGTTGGAAGGCTTGACTATGATACAGCAGGGCTTATACTATTAACAAACGATGGAGATTTTACATATCAACTAACACATCCAAAGCATGAGATTGATAAGGTCTATGAGGCTTTAATTTCTGGTATACCGACCAATGAGGAAATAGAAAGGTTCGAAGTGGGGTTGAGGATAGAAGATTACACAACTTCACCTGCAAAAATAATAATTAAAAAAACAAACGGAGATAATGCATTAGTTCATATAACTATTCACGAAGGTAAAAATAGGCAGGTTAGAAAAATGTGCGGTGCTATAGGCCATAACGTTCTTTCTTTAAAAAGGATTTCTATAGGGCCTATAGCTCTCAATGACTTAGCAGAAGGGAAGTGGCGAAGACTTTCAAATGCAGAATTAAATGAAATATTTTAATAATTACCTATGAAGCCATTAATAGACATGACTAAAACAAATAATATAACCACCATATAAATGGCTAAAATAACAATTCCAACTATTGCGATTATTCCTTGAATTTTAAAGTACTTATTCATTGATGTAAAGACCTCACTAAGGACATATGGACTATTGAACTGTTTGTAAGTCTTAATACTCTTAGCACCTTTGGTGAGGGCAATTCCGGCAAATATTAAAGGAATACCTATTGCTGCAGTTATAATACCTAAACATGAAATTGCACCTGATACAATAGTGTAAATACCAAGAAATTTCATCCAACCTGAAAGACTGTCAATTATCGAGTTTATGATAAAATTATTTTGCTGGTTCATATTTTCACAGTTTTGAATGCTATGTATTGGATTATTTATTTCATTCTGATTATCCATGATTATCTCTCCTTAAGTATAAAAAATAAATTTATAATATATTATCACTTTATAGATTATATCATAAAAAACTTAGTAAAAATAATTAAAATTTACAATCAAAAGGCTGTAATTTGATTTATATCAGATACAGTCTTATTTACATTCCACATTTTATCTCTGTTTTTTAACGTCATTGCTATTATTATCATCGTTGCCTTTAGAATTATCTGATTCATTAGATTCATTAGATTCATTAGATTCGTTAGATTTATTAGATTCATTAGATTCATTAGATTTATTAGATTCATTAGATTCATTAGATTCATTAGATTTATTAGATTTATTAGATTCATTAGATTTATTAGATTCATTAGATTTATTAGATTTATTAGATTGCTCGGATTTCAAATTTGATTTTTTATCAACTTTATCTTTTTCATAACCTGAGGAATTATTGTCACTTTTATAATTCTTATTTAGTAATTCCTCCTTGTCAGAGGAATTACTATTATTATTTTCTTTGTCCTTATTAATATTTGAATCGCCGTTATTATTATTATCTGATTTATTACTCTTTGAATTTGCGCTCTTATTAAATGTAGAATCTTTACTCTTAGAGTTATTACCTTTAGAGTTAGTGTCCTTGGAATCATTATTATTTGAGTTAGTGTTTTTAGAATCACTATTCTTAGATTCATCAAATTCACCAGATTTATTTTTGTAATAGCCTTTTATTTTAGCCTTGTCTAGCATGTCAGAAACTCGCTCAATCTTTGCTTTTTCAACAGTTATTTCATTGTTTTGTTCCTTTATTTTTGAGTAAAGAGAATATCTACCCATAGAGATATTGTTCTTTAAAGCAGATTTCCTGTTTTCAGGTGTAACCTTTAAAATTTCTGGCTTAATTTTTTCAGTACCACCATCAAAGGTAAAACTGCCTATGTCAGATAAAATATTATCGAGAGCTTTTTGCTTAGAACCATTCTGCGTGTAATTTTTCTCTTCATCTATTGAAGCTGATATAAGAACTGTATTTGTTTTACTAGTACTTATAAAACCCATTTGTTTTGAAGTTATAACTATTTGTGAAATCGCATCTTTCACTGGTAAATCAATAAGCTTTAAATCTTTTACGAGTGTTCGTGCATCATTGTTTAAAGGCTTAATATCTAAGACTTTAGCATTTTTATTGATAACTAATTCTAAGCTAGGATTTATATCAACATCAACATATGCAAACACAGTATTCGGAAGGAAAATTTGAAAATAGAAAACAGAACATAGAGCTATTATAAATACACTCGCAACAAGTGCGAAATATCTCATATAATTTTTATTAGTTCTATTTAAATCTGATTTTTTAAACTTAACTTGTTGACCAATAAACATTTGAGGTTGTCTCTGAATGGATACAAAATCGCAGGCTTCGGTCATAACTATAGCTCGGGTTTCATTTAATTCCAGTATTGATCCTGTAAATTCATTCATCATTCTTACCACCTTTCTCAATATTTTCGACATATCCTTGCATGACCTCAAGATTACTGGTTAATATCAAATAGACTGAAATAATAAATTTCCTATTTCTCTCAATTGTTTTGTGGTTTACAACTACTAACTTCATAAGATCAACCATTGGTATGTTTTTCTTTCTTTCAAGCTTTTCAGAGAGGTCTTTGTTTTCTACAAGAACTCTCGCAATACTTATTGACAGCCTTTTAGAATCCATATGTTTTGGAACACTTTTAACTAAATCTTTAAGTTCAATTCCAAAATCATTGAGTTTCTTTATAAATAAAGCAATTTCTTCTTTATTTTCGATATTACTAAACTGAGAACTTGAATCTACTATTAAATATTTTTCTTCAAAAGAATTTTCAATTTCGTTTTTGTCATTATAGAAATAGGTAAGGGGATACACCTTACTATTTTTTTCATTTTTCCTTATGTAATCAATAAGTCTTCTCTTTATAACTGTCTGAGCAAAGCTTAAAAAACCAGAATATTTGTTTGCATCAAAGCAATCTATAGCTTCATTGAATGCCATAAGTCCAATGCTAAATTCTTCATTATTTTCTAAATCGACATACCTGCCAGTAGTTTTTGAAATTACTTTTATGATATAAGGTTTATAATCATTTATTAACTTTTCTCTTAACTGGTCATCTCCATTTTTTATTTTTTTAATAGTATCTCCAAGAGGCTCTGAATTTCGTTGTGATTTATTAAATATATTTAAAATATGCAACAATATTTCACTCCTCGCTATATTATTCGTTATTATTCAATCTTTTAGTGGGGGAACACAAATTTCAATAAATAAAATATTAATTATTTTATTGAGGTTACATAAAGTATATATGTTTTATTCAAAATAATAAAGATATACGTTAGTATCTTGACACAAATTTTTTCATAATATATAATTATTACTAGGTGATATTAACTAATAGTAGTTACAGGTAATAAAAATTATAATTTTCTTAAAGAGGTGATTGTATATGTCACAGATTGAAAAAATAGAAACTTTAAAAAGTTTGAAAAATTCCATTGCACTTGGTGGCGGAGAAGATAAAATTGCAAAAAGACATACTGAAGGTAAGTTGTCTGCTCGAGAGAGAATAGACCTTCTATTTGATGAAAATAGCTTTGTAGAGGTAGATGCTTTTATTGAATCAAGATGTTTTGATTTCGGTATGCAAAAGAAAAAGCTTGCAGGTGATGGGGTAGTTACTGGCTATGGTACAGTAAACGGAAGAAGAGTATTTGTTGCATCACAAGACTTTACAGTTATAGGTGGGTCACTAGGTGAGATGCATGCTAAGAAAATAACAAAGGTAATGGACATGGCACTTAAAATGGGAGCACCGTTTTTGGCAATCAATGATTCTGGTGGAGCCCGTATCGAAGAAGGCTTAGATGCTCTTTCTGGCTATGGCGATATATTTTATAGAAATACTCTAGCATCAGGCGTTATCCCTCAGATTTCTGTAATTATGGGGCCTTGTGCAGGTGGGGCAGTGTATTCTCCTGCAATTACAGACTTTATATTTATGGTGGAAAATACTAGCCAGATGTTTATTACTGGTCCTCAGGTTATTAAGTCAGTTACTGGAGAAGACGTTACAGCTGAGACACTTGGTGGTGCTAATGTACACACTGCTGTTAGTGGTGTTGCACACTTTAAGTCGGCTTCCGAGCAAGAATGCATTGAAGATATAAAGAGGCTTCTAAGCTTCCTTCCTGATAATAATGTATCGGACACTGTTTATTTCGGTGAAACAGATTGTGCAAATAGAAGTATAAAGAGCTTAAATGAAATCATTCCAGAAGAATCAAATAAGCCATATGATATGTATGAAATAATTAGTCAAGTAGTTGATAATGGTGATTTCTTTGAAATTCAGAGCTATTTTGCTCAAAATATGATAATTGGTTTTGGCAGATTCAATGGGAAATCAGTTGGTATTGTTGCAAATCAGCCAAAGGTAATGGCAGGCTCGCTAGATATGAATGCAGCTGACAAAGCAGCTCGTTTCGTTCGTTTCTGTGATGCCTTTAACATTCCAGTTGTTTCATTAACTGATGTTCCTGCCTTCCTACCAGGTGTTGCACAAGAGCATAATGGTATTATTAGACATGGCGCAAAGCTTCTATATGCATTCTCAGAGGCAACTGTACCGAAGGTAAATGTTATTCTTAGAAAAGCCTATGGTGGAGCTTATATTGCAATGAACAGTAAGACAATCGGATGTGATATGGTACTTGCATGGCCTTCAGCTGAAATAGCTGTTATGGGACCAGAGGGCGCAGCAAATATTATATTTAAAAAGGATATTACTGCTTCTGAAAATCCAGCCGAAACTAGAAAAGAAAAGATAGCAGAATACAGAGATAAGTTCTCAAATCCTTATGTAGCTGCTGCTAGGGGCTATGTTGATGATGTAATAGAACCATCTGAAACTAGAACAAGAATTATATTAGCACTTGAAATGTTAAATACTAAAAGAGAAAATAGACCTGCTAAGAAGCATGGTAATATTCCACTTTAAAAATAATAAATATAACACATTTTATGGTCGCTTTTGCGGCTCATGGAGGATGATAATATGAGTAAGTATATAATTAAGGTTAACGGAAATCCATATGAGGTAGAAGTTGAAGAAGTTGGTGTTGTAAGCTCAAACGTTACTACAGCAACAGCTACAAAGACAACAACTAAAACGATAGCACCTAATGTTGTAAAGACAACACAACCAACTTCAAATAGTACTGGAGATGTAGTTGCACCAATGCCTGGAACAGTTTTGAAATTAAAAGTTGCTCTTGGTGATGCTGTTAAAAAAGGACAGGTACTATTGATACTAGAAGCAATGAAAATGGAGAACGAGATTGTTTCACCAGCTGACGGAAAAGTTGCTATATTAAATGTAGAAGCTGGCAAGTCTGTTACAGCAGGCGAAGTAATGGTGTCAATAGCTTAAATAACACTACTATCCCAGTTTAAAGCATTAGAGAAACTGGAAAGTAGATGTATACCCTGATAAGGCTTAGCAAAATTATTTGAAATTTGTATTAGCTCATCACAGAATTTTTACCGTCGCGCAAACTCGCCATCCGTGGCTCGGGTTGCTGCTCAAAATGGCATACTACCATTTTGACAGTAAAAATCCTGTTCTGTCACTAACAAATTTAACAAATAATTATGATGCGCCTCCATTGTATAAATCTACTATCCAGTTAAAATCATTATATGTATACTGGGAATATAGAGTTAAAAGTTATCTTCACCCTAAAAAAGGAGATGGAAACATGGCAGGAGTAAAAATTACTGAAACCGTGCTTAGAGATGCACATCAGTCACTTATTGCTACAAGAATGAGAACTGAAGATATGCTTCCTATAGTTGAGAAGCTTGATGATATTGGCTATCACTCTTTAGAAGCCTGGGGTGGAGCTACCTTTGATGCATCGATGAGATTTTTAAATGAAGACCCTTGGGCTAGACTCAGAAAAATAAAAGACGTAGCAAAGAAAACTAAGCTTCAAATGCTACTTAGAGGTCAAAACCTGTTAGGCTATAAGCACTATGCTGATGATGTTGTAGAGTACTTTATACAAAAAGCCATTGCAAATGGCATGGATATAATGAGAATATTCGATGCATTAAACGATGCTAGAAATATAGAAACTGCAATAAAGGCTTGTATAAAAGAAGGCGGCCATGCTCAAGGCTGTATTTGCTATACAGTTAGTCCAGTTCATAGCTTGGAGCTTTTTGTAAAGGATGCAAAACAGCTTGAGAGTATGGGTGCTAACTCAATATGTATTAAAGATATGGCTGGGCTTTTAGTACCTTACCAAGCGTTTGAACTGGTTAAGGCACTTAAAGAAAGTGTTAAAATACCAATACAACTGCATACCCACTACACGAGCGGTGTAGCATCAATGACATATCTAAAAGCCATCGAGGCTGGTGTTGATATCGTTGACTGTGCTATTTCACCTATGGCTATGGGAACCTCACAACCACCAACTGAACCATTAGTTGCTACACTTAAGAATACACCTTATGATACAGGTTTGGATTTAGCAAAGCTTAGTGAGATTGCAGATTACTTCAGACCACTTAAGGAAAAGTATATTGAGAGCGGTCTGTTAGACGTTAAGGTAATGGGCGTAGACGTAAATACACTCATCTATCAGGTTCCAGGTGGAATGCTTTCTAACCTGGTTTCACAGCTAAAGCAGGCAAATGCGTTAGATAAATATGAAGAAGTTCTTAAAGAAGTACCAAGAGTTAGAGAAGACTTTGGATATCCCCCACTTGTTACACCTACAAGCCAGATAGTTGGCACGCAGGCAGTTATGAATGTTATTACAGGCGAAAGATACAAGATGGTTCCAAAAGAGTCAAAAGGTATAGTTAAAGGTGAATACGGCAAGACTCCGGCAACTATAAGTGAAGAAATCAGAAATAAGATATTGGGTGATGAACAGGCAATTACTTGTAGGCCGGCAGACTTGATTGAGCCTGAGCTAGAAAAAATTAAAGCTGCTGCTTCACAATATATTGAACAGGAAGAAGATGTACTCTCATATGCGATGCTGCCTGCTGTTGCTGAAAAGTTCTTTAAGCAGCGAATTGAAGATAGAGAGAATGCATCTATTTCTGCTGAAAATGTTCTAACTCAAAATGCACCAAAAGCACCAACGTTTGAAGGGATTAGTCCTGAGGTTGTTGCCGCTATAACAGCTGCAGTTGTTGAAATGGGCAAGAGAGATGGCAAGCAATATAGTATCGGAAATATAAAAAATCTAGGCAATCAGCAGCAAAATCAGAACAGATGGGGTCTGTATGGTATGCTGGATAGGTTTAGAGCGAAGATATAAATTGTATTGATAAGCAGATAAATAGCCAATAAATTAAATTGTGAGATGAAAAGATAAATAAATAGTTATCCCAATGACTTTGAATCAGACAGTTGTTTATTTGAAGTTGGAGGGTAAGAAAAATAGATAAAGGTTTTCAGAGTATTATACTTTGAAAGCCTTTATTTTTGTTTATAAAACTATTTAAAATAACTATAGTCATATTTTAATACTCATTACAATAATGGGATACAATATTTTTATGAAATCAGTAGAATAATCTAAGGAGGAGGTATTTAAAATCTTATCAGTATAAAAAGTAAATGTAACATAATGTGGTATAATAATTCATAAAATCATTCATAAATCATTATTTTTAAGGAGTAATCAATGTTTAAACGTATCGACCATATAGCATTTTTAGTTAAGGATCGTATCAAATCTATAAACTTTTACGAAGAACATTTTGGATTTAAAAAATATTACGAAAATGATGTACCTGTACCCTCAATTGAAAAAATAGTATATCTTAAACTTGGCGACACCATTTTAGAATTGGTACATTCGCCTGGCAGCCCAGCAAATCAGGGATTTCATTTCTGCCTAGAGAGTGATAACTTTGATGAAGATTACACACGCCTAAAAACCGCCGGTATTCCTATTGATACTGAGCCTCACCCAGCAGGAGAAAGAGAATCCAGGGAAAAAGACTGGAGAAGGGTAGTCTTTGTAGGCCCTGACGGAGAATTAGTGGAATTTAGAGGATAATAACTAAAAATCTGAACAGTATCTGAACAGTATCTGAACAGTAGAAGTTAAGTTGAAATAAGTGTATATAAAAGAATAAAAAAGAACATTTTCCTTGTATATAACGGAGGAAAGGACAATGATAGCGGGAGATGCGCTGGTAATTGAAAATGGTGAATTATGCATTGCCACTCCCGAATTCGCATTAGATAAAACGATTGCACTTGGAATCTGTCATAAAGTTGCTGAAGTATGAAATTATAAAAATTATCTGTAATCATGCGGGCGATATTCCTCCGATATAAAAGCATCCCTGGAAAGAATAATATACGATAATAAAGCAATATCTGAGGTGTAATAAGTTAAAAATACTTAATTGATTTGGTACAAAGTTTCAATAAGTTTTATCATGATAATTCAATTTTGCACAATGAAGGAATATGTGTTTTATAAATAACAATGTAGCTATATATTATGACTTTGATTGCTCACCTTCACACCCTCTATGCAAATAAACATAGTTATGCTTATTGCTGAAAAATTCCAAAACAGCTACGTCAGTGCCTTTCTTTATATGTTTACCACACTTTAGACAATAAAAATTGGTATGTTGCATTTTGTCATACGAAACAGTGGGGGAGACATTTTTTAGCTTTTGCCAGCTTTTCCACCCAACCTTGCATAAGTTTATTCTATTGTCGAAATCAGAAAACACCCACCTTAGTAGCTTGTGAAAGTGAAATGGGTACCTTGTATATTTTATATATTCTACAGGAAGGCCCAAATTAATCGTATATAGCTCAAAGTTCTTTTCAACTACATCTTGAATTCTTCCAGTAATTTGAGTTACATACCAACAAAATTCCTGCGTATTTAGCCAGCTTTTTAGCCTTTCAAACATATATCCTCTACATATCTCTATAGTCTCGTTTTTAGCTACATGTAATGCATCAAAAGCTTTGATAGTTATTTCCACAACATCGTCCAAATACAGCTTATTCTTAAAATTATTAGTAGCGTATAATTCAACAGGGATAATATCAAAATAATATTCGTTAGTTTCAGGCCTATAAAAGCCAATACATGTTCCACCAACAAAGCTTCCACTACCAGCGTCATCTATTTGTATCATAAAAACTCCAACACTTTTTT
>Ga0123338_10003691_pt1 | contig 13661 bp, 11 predicted proteins | sample grotaG_FD_89793 | JGI IMG/M metagenome (GOLD analysis project Ga0123338, IMG submission 89793) | Glacier valley bacterial and archeal communities from Borup Fiord, Nunavut, Canada, to study Microbial Dark Matter (Phase II) -... | ecosystem: Environmental > Aquatic > Freshwater > Ice > Glacier ... | reverse complement strand
GCATTTTTCGGGTGGCATGAAACGCAGGGTAAACCTTGCAATCGCAGTAATGCATAACCCGGCAATTTTATTTTTGGATGAACCGACCGTTGGCGTGGATGTACAATCCCGTCATGCTATCATCGCTTACCTGAAAGAATTGAACAACAATGGCACTACGCTTATTTATACCTCTCACCAGTTAAATGAAGCGGAAGATTTGTGTAATACAATTGCGCTGATAGATGAGGGCAAGATCATCGCACATGATAAGCTCAGTCATCTGTTGTCAGAACATAGTCAGGATGGATTGGAAGGGCTTTTTATAAATTTGACAGGCAAAGAATATAGAGACTGACAAGTTTTTTTTAACCACTGAGAAAAAGCAAGAGGCTAGGAAGAGGTTACACGGAGACCTCCTCTGTGTAACCTTGGTTAAAAAAAATCATCAAACCAACCATGTACAAACTCAAAGCTACCATCATAAAAGACCTGCGCATTCTTACCCGCGATAAAGTGGGCCTGACGCTGATGTTTATTATGCCGGTTGTACTTGCGATAATTATAACCGCTGTTCAGAACAGTACTTTTGAACTGGTGAATGACAACAAAGTGCCTTTGCTGCTTTCTAATAAAGACAAAGGTGAATCAGGCAAACAACTTATCGAAGCCATTGACAAGATTGGCATGTTCAACTTAAAGCAGCTTACCGGTGAGCAAAGCGAAAAGCAGGTCATAGAAAGAATGCAGGCTAAGGATGCGCTGATAGCTATTGTGATTCCTGCCGATTTTTCTGCAAAGATTCAAGCCACCGCGAAGAATATTGCCGGCAGGGCTTTAAACCAGTTTGGGCTAAACGCCGATAGTGGCAAGGGTTCTGGCAAGATAGATCCGCTGACGATGTATTACCACCCTGTTCTACAGCGATCTTTCCGCAGCTCGGTGGAAGGTGCATTACGCAGCGCTTTGCAGCTGGTGGAAAGCAGGCAGATAGTAAGGAACCTTTATTTTTCTATAAATGAAAAACAGCTGCCGGCATCCCTTGAAGACGACATTGTGAATAACCAGGTGCTCATCAACGAGGTACCGGTTTCAAAAGATGGTAGTAAAAGAATCCCCAATGCCACGGAACATAACATTCCGGCATGGACAATATTCGCGATGTTCTTCGTAGTCATCTCTTTAGGGAGCAGCGTGGTAAGAGAAAAAAGGAATGGTAGTTTCGTCAGGCTCAAAACTTTGCCTACCAGTTACCTGGTAGCGTTGATTTCAAAGCAGCTCACCTACCTGGCTGTTACCATGTTGCAAACGGCAGTGATATTCGCCATCGGCGTTTGGCTGTTTCCGCGTATGGGTCTGCCACGCCTGAACCTGCCGTTAGATATAACAGCATTGGTTATTGTTTCCCTGATTTGCGGATTGTGTGCGGTGAGCTATGCCATTTGTATCGGGGTATTTGCGCAAACACAAGAACAGGCGAATGGCTTCGGCGCTGTATCCATCGTTATCATGGCCGCCATCGGTGGCCTGTTAGTACCAGGTTTTGCAATGCCGCATTCTTTTAATTTAGTGATGAAGATGTCTCCCCTCCATTGGTGCCTGGAAGCTTTTTACGGCCTGTTTCTCGAAGCGGGAAAATTAAGAGATGTAATGATGAATATAATACCTTTATTAATAATGATCGTTTTGATCCAGCTAATAACGCTCTGGGGACTTAAACGTAAAAACCTGATTTAATTACAGAATGGAAACAGCCGAATTAAAACAGCAGCTAAAAAAACAGGTAGTGGTGTTTCTTAACCTGCTTTCAGTAAAGCCTGAAGATATCAAAGATGACGAACCACTGTTCGGTACCGGGCTTGGACTTGATTCTATAGATTCCATCGAACTGATTGTGCTGCTAAGCCGCGAATATGGAATTACAATCCATGATCCTAAGGAAGGTCGTAAAATACTGGTTGATATTAATACCATGGCTGATTACGTTGAAAAGAACAGAACCAAATAGATCACTTTTATAATCTCTTATTATTTGAGCCGCATATTTGTTACAGGAATCGGAGTGATAAGTGCTATCGGAAACTCCTTAGCTGAAAATCGCCTGTCATTGATGGAAGAACGATGCGGTATCGCTGTTTTGGAAATGTTTGATTCCAAGTATGCAGGTAGTCTGCCGGCAGGAGAAATTAAAATCAGTAATAAAGATCTTAAAGAAAAACTGTTTGTCACTGAACCCGGTGTTACCCGAACCACACTGCTTGCCTTACATGCTTTTGAAGAAGCCGTGAAGGACAGCCAGCTGCGATTAGCTGAAATTACTTCGGACGACACGGCCCTTATTGGCGCCACCACGGTAGGTGGTATGTGCTTAACGGACGAATTGTATCGTGACGCTAACACAGACTCCAAGGGCTCTGAGTATCTTTCTTCATACGACTACGGATCCGTAAATATGTATTTACAATCCCGCTATTCGATGAACGGAATTATCAATACAATTAATACAGCCTGTTCTTCTTCTGCCAATGCAATTATGTATGGTGCAAGACTTATAAAAAACGGACTGGCGAAAAGAGCCATCGTCGGCGGGGCTGATAGCCTTTCAAAATTTACTATCAACGGATTTAACGCGTTGCATATTTTATCAACGGAAACCTGTATCCCTTTTGACCGTGATCGCAAAGGATTGAATTTAGGAGAAGGCGCCGCTTTTCTCGTATTGGAAAAAGAGGAAGATTGCTCTGGCAAGAATCTTTATGCGGAAATTTCCGGCTATGCTAATACCAATGATGCATACCATTCTTCCTCCTTATCGGCAAATGGTGACGGGCCTTACCTCGCTATGCAGGCGGCGCTTGCTTCAGCAAACATTCAGGCGGATCAGGTTGATTTTATTAATGCACATGGTACCGGCACAGAAAATAACGATGAGGTGGAAAGTCGTGCCATGCTTCGGTTATTTAGAACGCTACCTGCATTTGCTTCGTCGAAATCTAATACCGGTCATACACTGGGTGCGGCCGGCGCCATTGAAGCGGTGTTCAGTATTTTAAGTCTTGCTTACCAGGAAATTTACCGCGGGCTTAATTTTAAAAATCCTATTGAAGGTACAGGGCTGATACCGGTGTTGGCTTATAAAAAAATGTTTTTGCAGCATGTGATGACCAACTCGTTTGGTTTCGGCGGCAATTGCAGTTCCCTGATTTTTTCCCGGGCCTGATACCATGTTTTATATCCATCAGCATACTTGCATCTCGCCACAGCAAACTTATATAAATACTAATCTTGAGCTATTGGTAGAGTCAGTAGACAATCAACTCAAAGTAATTGAACCAGGGTATGAAAGTATTCCCCCTGCCGTTCTCCGCAGGATGGGAAAAGCCGTAAGAATAGCGGTAGGAGCGGCTTTATCACTGTTACAAAATACAACAACCGATGGCATCATCATAGGTACTGCTAATGGTGGAATGGAAGACTGCTTTAAATTCTTAAACCAGCTTATCAGGTATGAAGAAGGAATGCTTACACCCGGTAACTTTGTTCAAAGCACCGCCAATGCAATCGCTGCACAAGTAGGATTGCTTACGAAAAACCATGGATATAATGTAACGCATGTTCACAGGGGACTGGCATTTGAGAACGCGATGCTTGATGCTGCTATGATGACAAAAGAAAAGCCCGGAAAAAATTACTTACTGGGAGCAGTAGACGAAATTTCTTCTTTTAATTATAATATTGATTATCTGGCAGGATGGTATAAAACAGAAAATATTTCCGGCAGGGATCTGTATAAAACTGATAGTAATGGCAGCATTGCCGGAGAAGGCGCGGCAATGTTTATAGTTAATAATATAAGCACGGCCGCTAACGCTTATGTAAAAGATGTAAGCATGCTGCATGCTGTTAGCGAAGAAACCGTGGCGGCGAAGTTGCAATATTTTCTAAAGGAAAATTTTAAGGATGATGAAAAACCAGACCTCCTGATTTCAGGTGAAAATGGTGATAACCGGTTGATTAAATTTTACAACACATGCGAGTCGTTAATACCCGAACATACAGCCATCGCACGTTTTAAGCACATGAGTGGTGAATTTGCCACAGCCTCCGCGATTGCCCTATGGCTTGGCTGTTACATATTAAAGGAACAGGTAGTGCCGGTACACATGATAAAAAAAAATTCCTTTGCCACGGAAATAAAAAATATTTTGATTTATAATAATCACAAAGGTGTTCAGCATAGTTTTATATTGCTGTCGAAGCCTTAAAGTAACCACGAAGTAAACACCAGATATAATGAAGATAATACACATCGGGGGACCCCTCTGTGTAACCTCTTCTTCCATCTCTTGTTTTTTCTCTGTGGTTATAAAAAAGTAATTCGAGGGAATCCAAATCAACATGAGAAAATATAAAAACGTACTATTCTACACAATCGTCATGGGTAGTTTTTTATTACTGATGTTCTGGATGGCACGCCTGGGTAAAAGCCTTGAAACAAATAAGGTCACAACAATTGTAGAAAGCGACTTAAATTTAATACAAGTTACGCGTAATAGTTTCTTGCTCAACCTGAGTAATCCCGTATCAATACTATTATTACAAACAATTGCAATACTCATTGCCGCACGAAGCTTTGGATTTTTATTCAGTAAGATCAGGCAACCTTCTGTCATAGGTGAAGTAGTTGCCGGAATATTTTTAGGACCATCTGTATTAGGTTATTTATTTCCGGCATATACAAATTTTCTTTTCCCTAAAATTGCTTTACCCGTATTACAATTATTCAGTCAGCTGGGTTTACTACTTTTTATGTTTGTAATCGGAATGGAGCTTGATCTGAAAGTTTTAAAACAAAAAGCACGTGCCGTTATTATTATAAGTCATGCAGGCATCATTATTCCTTATGCCTTAGGGGTGGTGCTTGCTTATTTTATTTATAAAGAATATGCGCTGCCGAATATTAATTTTTTATCGTTCGGATTATTTATTGGCATTGCGATGAGCATCACCGCTTTTCCGGTGCTGGCGAGAATCTTACAGGAACGTAGCATGAGCAGAACGCGTATTGGAAGCATGGCGCTTGCATGCGCGGCCGTTGATGACATCTCTGCGTGGAGCATCCTGGCTGTGGTTATTTCAATAGTAAATGCCGGCTCTTCTTATGGCGCACTATTTACTATCCTGTTGACCATAGTTTTTATATTAGTAATGTATAAGGTCATAAAACCCTTGCTTCAAAAAATCACCCGGGTATATACTCATACGGAAAACATAAGTCTCTCTGTCGTTGCGATTATGTTTGGAGTATTGTTAGTATCTTCTTACCTAGCGGAAATAATCGGTATACATGCGTTGTTCGGGGCATTCCTCGCTGGTGTGATCATGCCTTCGGATGTTAATTTCCGCAGAATACTAACAGGTAAAGTGGAGCATGTTTCTTTGGGGTTACTCTTACCATTGTTTTTTGCTTTCTCCGGATTAAGAACGCAGTTGGGATTATTGAATACCCCCCATGCATGGATGATATGTAGCGCTATAACCGGTATTGCCATCCTTGGAAAGTTTGGCGGTAGTTTGTTTGCGGCTAAATTTGTTGGCGAAACATGGAAAGATAGTTTGATACTTGGAGCCCTGATAAATACCCGGGGTCTTATGGAACTGATTGTATTGAATATTGGTTACGAACTGGGGGTACTCAATGCGGAACTATTTACCATGATGGTTATAATGGCGCTGGTAACTACTTTTATGACCGGCCCTGCTTTGGATTTAATCAGTCGATTTTCAAAAATTTCAGCTGGCAATAAGTCTGTGCCATTACCTGTAAATGGAGAGGAATAGTTTTTGCATATATTTATGCAATATAAATTCTTTAAATTTTTTAGTATAGGAATTGGCAATTTTTTTTATTTTGGAGGGCTAAGTCAAAAATTTAACATCAAACTAATCAAATGAAAAATTCAGTAATATTGTTAGTATTTTTTTTAATTGCAATAGTTAATGCTAAGGCACAAAAAAATATGGCTAAAGGAAGCGATTACACATCCGCGATCGGTGGACGTTTAGGAGTTCCCATATCATTCAGTTATAAACATTTTATTACAAAAGCTGGTGCATTAGAAGGCAACGCGGGTTTTGCCCATGAAAGTTACGGATTTAATTATTTCAGAATTGGCGGGATGTACCAGCATCACTTTCCAATTGCACCTGTTGAAGGGTTGAAATGGTATGTTGGAGGAGGCGCTTTTATCGACTTCTATTCTTATGACAACTACGCCCGTAATAATAAATATTCAAAAACATCACCAGGAATAAATGGTGTAGGAGGTATTGACTATAAATTTAAAACCGTTCCATTAAATTTAAGTGCCGATTGGACCCCATCCATATTTTTAGGACGTGATTTATATTATAGTGCTTTCAGACCAGGTTATGGAGCGGTATCAGTGCGATATGTTTTAAAATAATTATTTATAGTTTTACCTATATAAGCCGCAAATATTTTGTGGCTTTTTTTTGTGCGCTAAGTGAATTAATTATATATGCACAATAGTATATTTTAATACAGTGTTTTTACTTCGGGTTAAAACAAAAATCTTAATTTGTATCCATCCCATCAATAAATAAATATATGAAAGGAAGGTTACTGAAATTATTGTTACCATTAGTACTGATAAACATTACCGCTCAGGTAACAGCTCAGGACCAAGATGAAGATCTTCAGTATAATAAAACAGTGCCGGTAGGGATGCAGTTTCAGAATGATGTAAAGGCGCTGGCAAAAAAACCGGTTATCCTATCATCCTTCAAAAAAATTATGGATATGGAACCGGAGACTTATAAAAATCTGATAACGCTTACTGAAATTCCCGCGCCTCCTTTTAAAGAACAAAAGAGGGCTGATAAGGTAAAGGAAATGATAAACGCTATTGGTGCAGATTCAATATGGACAGACGCTGTAGGTAACGTGATCGCTTTAAAAAAAGGCAGGTCAGGTAGAAGAACCGTAGTGCTTGATGCGCATCTTGACACTGTTTTTCCGGAAGGGACCAACGTTACCGTGAAACACAAAGGAGATACATTGATGGCACCGGGTATTGGTGATGATACACGCGGACTGGCTGTGCTGCTTGCTGTAATGAAGGCCATGAAAGAAGCAAAGGTCAGCGTAGAGGCGGATGTTTTATTTATAGGAGCCGTAGGTGAAGAAGGCTTGGGCGACCTGCGTGGAGTGAAACAATTATTTAAACCCGGTGAGCGGAAAATAGATGCTTACATTGCCATCGATGGTGGTGACATTGGCGGCATCACCTATGGTGGCGTTGGTTCACACCGGTATCGCATAACCTTTAATGGTCCGGGCGGACATTCGTATGGAGCATTCGGACTAGCTAATCCGCATAACGCTGCGGCAAGAGCGATTACTTATTTCATCAACGCGGCTAATCCGTACACCCGTACCGGTGTAAAGACAACGTACAACGTTGGCGTGACCGGCGGGGGCACTTCAGTAAATGCTATTCCATTCGAGTCGTGGATGGAAGTGGATATGCGCTCGGAAAGCCAGGAGCGGTTAAGCGGCATAGATACATTGTTACAGGTGGCTATAAGAAAAGCTTTGAAGGAAGAAAACAATATGAAAAGAAGTGGCCGGGATCTTACAGTGACAGCTAAACTGGTTGGTGACCGGCCGTCGGGTGTGCAGGAAACAACATTACCACTGTTACAAAAGAGTATGGCCACCGCCATGTTCTTCGGCGCTAAACCCAGGCTGGATATCAGTTCTACAAATGCTAACATGCCTATATCCAAAGGGATCCCGGCAGTAACCATCGGCAGGGGCGGTAACGGTGGCGGCGCACATTCCTTAAATGAGTGGTGGATAAATGATAAAGGATACCTGGCTATCCAGAATGCTCTGTTGTTGCTGGTGTCTGAAGCTAAGCTGGCGGAATGAAGACGTGTAGTGTATATTTTTTAAGCCGTGTTAAGTTACTGTTCATTGACATAAGGCAGGCTCTTTTAAAAAGGTTAGCTTTTGTGCGTTGGTTTTGTGTGCCTTGCAAATGTGCCTGACCTGGCACTTCGGCTAAAAATTGTCGTCTCCTTTCAAAAAGTCCTCTGCTAACATTTTTGCTTGCGTAATTACTGTGTCAACTGCTTTCTCCTGTAGGTCTGGTGGGTAACCATGTAAGCGTAAAATTCTGCGAATGTTTCGTCTTAATCCTGATTGCACACTTTCTTTGATTGTCCAGTCAATTGTCGTGCTGCTGCGTACGGTTTTTAGAAGTTCTCGCGCAATGTGTTTCAGTGTCTCGTCACCGAGAATTGAAACGGCACTATTGTTTACTTCCAATGCTGAATAAAAAGCATACTCTCTGTAATCCAGTCCAAGTTTTTCGCCTTTCTTGTCAGCGGCTTTAATTTGCTCTGCAAAAGGAATAAGGACTTTCTCTAAAAACTCAACAGTGTCAATCATGCCATTGTGATAACGTTTGATAGCATCTTCCAGCATTTCAGAAAATTTCTTGCTTTCTACCAAATTTATCTTTGTCCGTTTTTTGATTTCGTCTTTAAGTAATTTCTTCAATAGCTCAACAGCCAAATTCTTTTGTGGTAGGTCTTTTAGTTCTTGTAAAAAGCGTTCATCTAAAATTTCAATGCTCGGTTTTTTCAAACCTGCTGCATCAAATACATCAATTACTTTGTCGGCTGTAATGGCTTCCGAAATAATTTGCTTGATTGCTGTTTCAATCTCCTCATCGCTTTTACCGCCTTCGTTACGGTCTGATATTTTTACCAGTCTTGTTTTGATGGCTTGAAACAATGCAACATTATCACGAATAGCAACAGCCTTTTCATGCGGAACGGAAATAGCAAAGGCTTTCAATAAGTTTGCAGTATTCTGTATAAAACTTTGTTCGCCGTTTTCCTGACTGAAAATATAATCAACAATTATGGGAATGAATTTTAGTTTTTCTTCCGGCGAAAGGGTAAAGAATTTCTTCCAATCAAAATGTCTTAACTGGTATTCATTAGCTTCATACAATTCTAACATTTTAGCAACCGCTAATTCCTGGTCAAGTGTTGGTTTACCTTCGCCACCACTTGCGGTGTATTCTGCCAAAGCATGTTTCAGTTCTTGTGCAATTCCTAAATAGTCAACAACCAAACCGCCTTCTTTTCCTTCTGTGAAAACACGGTTTACTCTTGCAATGGCTTGCATTAAACTGTGTCCTCTCATCGGTTTGTCAACATACAATGTATGCAAACAGGGTGCGTCAAAACCAGTGAGCCACATATCTTTAACAATTACCAGTTTCAAATTTTCGGTTGAATTTTTCAAACGTTCACCAATAGCTTTCCTCCGTGATTTGTTGCGAATATGCGGTTGCATGTGTAAAGCATCGCTTGAAGAACCCGTCATTACAACTTTTAATGTTCCGGTTTCATCTTCAACTGAATGCCATAGCGGTCTTATTTTAATAATGGCTTCATAAAGTTCAACACATATTCTTCGGCTCATGCAAACTATCATGGCTTTGCCATTTAAAACAGCATTGCGTTGTTCAAAGTGGTAAACTAAATCTTCTGCAATTTTCCTAATGCGATTTGGATTACCAACTATCGCTTCAAGCCTTGTCCATTTGGCTCTTAACTGCTGACGGTTGGTTAGTTCTTCGCCTTCGGTGAGTTCTTCAAACTGTTCATCTAATTTTACTTTTTCATCTTCTTCAAAATGAACTTTAGCTAACCGGCTTTCGTAAAAAATTGGAACAGTTGCATGGTCGTTAACAGCTTGCTGAATATCGTAAATGTCAACATAGTTGCCGAAAACTGCCTGTGTGTTTCTATCAGTACTTTCTATGGGTGTTCCTGTAAATCCAATAAACGAAGCATGAGGCAAAGCATCACGCAAGTGTTTGGCAAAGCCATCTAAAAAATCATATTGGCTGCGGTGTGCTTCATCGGCAATTACCACAATATTTTTACGTTCGCTCAGTGCTTTTATTTCTGCTCCTATATATTCAACAGTTGGTTCACTTACAACATTACTATGCTGAATAATGTCCGCTTCAATAGGCATGAACTTTTGAATTGTAGTAAACACAATGCCGCCCGAAGCCACACTAAGCAATTTTCTTAAATGTTTTCTGTCTTCTGCCTGTTGCGGTTCCTGCCTTAAAAGTTGCTGGCAATTTGTAAATGTTTCATACAGTTGGTCGTCCAAGTCGTTGCGGTCGGTAAGTACCACAATAGTTGGATTGTCCAATGCTAATAACAATTTACCTGTGTAAAACACCATGCTCAAACTTTTTCCGCTTCCCTGCGTGTGCCAAACCACACCTGCTCTGCGGTCTCCTGTTTCGGCTGCTGCAATTTGTATAGTGGTCACTGTTTTATTAACGGCGTAGTATTGATGATAAGCAGCAACTTTTTTTAGCGTTTTTTCTTTACTTTTTTCAAAGACTATAAAGTGATGAATTAAATCTAATAAGGTGTGTTTGTTCAACATGCCTGTGAACATCACTTCCATTTGTGGTTGCAAATTGTCTGCTGTTGTTGTTCCGGCTTATATTTTCCAACTCATAAACCTTCCCCAATCACTGGTCACTGTTCCGCACAAAGCATCCCATCCATCGCTCACAATCAATAATTCATTGTAAGTAAAAAGAGAGGGAATAGCCGATTTGTAAGTTTGTGTTTGCCTGAAAGCACTTTTAATTGTTACATTTTCATTTACAGCATTTTTTAATTCAATTATTACTAATGGCAAACCGTTGATGAATATTATAATGTCAGGTCGTTTGTTATTGTTGCCTTCAATAATGGTGAACTGGCTGATAGCAAGAAACTCGTTTTGTATTGGCTGGTTAAAATTTGCTATATAAACTTTTTCTCCCCGAATGCCATCTTCTTTTCTTACTTCTACATCAATTCCTTCTGTCAGGTATTTGTGAAAATTCTCATTATTGATTAATGCGTTGGGGCTATCGGTACGCAATATTTTTTTCAATGCATCTTCTTTGGCATCTTGTGAAATTTCCGGGTTTAATTTGTCAATAGCATCACGCAAACGGGTAAGCAATACTACTTCGTTATACTGCCTTTCGGGGTGTTCACCATCAGGAGAGATAGCCGTACCTAAAACGTGGGTGTAACCCATGTTTTCTAAATAGTCTATTGCTATTTCTTGTATTTCGTTTTCACTGATGCTGTTCCTCATTTGCTACTTTAATTTTTTCGTTGCCGTACTATTTAGCAGCGATTTCATTTGAGTAATAGCCAACTTGTTCAGTTGTACAAGCCGCTCGTTTTGAGGCAATCCCTGATTGATGAATACGGCACTAATGCTTTCCATATTGCTTAGCACTACCAATTGTTCTATGGTAGCTTCATCTCTTATATTGCCTTTTGCAGCAGGGTTTTCATCCCGCCATTGTTTGGCTGTTTTGCCAAACAGGGCTACGTTTAGCATATCGGCTTCGTTGGCATACACATAGCTTACCTGCGTTTTAGTTAGTTCCTTCGGAATGAGGTTTTCCTTTATGGCATCGGTATGTATGTGGTAGTTTACTTTGGCTAAAGTGCGTTGCAGGTTCCAGTCTAGTTTCAGCCGGTCGTTTTCATCTTCTTTCAGGCGTTGAAATTCTTTGATGATGTACAACTTAAACTCAATAGAAATCCAGGAGGCAAATTCAAAGGCAATATCCTTGTGAGCAAAGGTGCCACCGTATCTCCCCGATTTTGAAATAATACCTATGGCGTTGGTGGTTTCAATCCATTTTTTGGGTGTCATTACAAAACTGTTTAGCCCTGCCTGCTTTTTAAACCCGTCGAATTCGACGGGTTTAAAATTTGGATTGTATAGCTGCTCCCAAAAACCTAATAATTCGATGGTATTTCTATTTCGCAGCCAATTTTTAATAATATCATCTGTATTGCTGGCATCTTTATGCCGGGCAATATCGGTAAGAGAAATAAAATCAGATTGCTCACCCTCAAAAATAGTTATCTCTGTGCCTTTTACATTTATAGTTTTGTTTTTAGCCATTTACTATTTTGTTTTTAAATGTGGCGAATTCGCCATAGTTAAAGTATGCTTTTTAATTCCATCGAGTTCGATGGAATTAAAATTATCCCTTTACTTCTATTTTGCCTGTCATTAGTTTCGGTAATAGCCTATCTCGTATTTGGGTTAATGATTTTATTTCATATTCATTTGCTAATATTCGTTCCATCATTGAACTTACAATTTCATCAAAACTTAATAGCAAATCATCTGCTGGTTTTACTGCTTTTAAATTTGAAAACTGTGAAGTGTTCATGTTAAGGGTTGCAGTTCCTCCACTTGCTGTTGCAGCTAATATTTCTCTCATAGATTTTGCAAGAAAGAAAAGATAATATTTCCAAAAAGGCTTTGATGGAACAATGCTATTTATTTGTTGATTAGTTTGACAAGGAACTGGGTTCATGCAAACCAAACCAACTGTTGCAATAGAACTTACACAAACTGAATATGGCGGTAATGTTTTGTTAGATTGTGATTGTAGTCCTTCATTTGTCAAGGTATCCAATGTTTCAATAACAAAGACCGAATTGTGCATATCGGGAATTTTCAAAAACATATATTCTCCTCCGAAATATTCATCAACTGCTTTTGAAGGTGTTTTACCACAAACTATTTTACCAAAATCCCTTAAACTCCATTCGTTCCATCCCTTCGGCAAACCATCCACCAAATCACCATCAAAGCCGGGAAAGTTAAAGTTTACAAACCACTCTTTAAAAATGGCTTGTGCCATTGTTTCAAGGCTTTGGTTCATTTGCAGGTTAAGTTCTATTTTTTTGTCAAGGGAAGAGAGGATAGAGGCGATTGATTGTTGGGTTTCAATAGCTGGTAATGTTATTTCTACCTGCTTTAAAGATTTTGTGGGATTTGCAATTGCAGGCACACCAACCTGTGAAGTATTTTTTAATAACTCTTTTTGCCCAAGCGGACTTTTAAAAAAATAATACAAATACTTTGGATATATATATTGTTTATTAACACTCAATCGCATTTGGCTTTGAGAAACAAGATATTTTTCAAAACCTATTCTTGGAATAATTCCTACCTGTCCTAAAGTTCCACGATGAGTAAATACTAAATCATCGGGGTACGCTAAACAACGTTTTAGTGAATTTGCTTTTTCTTCAGATACATAAGCAAAATTCTTTTTATTAAACCCACCTTCATGTAAATTCATACCTCTTATCACAGGCACCCCTTCACTAATAAAATTATCAATCTTTAGATTTGACCCAAATGGACCCATTGCAATATCATCACAAATATCTCCTAATTGGTATGTTGTCCATTTACTCATCGCAGTTCTATATCGTATTCAGTGGAAATAATCACTTTTGTTTCGTCATCCTCAAGAAGGGTCAATGCTTCAACTTGTTGAATTACCTTTTCAGCACCTTTCGTAAAATGAATATTGATGATAGATGAAACCGAAATATTTTCTGCTTCATCTTCATTCGGCGGCAATCGGCTAACAGTTTTACAAATATCTGCTATGGCATAGTTTTCAATTTTGTATTCCGTGCCTTCAATTCCAATCACAGTTTTAGCATTCAAGTCGTCTTTCAGATAATCAATAAAGTATTCGGTTTGTGCAAAGTCGTGAATGGCT